>Ga0307515_10013683_pt1 | contig 15120 bp, 10 predicted proteins | sample 17_EM_MG_FD_194513 | JGI IMG/M metagenome (GOLD analysis project Ga0307515, IMG submission 194513) | Populus trichocarpa ectomycorrhiza microbial communities from riparian zone in the Pacific Northwest, United States - 17_EM | ecosystem: Host-associated > Plants > Roots > Unclassified | place... | reverse complement strand
ATCAGATCCGACAGACCTCGCGGCGCCGGGATGACGCCACCGGGCTTGGCGTCCTGACAGAACCGGTTGGTGATCCGATCGGCGTTATCGGGAAATGTCGGATCCGCCGGTATCCCCGGATCGCAGAGCTCGGCGTGCGCCTCGGCCGGCGGCTTGAGCGTCTCGAACACGTTCGTCGGGATGCTCGGCGCGAGGACGGTCGGCGGTGATTCGACGACAAAGTCCGTCTGACACCCCCCTGCCAGCACGATGGCGAACATGGTTGTCACGCGCATCTCGCGTGCGATGTGCAACCGACATGCCGCGGGTTCTACTACATCGCTGTCGATCGTTACGACGATTCACCGTCGAAGATCGAGGACTCGAGTCGCCACCGCTGAGGGGACGACGGGCGATGCCCGACGATCAGGAGACCACAAGACCAGATTTCGTCGCATGCTCGAACGCTGCGCAGCTGGGCCGGGTTCGACGCATCACTTCCGGTCGCGCGGGAATGACCAGCTCGTCACACCGGTTGACGGCCCATGCCCACCCCCGGCGAGCCGCGGCTCGCATCCCGCGTCGGCGTCGTCGCAATCCTGCTCGTCGCGCTCGCCGGCGTGTGGTGGTGGAGGCAACGCGCGAGCGACGCGCCTGCGACGCGCGCGGTGACCCAGCCGCAGCCCGCGCCCACCGCGCACGCGGCGACGCAGCGCAGCGCGCCGATCCAGCCCGCGGCGCTGACCATCGCGGTGACCGACGACAAGGGCCCGATCGCCGGCGCGACCGTGCGGCTCGCCCCGCGCGACGGTGAGGTCGTCGCGATCACCACCGGCGGCGACGGCGTTGCGCGCGCCGACCAGCTTCCGCCCGGGACCTGGCGGATCAGCGCGTCGGCGGTCGATCACGTCCCGGCCGCGCTGCCCGCCCGCGAGCTCGCCGCCGGCGCCGACGACCGGCTCGCGATCAAGCTCGCCACCGGCGGCCGGACGCTGCGCGGCACGGTGTCGGATGCCACCGGCGGTCCGATCGCCGGCGCGCGGATCGACGCGGCGCGGCTGACCAGCCTGGCCGAGCCCGGCGAGGCGGTGGCGACCGCGATGAGCGGCGCCGACGGCAAGTACCGGATGACCGTCGCCGAGGGCCAGCTGCTGGTCGCCGCGGCGAGCCCCGACTACGCGCCGCAGGCGCACCGCGTCGAGATCGGCGCGGCCGGCGCCGTCGTCGACTTCGCGCTGGTCCCCGGCGGCGTGATCGAGGGCGTCGTGCGCGACGAGCGCAGCCGCGAGCCCGTCGCCGGCGCGACCGTCCAGGCGCGGCGCGACAGCGGGGCGCTCCTGCTCGCGGAGACCGGCGGCCGCCGCGCGACCTCCGGCAGCGACGGCCGGTTCCGGATCGGCGGCCTGCGCCCCGGCGCGTGGGACGTCGGCGCCAGCGACCACGCGCGCCACACCCGGCGGCCGACCGTGGTCGGACTCGGCGTGGCCGAGCAGGTCACCGACGTCGAGCTCCTGCTCGGCGCCGGGCCGGTGATCCGCGGCCGCGTGGTCGACGGCGCCGGCGCGGCCGTCCCCGGCGCGCAGGTCCGGGCGACGTCGCGCGGCGAGGGCACCGTCGCCACCACCGACCCCGCCGGCGCGTTCGTGCTCGAGGGCCTGGCACCCGGCAACTACTTCGTCAACGCGCGCAGCGACAGCCACCTGCCGGCCGGCGGTGTGCGGGTTCCGCTCGTCGACAAGGACGTCGACGGCGTGGTCATCACGGTCCAGCGCGGCACCGCGCTGAGCGGCCACGTCGAGCCGCGCCAGATCTGCGACGTCGCCCCCGAGCTCGACCTCGACCTGCGCGGCGGCATGGTGACCGCCATGGCCGGCGTGTCGACCGCCGCCGACGGCGAGTTCAAGCTCGGCCCGGTCGCCGACGGCGCGCTCGGGCTGACCGCGCGCTGCGCGAGCGGCGATCAGGGCACCGCCCAGGTCCAGGTCGCCCCCGGCATGGCCGAGGTCGTCGTCAAGGTCGCGCCGGGCGGGACGATCGCCGGCCGCGTGGTCGACGGCGACGGCAAGCCCGTGGCCGGCGTCGGCGTGATCGCGAGCGAGGTGTCGAGCGGCGAGCGCACCACGATCCGCAACGGGGCGATCACCAGCGGCGTGCAGGACCTGACCGACGCGTCCGGCGCCTACCAGCTCGTCGGGCTGTCGCCCGGCTCGTACCGCCTCGGCGCGCTCGATCGCGGCCGGCCGCTCCGGCTGCGCGGCAAGCCGCCCACCGTCGAGCTCGCGATCCGCGAGCACCGGACCGGCGTCGATCTCGCGATCGATCGCCCCACCGGCGTCATCTCGGGCACCGTGACCCGCCCCGACGGCACGCCGCTCGCCGATGCGTGGGTCTCGGTGCAGCAGGACCTGATGGCGATGTTCGCGGGCGGGCGCGGCGACGGCGGCCCCGGCCAGGGCGACTCGCGGATGGTGATGGTCGACGCCAGCGACAGCGGCGGCGGCGAGGATCGCTCGTTCGCGCCCGCGCTCACCGACACCCAGGGCCACTACGCGATCCGCGGCCTGCCACCGGCGACCTACACCGTGATCGCCGAGGCCCAGCGCGGCCAGCTGCGCGCCCGCGCCGGCGACGTCAAGCCCGACGCCACCGTCGATCTCCGGGTGGTCCCGGTCACGGCGCTGTCGGGCACCGTGACCGGGCCCGCCGGGCCCGCGGCGCTGTTCTCGGTCGAGCTCGACGGGCCGACCCGCGCCCAGCGCAGCTTCACCGACGGCCGGTTCAGCTTCGGTCGGGTCGATCCGGGGCGCTACACCGTGCGGGTGCAGTCGAGCGACGGCAACGGCGAGGCCAAGGTCGACGTCACCGCCGACGCGCCGGCCACCGTCGACGTGACCCTGTCGGCCAACGGCGTCGTGACCGGCAAGCTGGTCGACCCGGCCGGCCAGCCGCTCGCTGGCCTGCCGGTCGCGCTGGTCCCGGAGAGCGGCGACGGCCGGATCCAGATCCAGCTCGACGGACCGCCGCTGCTCACCGCGCCCGACGGCAGCTTCCGGCTCGAGCATCGCGCGGGGGCGTGCGTGCTGGTCGTGCTCCGCCAGCCGCGGCCGTTCACCCGGCGCGGGATCGCGCTCACCGCCGGCAAGGCCGTCGAGCTCGGCGCGATCACCGTCGACGCCTCGCCCCCGCCGCACGCCGGATCGGGCGCACCGCCGCCGCCGTGACGCCTGGCCTACGCCTTCGCCGGGATCAGGCCTTCCGCGGTCAGCGCGGCCTGGACCCCGGGCCGCGCGGCCACGCGGCCCTGGAACGCGAGCAGGTTCGGGAACTCCGACAGATCGAGCTTCACGAACTTCGCCCAGTTCGTGACCGTGAACAGGTACGCGTCGGCGACGGTGAACTGCTCGCCGAACAGGTAGGGGCCCTTGGCGAGCCGCTGGTCGAGCAGCCCGTAGCGCTTGCGCAGGTAGTCCTCGCGATCCTTGCGCAGCTCGGGCGAGGTCTTCGGCGAGAACAGCGGGCTGTAGGTCTTGTGGAGCTCGGAGTTGACGTAGCCGAGCATCTCCTGGACGCGGTAGCGCTCGATCGTGTTGTTCGGCGGCACCAGCTTGGCCTCGGGCTTCTGGTCGGCGAGGTACTGGACGATCGCGGGGCCCTCGGTGAGGACCTCGCCGTTGTCGAGCTGCAGCGCCGGGACGTAGCCCTTGGGGTTGATCGCCCAGAAGTCACCGCCATCGGCGAGCTTCTTGGTCGCGGTGTCGACCTTCACCAGGGTCAGCGGGATGCCGAGCTCCTGCGCGACGATATGGGGAGACAGCGAACAGGCTCCGGGAGCGAAGTAGAGCTTCATGGTGCGAGAACCTAGCGCACCGACTTACGCTTGGATATATGCTAACCATCGGTTACTACCGATTGCAGTAACTTCGGAGTAACCAGTGGCACTACGAGTCCGGCGCAGCAGGGTCGTACATTCGCCGGGGATGTGCCCCGTCACGGAGTGCATGTCGCTGCTCCGCGGCGCGTGGGCGACCAACGTGATCTGGAACCTCAGCGCCCAGCCCCGCCGGTTTGGCGAGCTCCGGATGGACATCCCGCAGATCTCGGCGCGCGTGCTCAGCGCGCGGCTGCGCGAGCTCGAGGCCAAGGGCGTCGTCGACCGCCGCGTGATGCCGACCTCACCCCCGTCGGTCGAGTACGAGCTGACCGAGCTCGGCCGCGAGCTCGTGCCGGTGATCCGCGCGATCGTCGAGGTCGGTACCAAGCTCAAGCAGCGGCGCGACAAGCACGCGCGCGGCTGCGCCTGACCTGGGCGCGGCTCACCGGGCGGACGGCGGTTCCGCCCTCGATCCGCCAGCTTGGCCTTCCGTTCCACCGACACCCGAAAATGTGTCCGCGCAGGGATGATGCCTGGGCCCACCGTCGTTACAGGAGGCAGGTCGCTCGACCGGTCTCCCCACTCGCCCCATGCGAATACTCGGCTGCTGCGCAGCGTTGCTCGGTCTGTTGGCCGGCTGCTACGCCCCCTCTCCGCGGGAAGGCGCGCCGTGCGAGCGCCCGGACCAGTGTCCGACGCCCCAGCGCTGCGTGCTCGGCAGCTGCTCGCTTCACGCGCTTCCGATCGACCCGCAGCCCGACGCGCAGCTCGAAGCGGCGATCGATGCGCAGCCCGACGCGCAACCCGACGCGCAGCCCGACGCCATGCCGCCAGCGTGCAGCATCGCCGGGCTCGCCTGCAACGGGACCGCGACGATGTTCAGGTGCGGCAACCACTGCTGGGTGAGGTGCACCGGAAACGCGCCGCGCAACACCGCGAGCACGGCGTGTGCCGGCTGGATGGGGACGCTCGGCGAGATCGACGACCCAGCCGAGCAGGACTGCGTCGCTACCTGGATCGTTGCGCCCGCGTGGATCGGGCTGATCCAGAGCGCCGCGGCGCCCAGGCCCGACGCCGGATGGACGTGGAACGGCACCACGCAAGCCAGCTACACGCACTGGCTGCCGGGCAAGCCCGACGATGCCGATGGCAACGAGAGCGGCGGCGAGCAGTGCGCCAGCATCCGGCCCGGTGGGTGGGACGACGATACCTGCAGCTCGTCGATCGGCTTCTTTTGCGAGCATCCGTGATCGTCAAGTACCGGAAGTAGCCAAGCCGGACAGCTCGGCGACGTCTGCGCACGTCGCGGCCCGCGTGATCCACCTCGGTCGCGGTCATGATGGTCGAGGCGCCCAGCACGACCTGATTCTCGACGCATCGAGCTCCACGAACGATCAAATCGACAATTCAATGGGCAAAGCCGAAAGAACAAAGCCAACAAGTCGGGATATGATCCGTTCGCGCTGTCGACAATCTGTGCTCTTCGCTGGCTGACGATGTCGAGGGAACCCGAGAAGCGGGGATGGCGGCGAGAATGGGTGCGAATTGTTCGATCCGTAGCCGGGTCGCGCCGCAGCAGGGTTCGGGGCGCAATGAGTGCCCCGCAACAGGCACTTCAGACCTCACGAGATTGCAACTCCGGAAGGCAGGAACATGAGAGCTCTCCTCACATCGGCCGGGATCAAGAACAGCAGCATCCACGACGCGCTGGTTGACCTGCTGGACAAACCGATCGCCGAGTCCAACGCCCTCATCATCCCCACCGCCATCTACCCCTTCCCCGGCGGGCCCGGCATGGCGTGGCGAGCGATCTGCGGCAAGGGTCCGTCGCCGTTGTGTGAACTGGGCTGGAAATCGTTGGGGGTCCTGGAGCTGACGGCGCTGCCGAGCATCGAGGAGGCTGCTTGGGTGCCAACGGTCCGGGACGCCGACGCACTGCTGGTATGGGGCGGCGACCCCCTGTTTCTCGCCAACTGGATGCGGCGCTCCGGTTTGACCGGTCTACTGCCGACGCTGCGTTCCGAGGCGGTCTACGTGGGGGTGAGCGCCGGGAGCATCGCTGCTGCTTCCACCTTCGTCGAGACCTACCGCGAACCGCCCCGCGGGAACGAAGGACCGCTGAAGTCGGAGGCCATCGTCTTCGCCACGGCCCAGGGTGACGTCGCCAGAATCCTGGTCACGGGACAGGGAGCGGGACTCGTTGACTTCGCGGTGATCCCGCACCTGGAGCACCCGGACCACCCCGACGCTTCCTTCGTCAACGCAGAGAGGTGGGCGGCGCGGATTCCTGCGCCGACGTACGCGATCGACGATGAGACCGCCATCAGGGTGGTCGACGGCACCGCCCAGGTCGTCTCCGAGGGGCACTGGAGGCTGTTTCAGCCCTGACGGGACCGGGCAGCTCCTGAAGAGCCGGGGCCTGGCGCGGGCCACGTTGCTCGAGGACTCACCGAGCGATCACGATCTTGCCGATCGCGGTCCCTGCTTCGTGGGCCGCGTGCGCACCGGCGACATGCGCCGCGGTGAAGCCATGGAGCCGCGTACGCATGGTTGAACGCCGCCGCGGACTGGCACGCGTAGGCGGTCCAGTCGAGATCGCGGTCGAAGCCGACGACGTTGCTGATACCGCGGATCGCGAGGAACGGTACGCCGCGCTCGTGGGTGGCCTTGTAGATGCCCGCCGATTCCATCTCGACCGCCATGATCTGCCGCGCGATCTTGATCCAGACCGACACGGTCTCGTCGTCCTTGACCAGCCGATCGCTCGAGGCGATGGCCCCGGTGATCGCGAGCGGCGGCCGGGGGGCCTTCCCGGCGACGCGCGCGCGCTTCTTGCGCACGGTTCGCTTCTACGCGTCGTCGCCGTAGAAGTGCTCATCGGCGAGATCGAGCGGCGGCCGGCTCTGCGTGATCGCGACCGGCGAGCTCCAAACGTCGAGCTCGCCGTCGACGATCGCTCGCTATCCGGTGCGGATTCTCTGGTAGGACCAGCGGATGGGGCTCGATCGACGGTCGGTGCGGCAGATCGGTACCCGCGGCATCGCGTGGGCAGCGCGCGACGTGGTTGTATGCTGGCGATGTTCCTGTGGCAGTAGATTCGTCTCGCACCCGTGACCGCTGGGCGACCGAGCTCGCGGCGCGGGCGCGCGCCCACTGGACCGAGGCACGCACGGCCGAGCTCGCCCGCGGCAAGGCGCTGCTGCTACCGCCCGCCGAGGCCGCGCCGCTGCTGCGCGCCCTCGGCCTCCTGGACCACGACGCGTCGCTGCCTCCGTCGCGAGTACCCAAGTATTTCCAGATCAACCACATGGTGGCGCTGCTCGGACCGGGGCTGCGCGAGCTACGCGCCCGCCATCCGGTGATCCGCCTGCTCGACGCCGGCTGCGGCCGCTCGTACCTGACCCTGCTGATCGCGTGGTGCGCCAAGCACGTCTGGGCGCACCCCCTCGAGGTGCTCGGCATCGATCGCAACCCGGCGGTGATCGAGGCGAGCCGGCGGCGCTGTGCGCTGGCCGAGCTCGATGACGCGGTACGGTTCGAGGTCGGCGCGCTCGACACCCTCGACGTCCTCGCCGCCTGGACCCGCGCGTTCGACGCCGGCGCGCAGCCGCCCGCGGTGCACGGCCTGGTCTCGCTCCATGCCTGTGACACCGCGACCTGCGACGCGCTCGCCCTCGGCGTCGCGCTCGGCGCCGAGCTGATCGCGGTCGCGCCCTGCTGCCAGGCCGAGCTCGCGCGCGCCTGGTCCACGCTCGACGAGCGCGGCGACACCGGCGCCTTCGCGCCGATCTGGGGAGCTCCGCACCTGCGCCGCGAGACCGCAGCCCACATCACCGACGCGATGCGCACGCTGCTCGTCCGCGCCGCAGGCTACGAGGTGCTGGCGATGGAGTTCGTCCCCGCGGAGCACACGCGCAAGAACACGCTGATCCGCGCGATCAAGCGCTCCGCCGGCGACGCGGACGCCCTCGCCGCCTACGAGGCGCTGCGCACCGCGACCGGCGGCGCCGGCATCGCGCTGGCCGCGCGCCTCGCAGCTTCGGTGGAAGCCAGCGGGTGATCCGCCCACAGCGTCGGACCGGATCGAACGCCGACGCTCCAGCGACACCGATCCGCTCACCCGAGACGCTTGCCTTGCCCGTCGAGGTGCTGCAGCCGCTGCCGGAGGCATACCTTCGTTCCCTCTCGCCGGATGTGGAATCGGAGATCCGCCGACGGCTCCGCCTGAACGATCGCTGACAGCTCCGCTCGTCTCCCGCGCCGGTCGAGCAGTCGGAGCTCCCGGGATCCGTCGACGGCCTCGGGCTTGGTCGGAGCGATCTCGTCGCGTGGCAGCGGGTGGTGTTTGCGCACCGCGTACGGCAAGCGCACGGTCCTTGGCCAGCGCAAGGAGGTCGATCTGCTCGAGCAGATCATCGCCGCTGCCAAGGGACCGGCGCCGGCGCCGGCCACGATCGATAAGGTAATAATCTCAAACGGTTGACCGATTTGGGACGCGCAGCTGCAACTCGGGCGTTCAAGCGGGGCCAGTGAAACCAGGAGAACCCCGATGCAGCTGCCGCGATTCGATGTGTACGTGGGCGACGGCGCCAGCCACCGCGATCGCGTGGCCGCGGTCGCCGAGCAGCCGAGCGCGCTGCGCGAACATGGGAAGTACCTCGCCAGCGAGGACCTCGTCGATGCAGTCAACATCGCGATCGCGGTCGGTCAGCCGCTGCTGGTGACCGGCGAGGCGGGCTGCGGCAAGACCCGCCTCGCGTGGAACGCGGGGCCTGGCACCAACGGCAGTCAGTTCTTCATCACGGAGCTGTCGCCGGAGTATCTCAACAACCGGCACACGATCTTCGGGCGGTGCAAGGAGATCGACCTGGTCAGGAGCATCGAGGGCGTGCCGCGCAGCTCCGCGGACCGACCGGACACGCCGGTCACGATCAACGGCATCCGGTTCTCGCGACCCTGAGGCCGCGCCAGCGGCCGGGCCGTGGCAGGATCAGCCGGTCGCCGGGCCGATACGCATCGGATCGTCGGTCGGTGACGATCGCCGAGATCGGATGTCCGAGCGCACCGAGCCGCTCGGCCAGCCAATCACCAGCGGTCATCGGCAGGTCGTCGGGGATCGGTCGGGGACGTGGAGCGGAGCGAATACCGGCCACCACGTGACGAGCATGTCGAGCAACGCGATGAACGCAGGTTCGCCGGCCGCGCTCACGGCCGTTCGATCGGCGGAATCGGCCGGGCCAGCAGGAATGCCCGGGTGAACGCCGCCGCGGTCTGGCACGCGTAGGCGGTCCAGTCGGGATCGCGGTCGAAGCCGACCACGTCGCTGATGCCGCGGATCGCGAGGAACGGTACGCCGCGCTCGTGGGTGGCCTTGTAGATGCCCGCCGATTCCATCTCGACCGCCACGATCTGCCGCGCGATCTTGATCCAGACCGACATGGTCTCGTCGTCCTTGATCAGCCGATCGCTCGACGCGATGGCCCCGGCGATCGCGAGCGGCGGTCGGGGTGGCTGTTCGGCGAACCGCCCGAGCTTCTTGCGCACGGTTCGCTTCCACTCGTCGTCGCCGTAGAAGTGCTCGTAGGCAAGATCGATCGGCGGCCGGCTCCGCGTGATCGCGTCCGGCGAGCTCCAGCCGTCGATCTCGCCATCGACGATCATGGCGCCGAGATCGGCGGCGAGCTTGGCCGCGTCGGGGTGGAGCGGCCCGCCACCGAGCGCGTGCTCGCGCGCCTGGTCCCGGATCACCGCTTCGACCGAGAAGTCCGCGATCCGGCTCGACATCACCACGTCTCCGAGCGACAGCTCGTCCGACGGAACACCACCAGCGATCCCGACCACGAGCACGAACCGGGGTGACAGCTCGTCGAGCAACGCGTTCGCGGCGGCCTGGGCATCGGTGTTGCCGCGCTCGAGACACCGGACCACTGCGAGCGTGTAGGCGCCGCCGCCGGGCAGCGCCAGGGTGCGGAGCCGGTACCGGCGACGGCGCTCCTCGGTGGCGACCTTGTCGAACCGGCGCAGCACGGCGGCGTTCTCATCGTCGCGGATCGTGAGGATACCGAAGTCGATCCGGTCCCGGAACGGGCTGGCGACCGGGCGGCGTGGCGCGCCGGCCTCGACGTCGTCGACCGCGCTGCGGGGGATCTCGCCGGCGGGGACGCCGGGTCGCCGGACCCGGTCGTCGCGCACGCCCTCGAGCAACTCGCGCACCGAGTACTCGCGCACCGCGTCCTCGGGGAAGAAGCGGTGGTCGAGGCCCTTGCGCTGCTCGAGCGTGATCAGGTGCTCGTAACCGACGTCGACGTCGGGTTGCTCGGGGAGCGGGACTCTCGCCCTGGCCGAGAGCATGGCGTAGTGGCGATGCACGACGTCGAAGTAGCCTCTGACGACGCTCAGGGCGGCGCGCCGCCCGGCCTTGCCGGCGACGTGGATCTCGACGCGGTTGCGTGCGGTATCGCCGCGCACCAGGATGCGACAGCCATCGATGCCGAGCACGACGCCGGTTCGCCACCAGGTGGCCTTTTCGGTCAGGCTGTGATGCGCCTCGACGATCAACCGGGGGATGAAGCCCGCGGGCAGCAGGCTGTACTGGAACCGGAAGCGGAGCGCGTCGGCCGGCCACACGTCGTCGTACTCCGGCTCCTTGACCGGCAGCGCGTCGGGCAGAAGGTAGCGCGGCGGGTCGCTGTGGATGATCTGCAGGCACATGCCGAGCTCGGGCTCCTGCACGATGCTGAGGATGAGCTCGTGCCAGCGCGCCGGATAGCGCACGGGATCGAGCAGCACACCGAGCTGATCTTGGCGCAGCTCGCCCGCCTGGTCGCGCACGAGCGGGCTGTTGATCAGCGCGTAGACTGCTCCGGTCAGCCAGTTGGGGTCGAGGACCGTGATCTCTCGCCGGACCGCCGGCGCGTCATCGCGCAGGCCGTGCGCCATGACGACACCCAGGTCGTGCAGCAGCGCGAGCAGTGCGCGTTGCTCGTCGGGATCGGTGATGCGCTCGGCCGGACGCAACGCAGGGTCCTCGCACAGCCGTTCGAAGTCGCGAACCGGCAGCACCGAGCGCGCTCCGGCGATCGCGGCGATCGCGTCCTTGACCCGCAGCCAGGTGTCCGGAATCGGATCGCGCACGTGCTTGAGCCGCGGTGACTCGCTGAGCGTCGTCGCGATCAGCGCGCGCAGCTCGGCGATGGTCCGGGCGGCGGCCGCGCCGGCGTTGCAGCTGGTTCGCGCAAACCCCACGATCGCAGGATAGCTCCGCCGCAGCGCGGCCTCGTCGAGCTGGAGCTGTGGGAGCTCGCCGTCGGTCTTGTTGACGACGACGATCACCGGCGAATCGCCGGCTCGCTGCACGATGGTCTCGAGCCACTCGTAGATCGACCGATCGTCCTCGCGGCGGTCCTCGAGCACGAGCAGGTACAGGCTACGCGCGGTCAGGAAGAAGCGGTGGGTCCCCCGCATGATCTCCTGGCCGCCGAAGTCCCACAGATTGAGGCGGACCTGGGACTGGTGCACCGACCAGCGGCTGACCTCGATCTTGTCGTGGATCGCGGCGCCCCGCGTCTTCCGCTCGTCGGGGTCGCGCGGCTCGCCGCGCACGAGATACCGGACCAGCGAGGTCTTGCCGACGGCCTCGTTGCCGACGATCACGAGCTTGGCCTCGTCGAGCGGCCGCAGCGCACCGTGCTGCCTGGCCTCGCGATACCGCCGGTAGGCTGCAAAGATCGACTGCGCGTCGCGCGATTGGAGGAGCTCCGGCAACAGCGATTCGAGGCCGCCGTTGCCGCGGAGATCGAGCGTCCGGAGGCTCGCGGCGCGCGGCGCATCGCACCACGCCTCGAGCACCGCGCGCACGCCCTCGCTGCCGAGCCGGTTGCCGCGAAGGCTGAGCGAGCTCAGCCCGGTCAGCCGGGTCAGGGCGCGCGCGCCGGCGTCGCCGATCGCGTTGTCGCTCAGGTCGAGCACGGTCAGCCGGGTGAGCGCCGCGAGCGCGCAGGCCCCGTCGTCGCCGATCGCGTTGTCGCTCAGGTCGAGCGACGTCAGCTTGCCGAGCTGGCCGAGCGCGCGTGCCCCGTCGTCGCCGATCCGGTTGGTGCTCAGATCGAGGGCGACGAGCCCGGCGAGGTGGCCCAGCGCCCGCGCGCCGGCATCGCCGATCGCGTTGGCGCTCAGATCGAGTGACGTCAGCTGGGTCAGCGCGGCGAGCGCGCTTGCGCCCTCATCACCGATCTCGTTGGTGTTCAGCTGGAGCGGGAAGATCGGAGTGCCGCGAGCCACGAGGCCGGAGCTCCGGATCTGGTTCGCGCCGAGATCGAGCCGGGTCAGCCGGGTGAGCGCCGCGAGGGCGCCCGCGCCTCGCGGACCGACGTGGTTGGCGCTCAGATCGAGCGACGTCAGCTGGCGAAGCTCGGCCAGCGCGCGCGCCCCGTCGTCGCCGATCCGGTTGGTGCTCAGGGCGAGCGAGGTCAGCCGGCCGAGCTCGGCCAGCGCGCGCGCCCCGTCGTCGGTGATCTGGTTGCCGCCCAGATCGAGGACGGTCAGCTGGGCGAGCTCGACGAGCGCGCGCACGCCTTCGTCGCCGAGCTGGTTGGCGCGCAGGTCGAGGGACGTCAGCTCGGTGAGCGACCACAGCTCGGCGATGTGTGCGCCGAGCGGGCCACCCAGAAACCATGCGTGGGCCTCGAATGGCGGCGCGGGTGTCAACCAGACGCCCCGAGGACCGAAGATCGCGAGCTCGCGCCAGCCTTCGACGCGAGCCTGCTCGAGGACGGCATCCAGCTCCGCCGACGAGATCAGCCTGGGCCGCGGGTTGGCGCCGGCCGCCGCGAGATCCTCCGTCCCCTTCCTCACCACCGGTGGTATCGGGATCCTGGCGGCGAGGACAGCTCGCGGCTCGCTCGGAGGCGCAGGTCGCGCCGGCGGTGGCTGGCTCGCGTGCGGTGGCGGATGTGTCCGCGGCGCCGTCGGCTCCGGCGCTGCCGGCTGCGACGCTCCAGCTTGCGGCGCCGGAGGGACGGCCGCTGGCATCTCCGTCTGCGCCGGCCGGGTCGCGAGCGCGTCCGGAACCGAGGCGCGCGGCGCAGGCGGCGCGACAGGCTCGCGCGGCAGGTGGTCCGGCGCGGCCATCGCTTCTTGCAGCGCGCTGGCAAGCTGCGAGACGTCGGCGTAGCGGTTGTTCTTGTCCTTCTCGAGGCACCTGAGGATCACGCGATCAGGGGCCCTGGGCAGCATCGCCTTGGGCGCGATCCGCGACGGCGGCACCGGAGTCTGCTTGAGCTGGGCGGTGATCAGGCCCGCCGGGCCCTTGGCGTCGGGAAACGGCAGCCCGCCGGTGATCAGCTCGTAGGCCAGAACGCCGAGCGCGTAGATGTCGCTGCGGCCGTCGAGCTGCTTGCCCATCAGCTGCTCGGGCGACATGTACTCGAGCGTGCCGAGCGTCTGTCCGGTCGCGGTCAGCTGCGGCGACTGCGGATCGAGGACCTCGCCGCGCATCACCTTGGCGATCCCGAAATCGACGATCTTGACGAACTCGGGGTTGCCCGGGCGCACCTCGAGGTAGATGTTCTCGGGCTTGAGGTCGCGGTGGACGATGCCCAGCGCGTGGGCCTCCGCGAGCGAGCTGCACATCTCGGTGAGGATCTTGAACACCCGCGTCCACTCGAGCGGCGCCTCCTCGTGGAACACCTGGTGCAGGGTCTTGCCCTCGAGCAGCTCCATCGCGATGTACAGCGTGCTCGACGGGGTCTGATCGAAGTCGTAGGTCGTGACGGTGTGCGCGTCGCGCAGGTTGCACAGCACCAGGCCCTCGCGGCGAAACCGCGCGACCAGGTTGTCGTCCTTGGTCATGTCCGGGTGGAGCAGCTTGAGCGCGACCTTGCGGCCGGTCGCGAGCTGCACGCCGCGGTACACCGCGCCGAACCCGCCCTCGCCGATCTTCGACTCGACCTTGAACCGGTTGTTGAGCACCTGGCCGAGGTAGACGTCGTCGTCGAGCTTCTTGCGCGGCTTGATCGTCGGATGCGTGACCGGCTTCGGCGCGGTCGGCTTCGGCGCGGCCGGCCTCTGCGCGGACGGCGACGCCGCCACCGTCGCCGGGGATGGCGCTGGCCGAGGCGGAGGTGGAGACGTCCCCTGCGCGGTCTGTGCCTTCGACCGACGCGCCAGGCGATAACCACACACCGCGCAGAACCGAGCCTCCCGGTCGAGCGGGCTATCACACGACGGACACGACACCCGCTGTCATGTTCGCAGACCGTCCCGGTCCTCGCACACGATTCCCGCGACAATCAGCGGGCGAGCCGCCGCGCGAGCGAGAGCCCAACTCGCGCGCGGGTGAGATGCGACGCGGATCGTCGTGCCGCGCGGCCCCCCGGCGCGATCGCCTGCGGTGCTGCCGCACATCGCGGCGCCGCCCGTCGAGTCATCGTGCGAGGATCAGCCGCAGCGATCGCGCAGACGCCGCGCGGTCGGCGGTCGTGCCGCGGATCAGCGAAGGTCGCGACCGCAACGGGGAACGCTGCGAAACTCCCAGGCCACGCTGTTGCACGCCGGCCTTGATCAGCGCGGCGAGCTCGAGCTCGAGAGAAATGAAGTCGGTGTCGTGCGCCGCCGCCCAGCCCGGACCCGATCTCGAGGTCGAGGCCGCGCGGCGCACCAGGGTGATCGACGGCGCGCGTCCCCGGGCCGGGAGGATCGTCACGCCAGGCGCAGCGCGCGCAGCGCCCGCCGGGCGTTCCAGCCGATCGGGCCCGGCGCTGCGGCGAGCTCGGTCACGCGCGGCGACATGACGGCCTGCTTGCTCGCGGCATGGAGCGCGAGCATGTCGTCCGGCTCGCGCACCGGGTCCGCGCGTGCGATCGCGTCCTCGAGCTCGCCCGCGGCGCGAAAGTGGTAGGCATATCGCCGCGCCGGATCGCTGGGATCCCCGGCGACCGACAGCGGCCCGAGCTCGCTCCGGAACGCCTCGTACTCGTCTCGAGACCCGCTGTCGGGCCGGTTCCACTGCACGAGGTCGTGCGCGAACCCGCCGAGGCCGCTCGCCGCCAGCTGCCGGACGACCTCGAGCAGCCGGCGCGGCTGGCGGACGATCGCCCGCCATTCGCCGTAGAACATCCAGTAACCGGCGATGCGCTGGCACGCCAGCAGCGCCGAGCGGCGGACCTCCGCGGATCGATCGTCGGCGACCATGCCGAGCAGCCGATCGAACGACGTGGGCTCGCCGATCCAGCCGAGCGAGCGCACCGCCTGGGCGCGCGCAAAATCATCGG
>Ga0307515_10013682_pt1 | contig 15121 bp, 11 predicted proteins | sample 17_EM_MG_FD_194513 | JGI IMG/M metagenome (GOLD analysis project Ga0307515, IMG submission 194513) | Populus trichocarpa ectomycorrhiza microbial communities from riparian zone in the Pacific Northwest, United States - 17_EM | ecosystem: Host-associated > Plants > Roots > Unclassified | place... | reverse complement strand
CAGCACGCCCGACACCACGGATGCGTGCACGGCGTCCACGTGGCGGACCGCAAACCCCAGCAGCAGCGGCCAGCCAAACACGACGCCGGCGGCCGTGAAGGCCAGCAGCCGCCATTCGCCGCCGCGTGGCCGGCGCGCGCCGGTGGCGGCCAGATAGGCCAGCGACAGCAGCCCCGCGACGGCGGCGCGGCCGAAGGCGACGAAGGCGGGGTCCAGCTGCGGTGCCTCGGCGCTGCCGCCGGCCAGCCGCGTCATCGGCAGGCTGAGCGCGAACATGACGACGCCGGCCAGGCCGAGCAACAGGCCTCGGGTCGCGGCGGAAGTCGTGGTGGTTGAGATGGATAACCCTTGCATAGGCTCAGTCTAGGGACAGACACCGATACAGAACCAGTACAGTCGACCCAGCCACACTTTGAATCTGTACTGCCATGCCCACCGGTACACACCCACCGCTGCAGCGCGACGCCAGCCAGCCGCTGGCCGGCCAGCTGGCCGAGCGCTACGCCCAGCGCATCCGTGAACGCCTGCTGCTGCCCGGCGCTCGCCTGCCCTCGGTGCGCGACTGTGCGCGCCAGCACGGCGTCAGCCCGCACACCGTCGTCGCCGCCTATGACCAGCTGCAGGCCGCCGGCCTGTTGGAAGCGCGGCGCCAGCGCGGCTTCTTCGTGCGCGAGCACCGGCCCGTGGCCGCAGCCGCCCGCAGCGCGCGCCCGGCCACGGCGCTGCCGCGCCAGGCGCCCATGGACGCGACGGCCCTGATCCGCGGCATGTTCGAGGCCGACGCGGCGCGCTCGCCCGGCCTGGGCACGCTGCCGGCCGACTGGCTGGACCCGACGCTGCTGCAATCCGCGCTGCGGCGGCTGCACAGCGGCCAGGAGCAGGCCCTGCAGACGAGCTACGGCGACCCCAGCGGCGACGAGCGCCTGCGCGAGGCGCTGTCGCAGCGCCTGGCCGACCTGGGCATCCACGCCGGCCCGGCGCAGATCCTGACCACCAACGGCGCCACGCATGCGCTGGACCTGCTCATCCGCACCCACCTGCAGCCGGGCGACGCCGTGCTCGTCGACGACCCGGGTTGGGCCATCATCTTTGCGCGGCTGACGCAGGCCGGCATCCGCCTGCTGCCCGTGCCGCGCAGCGCGCAGGGGCCGAATCTGGAAGTGCTGGCGGCGCTGGCCAAGGAGCACGCGCCGCGCGCCTACCTGACGGTGTCGGTGCTGCACAACCCGACCGGCCACAGCATCGACCTGGCCACCGCCCACCGGCTGCTGCGCCTGGCCGACGAGCACGACTTCCTCATCGTCGAGGACGACAGCTACGGCTTCCTGGCGCCCGAGCACCTGCCGCGCCTGGCCGCGCTGGACGGGCTGCGCCGCGTCGTCTATGTCAGCGGCTTCTCCAAGGTGCTGACGCCGGCCTGGCGCGTGGGCTATCTGGCCGCCGCGCCCGAGCGGCTGACCGCGCTGACCGACACCAAGCTGCTGGACGGCCTGACCAGCTCGCCCGTGCTGGAGCGCGCCGTGGCGCTGTGCCTGGAGCAGGGCCGGCTGCGCCGCCACGCGCAGCGCCTGCGCGAGCGCCTGGACCAGGCGCGTCAGCGCGTGGTCACGTTAGCAGCGCGGCAGGGCTTCAAGTGGGCGGCGCCGCCCGACGGTCTGTTCGGTTGGCTGGACGCTGGCGTGGACACCGAGCGCCTGGCCCAGCCGCTGCTGGACGCCGGCTGGCTGACCGCGCCCGGCGCCCTCTTCAGCGCCACGCGCTGCCCCGGATCGCTGATGCGCGTCAACATGGCCACGTCGCAGGACCCGGCCTTCTGGCGGCAGTTGCGCGCCTGTGTGGACGACATCCGCGGCTGAGCGGCGGTTGTCGCCCCAGCTTTACGTTTGTGACGACCGGAGGGCTGACGAATAGGTCACGCCTACACCGGTTTGTTGCTTAGGCGGCGCCAGGGCCGCCCGCAGAATGCAGCCCGAACCGTCCCGAGCGGTGCTCCGATCCGGCCATGACTGCACCCTTGAAATTCCTTGTTGTCGATCCTCTCTCCGGTGTCCAGTCCTTCGCACGCCAGCTGCTGCAAAGCCAGGGCTTCTCTGCCGACGGCATCCTGTGCTGCGCCGACACGGACAGCGCGCTCGCGCAAGGGCTGCTGTTCAAGCCCGACTTCCTCGTCACCGACTGGTTCCCCAAGGCGCCACTGACCGGCATCCAGCTGTTTCAGCGCTTGAAGGAAGTGCGGCCGCGCCTGCATCTGTCGCTGCTCAGCTTCGAGGTCACGCCCGCGCATGAGCTGGAGGCCGAGGCCCACGGTGCGCATTTCCTGTTGAAGAAGCCTTTCACCGCCGAGCAGCTGAAGGCGCAGATGACGCGCTCGCTTGAAGCGCTGGCTAAGGACTCACCCGCCCTGCATGGCCAGGTGCGCGACGTGATGCGCCAGGCTCGCCCGTCGCCGCGAGTCGCCCTGCCGGTCATCGCGCCTCCACCGGTCATCAAGCCCGGCGACAGCGTGCGCTACAAGGGCCAGCGCCATGTCGCGCAGTACGTGGTGCACCGCCCCGGTGAGACGGTGGTGCAGCTCAAGGGTGTGGCGGCGTTGATCCCGCTGGACCAGCTGCAACCACCCTAAGCCCAGAAGCAGACCGCCATCAGCAGCGGATAAGGCAGCGCCACCGTCGGGCGCAGCGCGCTCTTCAGGTATTGCGCCACCAGCCCCAGGCCACGCGGGCGGCGGGCAGCCCAGTCGCTGTGCAGCTGCATGGCCGCAGCGCCCTCTCCGGCTTTCAAGGCCCGCTCGATGGCCAGCAGGCGGTCGCCGAGGCGCCCCTGGAAGGTCTTCAACACGCCCTCCTGCAGCCACAGCAGGCCCAGCAACGGCAGTGTGATGCGCGGGTCCGGCACGAGCACGACGACGGCAAAGGCGGCCAGCTTCACGCCCAGCGCCAGGGCTTCATAGCGCTCATGCTGGCTTTGCAAGGCAAGCCATTCCTGGTGCAAGGCGTTCACTTCGCCTCCAACACTTCCCAGCGGTCCATCAACTCCAGCAGCTCGCCGTCGATGGCGGCGGCGCGGTCGGTCACTTCGGCGATGCGGGCTGCGCCCTGCGCGTACAGCTCGCTGCCGGCGATCAGCGCGTTCAGCTGCTTCTGCTCGGCCTCCAGCGCGGCGATGGCCTTGGGGATCTCGTCCAGCTCGCGCTGCTCCTTGTAGCTGAGCTTGCGCTTGTTGGCGACGACCGGGGCCGGCTCGGGCGCGGGGGGCGGCGTGGGCGCAGCCGCGGGCTTGGGTGCCGCCTGCGCCTGCAGGGCTGCGGCGCGCTTCGATTGCGTCAGCCAGTCCTGCACGCTGCCCTCGTACTCGCGCCAGCGCGCGTCGCCCTCGTAGACCAGCGTGGACGTGACGACGTTGTCCAGGAAGCGCCGGTCATGGCTGACGAGGAAGACCGTGCCGTCGTACTCGGCCAGCAACTCCTCCAGCAGCTCCAGCGTCTCGATGTCGAGGTCGTTGGTGGGCTCGTCCAGCACCAGCACGTTGGCCGGCCGCGCGAACAGGCGCGCCAGCAGCAGGCGGTTGCGCTCGCCGCCGCTCAAGGTGCGCACCGGCGAATTGGCCCGCGCCGGCGAGAACAGGAAGTCGCCGAGATAGCTCTTGACGTGCTTCTTCTGGTTGCCGATCTCGATCCACTCCGAGCCCGGGCTGATGGTGTCGGCCAGCGTCGCGTCCAGGTTGAGCGTGTCGCGCATCTGGTCGAAATAGGCGACCGTCATCTTCGAGCCCAGGCGGACGGCGCCGCTGTCAGGCGCCAGCTCGCCGAGGATCATCTTCAGCAGCGTCGTCTTGCCGGCGCCGTTGGGGCCGATCAGGCCGACCTTGTCGCCGCGCAGGATGGTGGCGGTGAAGTCGCGCACGATGGCGCGCTCGCCATAACTCTTGCACACGTCTTCCAGCTCGGCCACGATCTTGCCGCTGGCGCCGCCGGTGTCGATGTCCAGCCTGACCTTGCCCTGCACGTCGCGCCGCGCGGCGTGCGCCTGGCGCATCACGTCCAGGCGCTGGATGCGGGCGACGGAGCGCGTGCGGCGGGCTTCCACGCCCTTGCGGATCCAGATCTCTTCCTGCGCCAGCAGCTTGTCGAAGCGGGCGTTGAACAGCGCCTCGTTCTCCAGCTCGTAGGCCTTGGCGGCCTGGAAGGCGGCGTAGTTGCCGGGGTAGCCGCGCAGCTGGCCGCGGTCCAGCTCGACGATGCGATTGGCGACGTTGTCCAGGAAGGCGCGATCGTGGGTGATCAGTAGCAGCGAGCCCTTGAAGTCGTTCAGCAGGCCTTCCAGCCAGGTGATGGCGTCCAGGTCCAGGTGGTTGGTGGGCTCGTCTAGCAGCAGCACGTCGGGCTGGGCCACGAGCGCGCGACCCAGCGCCACGCGTTTCTTCAGGCCGCCGGACAGGCTGCCCACCAGGCGTTCGCCGTCCAGGTCCAGGCGGTGCAGCGTCTCCTCGACGCGTTGCTCCCAGTTCCAGGCGCCGATGTGCTCGATGCGCTCCTGCACCCAGGCAAGGTCGTCGTTCTCGTCGTGGATCTCGTAGCGTTCGCGCAGCGCCTTGGCCTCGGCCACGCCCTCGCTGATGACGTCGAAGATGGTCGCGTCGCCACGCAGGATGGGCTCCTGCGGCACGTAGACGTTGGTGAGGCCTTGTTGCTGCTGCAGCAGGCCGTCATCGAGCTTCTCGAGACCGGCGAGGATCTTCAGCAGCGAGGACTTGCCGGTGCCGTTGCGGCCGATGAGGCCGACGCGCTCGCCGACTTCGAGAGAAAAACCGGCACCATCGAGCAGGGCGACGTGGCCGAAAGCGAGGTGGGCGTTGGTGAGGGAGAGGACTGCCATTTGGCAGATTGTCCCTCGGCGGTTCAAACCGCCTTCAGTGACGGTGTGGCCGACAGGTGGGCCAGCACCTGCTGCATGGCCGCCGGGTCGCTCAACAGCCGGCGGTGGCCCAGGCCTTCGGTCACGTGCAGGCGGCCGGCGCGCAGGCCGGCCAGCAGCGTCTCGCTGCCGACGATGGGCGCCGTCACGTCGCCACGGTCGTGCACGATCAGCGTCGGCTGGGCGACGCGCTCGGCCAGCCACGCGGGCTCGAAATGCCCCAGCGACGCGCCCTCGCGCCGCTCGAAGTGGCCACGCATGCGCGCCGCCAGGCTCTCGCCCGTGCCCATGGCGTCGGCGAACCAGCGCAGGAACTGCCAGGGCGGCGGTGCCAGCGCGATCAGGGCCACGCGCTTGGCCGGCAAGCCCCGAGCCAGCGCGTGCGACAGCGCCATCGCCCCCAGGGAATGCGCCACGACGCCGTCCCAGGGACCGAAGCGTGCCGTCACGGCAAACATCGCCCGCACCCACTGCAGCAGGTTGCTGCGCCAGCCGCCGCTGCGGCCGTGGGCGGGCAGGTCCAGCAGCACGGGCTCGAAGCCGGCAACGGCCAGCGTGTCGGCCAGCGGGCGCATCTGCTGCGCATCACCGGCCCAGCCGTGGGTCAGCAGCACCTTGGGCCGGCCCGGCTCCAGGTCGCTGCGCTGCCAGACGCTGATATGGCCGCCCTCGAAGGGCAACTGCCGCTCCATCCAGGGCCGCGGCACGGCGCGCGAGCGGGCCAGCCACTTGGTGGGCATGGGCGTGAAGAACAAGCCCATGGCCAGACGCGTGCCGAGGGCCGGCGACACGTGGTGCAGGCCACGCAGCAGCGCGGCGATGCCGCGTGCGGCTGGTGAGGCGAAGAAGGCGGCGGCAGGGTTGTGGGCGGTCATCAATGGCTCCATATTTCGCACGACCGTGCGACATTGAGGCAAACAAAATGGGTGGCGGGCATGGTCAGGCCTCAGGCGGTGCGGCAGTCCTTCAACAGCCGCTGCCAGGCACGCTCGGCGCGCTCACCGGCGCGCGGGTCGCGCAGGAAGCGGGCGTCGTGCAGCAGGATGGTGAAGATGGCGTCCATCTCGAACACCATCTGCTCGGCGTCCAGGTCAGCGCGAAGATGGCCGGCCTCCACGGCCTGCAGCACGGTGCGGCGCAGCGCGGCGCGCCAACGCATGACGCCGTCCAGCAGGTGCTCGCGCACGGGGCCTTCGCGGTCGTCGTACTCGAAGGCGCCGGCCGTGTAGAGGCAGGTCTTGTGGCGGTCCACGTCGCTGGCCCAGGCCAGCCAGCGGCGCATGACGGCCGCCAGCCGCGGCAGGCCGCGCTCCTCACTCAACGCGGGGAGGAAGACGGTTTGCAAAAAGCGCCGGTCGAACTCCAGCAGCACTGCCACCTGCAATTGCTCGCGCGAGCCGACGCGCGAGAACACGCCGCTCTTGGACAGGTCCAGCCGCTTGGCGACTTCGCCGATGCTGATGCTCTCCAGCCCCTCGGTGACAGCCATGTCCAGCGCGGCGCCGACGATGGCGGCCAGCGTGGTTTCGGCGCGTTCACTGCGGGTTTCCATGCTCGCAATTTAGCACGACCGTGCGGAGACCCTCAAGCGGAGGTCAAAGCAGTTGTTTGGCGTGATGGCGCAAGTGGTCGTCGACGAAGCTGGCAATGAAGTAGTAGCCGTGGTCGTAGCCCGCATGGCGGCGCACGTTCAACGGCTGGCCGGCAGCGGCGCAGGCAGCCTCGAAGGCCTCGGGGTGGAGTTGCTCGGCCAGGAACTTGTCTGCCAAGCCTTGGTCGATAAGGATGCCGTCGGGGTAGGGCGCGCTGCGCTGCAAGCGCATCAGCTCGCTGGCGTCGTGGGCAGCCCAGTCGGCGCGGTCCTCGCCCAGGTAGCCACTGAAGGCCTTGCGGCCCCAGGGGCAGCGCATCGGTGCCGCGATGGGCGCGAAGGCCGACAGCGACTGGAAGCGCCCCGGGTTGCGCAGCGCCAGCGTCAGCGCGCCGTGGCCGCCCATGGAGTGGCCGAACAGGCCGGTCTCGGTGAGGCCGGTCTCGCGTTGAACAAGCGGGATCAGCTCGTTCAGCAGGTAGCTCTCCATGCGCCAGTGGCTGGCCCATGGCTCCTGCGTCGCGTCCAGGTAGAAACCGGCGCCGACACCGAAGTCCCAGGCCTCGCTCTCACCCGGCACGTTCGCGCCGCGCGGGCTGGTGTCGGGCATCAGCAGCGCCAGGCCCAGCTCGGCCGCAAGACGCTGCGCACCGGCTTTCGTCGTGAAGGTCTCTTCGGTGCAGGTCAGGCCGGCCAGGAAGACGAGCAAGACCTTCGGTTGCGGCGGCAGGAACAGCGCGAAGCGCATGGGTAGGCCGATCTCGGCCGAATCGTGGCGATGGAATCGCTGGGTGCCGCCAAAGCAGCCGTGTTCCGACAACAGTTCCATCCGTGGCCTTTCTACCTCGCCATGTGTTGATCGACCGCGTCGAGCACCGCCTCCGGCTCTTCGGCCTGGGCATCGGTCTCGTTGTTGAGTACGGCCTGCATGCGGCCAGTATCAAGGTCGCCGGTCCACTTGCCCACCACCACGGTTGCAACTCCGTTACCGATCAGGTTGGTGAGCGCACGCGCCTCGGACATGAAGCGGTCTATGCCCAGGATCAGCGCCAGCCCCTCCACTGGCACGTGGCCGACGGCCGACAGCGTGGCCGCCAGCACGATGAAGCCGCTGCCCGTCACGCCGGCCGCGCCCTTGCTGGTCAGCAGCAGCACGCCCAGCAGCGTGATCTGCTGCATCAGCGTCATCGGCGTATCGGTCGCCTGGGCGATGAAGACGGCGGCCATGGTCAGGTAGATGGAGGTGCCGTCGAGGTTGAAGGAGTAGCCGGTCGGGATGACCAGGCCGACCGTGGACTTGCGCACGCCCAGGTTCTCCAGCTTGGCCATCATGCGCGGCAGCACCGACTCGCTGGACGAGGTGCCCAGCACGATGAACAGCTCTTCCTTGATGTACTTGATGAACTTCCAGATCGAGAAGCCATGCGCCTTGGCGATGGTGCCCAGCACGATGAAGATGAAGATCAGGCAGGTGGCGTAGAACGAGCCCATCAGCTTGGCGAGGGACACCAGCGAGCCCAGGCCGTATTTGCCGATGGTGAAGGCCATGGCGCCGAAGGCACCGATGGGTGCGACCTTCATGATCATGCCGACGATGGCGAACAGCACGTGCGAGGTCTTCTCGATGCCGTCGAACACCAGCGTGCCGCGGCCGCCGAAGCGGTGCAGCGCGAAGCCGAACAGCAGCGCAATCAGCAGCACCTGCAGCATCTCGCCCTTGGCGAAGGCGTCCACCACCGTCGTCGGGATGATGGCCAGCAGGAAGCTCACCGTGTCCTGCAGCTTGCCTGGCCCGGTGTAGGCAGCGATGCCCTTGGTGTCCAGCGTCTTGGGGTCGACATGCATGCCCTCGCCCGGCTGCAGCACGTTGACGACGACGAGGCCGACGATGAGGGCGATGGTCGACACGATCTCGAAGTACAGCAGCGCATAGCCACCGGTCTTGCCGACGCGCTTCATGTCCTCCATGCCGGCGATGCCTACCACCACCGTGCAGAAGATGATGGGCGCGATGATCATCTTGATCAGCTTGATGAAGCCGTCACCCAGAGGCTTGAGCGCCTCGCCCGTTTGCGGGAAGAAGTGGCCCACCAGCACGCCGATGACGATGGCGGTGATGACCTGGGCGTACAGCGATTTGTAGAAGGGCTGTGGCCCCGTGGGGGTGGCTGTGGCTGTGGCTTGCATGCGCGGCTCCGATCAGTTCTGCGAGTGGAACTGGGTTGGGCGGCAGCTTAGGCTTGTGGGCGTGCGGTGGCGAGTGTGGCTTCCCACATGGATTGCAAAGTTGGGTGTGTGTGTTGGGTTGCTTTTGCGTGGTGGTCTGCCTCATCGATGCATTGCCCCGCAAAGCAACCAAAAAGTCAAAACTCCACAACCGACCGGATGCTCTCCCCACGCCGCATCAACTCAAACCCCTCGTTGATGTCTTCCAGCTTCAGCTTGTGCGTGATCAGCTCGTCGATGTGCAGCTTGCCCTCCATGTACCAGTCGACGATCTTGGGCACGTCGGTCCGCCCACGGGCACCGCCAAACGCCGAGCCTTCCCACTTGCGGCCAGTGACGAGTTGGAACGGCCGCGTCGAGATCTCCGCCCCCGCCGGCGCCACGCCGATGATGATGCTGCGGCCCCAGCCCTTGTGGGTGCACTCCAGCGCCTGACGCATCAGCTGCACGTTGCCGACGCATTCGAACGAGTAGTCCGCGCCACCATCGGTCAGCTGCACGATGGCGTCGACCACGTTGGGCACGTCCTTGGGGTTGATGAAGTCGGTCATGCCGAAACGCCGCGCCATCGCCTCGCGGCCCGGGTTGATGTCCACGCCGATGATCTTGCCGGCACCCACCAGCTTGGCGCCCTGGATGACGTTCAGGCCGATGCCGCCCAGGCCGAAGACGACCACCGTTGCGCCCGCCTCCACCTTGGCCGTGTAGAGCACGGCGCCCACGCCCGTCGTCACGCCGCAGCCGATGTAGCAGACCTTGTCGAACGGCGCATCCGGCCGGATCTTGGCCAGCGCGATACCCGGCACGACGATGTGGTTGGAGAACGTGCTCGTGCCCATGTAGTGAAAGATCGGCTCGCCGTTCAGCGAGAAGCGCGACGTGCCGTTGGGCATCAGGCCCTTGCCCTGCGTGGCGCGGATGGACTGGCAGAGGTTGGTCTTGCGGCTGAGGCAGAACTTGCACTCGCGGCATTCGGGCGTGTAGAGCGGGATGACATGGTCGCCGGCCTTCAACCAGGGCACCTTGCTCTCCAGCACGACGCCCGCGCCCTCGTGGCCCAGCACGGCGGGGAACAGGCCTTCGGGGTCGGCACCCGACAGCGTGAAGTCGTCGGTGTGGCAGATGCCGGTGGCCTTGACCTCGACGAGGACTTCACCGTCGACCGGGCCTGCCAGGTCCAGCGTTTCAATGCTCAGCGGTTGGCCGGCCTTCCAGGCAACGGCGGCGCGGGTCTGGATGCTCATGTCTTGGGTACTCCTACAGGTTGAAGTTGGTCGAGCGCGGTGACGAATTCACGCGCCTCGTGGCGGCACAGCCGCAGGCGCCTGAGCAGCCACGGCGTCAGGTCTTGCTGGCCCAGATGTTCGGGCCAGGCGCCGGCATCGCCGTCGGGCGTGTCGGCCGGGTCCGTGCCGGTCATGGGCTCACCCTTGAGCACGTCCACGCAGGCCTTTTGCGCCAGCGGCAGCGCGGTCTCGGCCTTGGCAGCGTCCAGGTGGCCGGTGCGGCGCTGCACCTGGTGCTGCACGGCGCCGAGCAGCGCCATCAATCGGTAGCCGTGGCCCAGGGCAGATTCGATCTGCGCGTCCGGCAGGCGCACGCTCTCGGGCTCGACGCGCGTGCGCTGGCCGGCGCCGGCAAGGGCAGCCAGCGCGGTGTAGGCCTGCTGGCGCGACACGCGCTGGGCGAGCTGGTCCTCCGCGCTGGGTGCCCAGCGGAGCATGTTGTCCGCATGCCGCGCCAGCGCACCACGCAGCTGCGACCCAAGGCGCGGCACGGCGGCGCGCTCCCAGCTCGGCAGCACGTAGCTGAAAAGCCATGCCAGGCCCGCGCCGATGAAGGTGTCGGCCAGGCGCTCGCCGATGAAGGGGTGGCTGGTGGGGTCCAGCATCAGCGGCTGCAGCAGCGCCATCAGCGTGGCAGCCGTGGCGGCCACGCGGTAGCGCCGGTTCACGTAGGCATGGGCCGTGCCCACCGCTGCGATGAAGATCACGCTGAGCGCCGGCACCCATTCCACATGGGCCAGCAGCAGCACCAGCAGGCAGCCCTGCACGGTGCCGATGATGCGTTCGTTGCGGCGCGCCAACGTCTGCTCCAGGTTGCCGCGCAGCACGACGGCCACGCTCAGCATCAGCCAGAACGGGTGCGCCGCCCACGGCAGCGCGGCGCCCAATGCGTAGGCGAACGACAGCGCCAGCGCCGAGCGCAGCGCGTGCCGCATGACGCTGGACTGCAGCGTCAGGTGGGGCTTGAGCGCAGCCAGCGGCCAGCCCTCGGGCGACACGAAGGGCGCGAGCTTCTCGCACGTCCAGGGGCTGGCGATGTCGTCGCGCTGCGCCTGGCGCGCGACCATGGCACCGACGTCGTCCAACATATGGCCCAGGCGCGACTCCAGCGCCGACACGAGGTGGCCGCGCGAATCACCGGTCGGCGCGTGGATGTCGGCCAGGCGCGCCGCGAGCTGGGTGCGCCAGGCCTCGGCCGAGACCTCGGGCAACGGCGTGCCGTAGGCCAGCGTGTTGGCCAGGGCCCCGAGCACATCGGCCAGACGGCGCAGCGTGTCGGCCAGCGCGGCGCGCCACTGGCGGCCAGGGAAGTCCTGGCCCAGCAGCTCGGTGTCCAGCCGGCTGGCCAGCAGCAGGTCGCGCAGCTCGATGAGGCCGAGCACGAGGTCGGTCTGCCGGCGGCTGCGCGGCGAGCGGCGTGCGGCGAAGACCTGGTCGCGCGCGGCCTGCAGCGCGTCGGCCAGCACGACGTCGTCGGCGATGGAGGCGCGGATGCGGGCCTCGTCGGCGCCCACGGCGAGCGCGATGCGCTGGGCGCGCGAGCGCACGCGGCGCTCGGTGGCGCGCAGCGCCTGCACCATCGCCAGCTCGCGCAGGCGGTGCCGCAGCACCACGGCCGCGCCGCGCGCCCAGCCGGCGTAGACGCAGCCGCCCAGGCCCACCCACAGCGCGTGCTCTGCCGGCGATGCGGCGCCGGCCGTGCGGTCCCAGGCCATGGCGAACACCATGGCCAGCACGGGAGAGAAGGACATGGGCCCGGCGCGTGCGCCCCAGGCCAGCGTCATCAGCGACAGGAAGGCGACGACGGCGATGAGTGCCACGGTCAGCGCCAGCGAGCCGTCGGCCAGGCCCACCAGCAGCGTGACGAGGGCGGCGGCAAAGGCGGCCGGCAGCACGCGTGGCAGCACGCGCTGCGGCGGGTTGGGCACGTCGGGCAGGCTGGCGCAGACGGCGCCACCCACGGCCGCCAGGCCGGCCGTCTCGCCGAACAGCGCGCCGACGACGAGGTGGGTCGCCGCCACGCCCAGGGCCACGGCCAGGCCGTTCAGATGGACGGCTTCCAGGCGTCGGAGGAAGGCTCTCACTTGACCAGCAGCTCCATGACGCGGCGCTCGGCGGCGGGCAGGGTGTGCACCGACAGCCATTCCGATTTCTCGGGCCGGTAGACGTAGTTCGGCGGTGTGGCCGCAGCGACGCGCTGGCGCAGCGGCGCGAGCGCGGCCTGTGCGGACTCCGCCTGCCCTTGCGCCTGCAACGCGCCGGCCTGCACGATCAGGGCGAGGTCGCTCCAGGGGCCCAGCGCCAGGGCCTCGGTGGCACCGCGCTGGGCCGTGGCGGCGTCGCCGTCTGCCAACGCGCCCCAAGCCTGCAGCGCCAGCGTGTCGGGGTCGCGCGGGTCCAGCAGCAGCGCGGCCTTGATCTGCGCCCGCGCCGGCTCGCGGCGGCCGGCTCGCAGCAGGTCCAGCGCGAAGTCGCGGCGCAGCGCGAGCAGGCCGGTGCGCAGGCGGATCACGGCCTCGTACTGCGTGAAGGCAGTGTCCCATTGGCCGTCCAGCGCCAGCGTCGCCGCGCGGCCCCAGAGCGCTTCGGGCTGGTCGCCTTGGTAGGCCAGCACCGCCTGGTAGGCGGCCAATGCGCGTGGCACATCGCCCAGGCGGCGATGGTGGTCGGCCAGCGCGAGGTCGACGCGGAAGCGATCCTCGCCCTTCAATTGCTCGATGCCACGCGACAGGCCCGGCAGCACCTCGGCCGCCAGCGGGCTGCCGCCGTGCCACAGCGCATCGGCCGCCGCCACGCGCAGCGCGCCGCTGTTCGGGTGGCGGGCCAATGCACGGCCGGCCAGCTCGCGGGCGGCGGCGCCGTTGCCTTGCAGCGCCAGCGCATGCAGGCGCGCGGCCAGGGCACTTTCGTCCTCAGGCGCAAGCGACAGCGCACGGTCCAGCAGCGGCAGGGCGTCGGCCAGCTTGCCGTCTTCGAGCTTCTGGTTGCCGGCATTGACCAGTGCAATCGGCAGGCTGGCGCGCGTGTCGCGCTGGGCGAAAAAGCGCTTCACCAGCGCACGCAGCGCCGGGTCCATGGCGATGAGGCGCTCGCGCACGATCTCGCGGCCATCGAAGGCATCGCGCTTAGGCGAATCCTCCGCGTTGGCGCCCTCGGCAAAGTACTCCCACACCGAGCCGCCCGCGTAGCGGGACAGGAAGCCGTTGCGTGTCTTCGCGTCGCGCTGCTTGGCTTGCTGGTAAAGCGCCTCGATCGAGCGCGCCTGGTTGGCCGTCAGCACGCCGTGCACCTGGTGGGTCAGCTCATGCAGCACGGTGTTGTACTTGTCGAAGATGCTGCGCTCGACGTCCTCGATGCCGGTCACGGTGAAATGGCCGCCCATGCCGCGCACGTCGTCCCACAGGCGCGAGTCGTAGTCGATGCGCGCGTCCTTCAGCGCGTGGGCCTCGGGCGTCTCGGACAGGCGCATCCACATCGGCTTGATGAAGTGCCGCGCGCCGCCTTCCACCAGCACAGGGATGAAGGCCTTCCAGGGCGCCACGGACAAGGCCACACGCTTCTTGTGGCGAGGCGACAGGTCTTGCCAGTTCAGCACATAGCGCTCGATGCCCGGAACGGTGGGCATGGGCGTGGCGGCAAAGCGGCGCTCGTAGTCGGCGCGGTGGATATCGACGGCGAAGCGCTGCGACTCCAGCGCCTTGGCGGCGATGGCGTGCGCCCGACCCAGCTGCGGGCAACGCTCTAGCGCCGCCAGGCTCAGGCGCAGCGCGGTGTCGAAGTCGCCTTGCTCGAAGGCGTCGGACGCGCGCCGCACGTCGGCCAGCAGCGGCGCGAAGGCGGCACCCAGGCGCGCGGCGAGCTGCGTGTAGTTCTCGCGCACATAGCCGTTGCCCAGCAGGTAGTGGGCCGCCTCGTGGTGGGGGTTGAGCGCAACGGCGCCTTCCGCCGCAGCGATGGCGTCCTCGGTGCGGCCCAGGCGGATCAGCGTGTCGGCCAGCGCCGCGAGGCCGTCGGCGGTGCGCTCGGCGGCGAGGCCCTGCTCCAGCTTCTGCAAGGACGCATCGAACTCGCGCAGCTGAAAGTGGCGTTGGCCCAGGCCGCGCAAGCCCTGCGCCTGGTCGATGGGGCGCGCGGCCTTGCGCAATGCGCGCTCGAAGCACTGCCTGGCGCGCTCGAAGTCGCGCCGATCCAGGGCCAGGCGGCCGGCGGCCAGCAGGTCGACCGCGTCCACCTGCACGTCCTTCAGCACATCGCGCGTGCGGCGGTCGATGGCGGCGCCGTCGTCGCGGGCAAACAGCCACTGGTAGATGAGCTCGCGCTCGGCGGCGCTGGGCCGGGGGGCACGCAGCAGCGCGTCGAGATCAACGCGCGCAGCGGCGTACTGCTGCTCGGTCAGCAGTGTCCGCAGGCGCGCGGTGTCAGAAGCCGCTTGCGCGTCACCGGCATGGATGAAGGTCAGGCAAACAGCAAGGCCAATGGCCAGTCGGCGCCAGGGCATTGGGGCAGCTCCGTTGTGGAGCGCCGATGCTAATCGTCCGAGCTGAAGCCCGAAGCCTTGACCACCGGCCCCCAGTAGTCGCGCTCGGCGGCCAGGCGCTTGGCGTAGTCGGCAGGCGACGAGGACAGCGGCTCGAAACCGAGCTTGGCCAGGGCCTCGATGACAACGGGGTCGCGCACCGCAGCGCGGGCCACCTCGGCGAGCTTGTCGACCGTGGCCTGCGGCGTCTTGGCGGGCAAGTGGAGCCCATAGGTCTCCACGCCGACGATGCCCTTGAAGCCCTGCTCCTCGAAGGTGGCCACGTCGGGTGCGAAGCGCGAGCGGGCCTTGTCCGTCACGCCCAGCAGGCGCACGCGGCCAGAGGCGAGGTGGGGCAGGAAGTCGCCGATGGAAAAGCAGCCAGCCGCGATCTGGCCGCCCATCAGGTCCTGCATGCCGGGCGCAGCGCCACGGTAGGGCGCGTGCGTGAGCTTGAGGCCTGCCGCGCGCTCGAACTGGTTGCCGAGGAAGTGGGGCATGGCGCCCGCTGCGGGCGAGGCGTAGGCGGCCTTGTCGGGGTTGGCCTTCAGCCACTCAGCCAGCTGGGCCAGCGTCTTGACGGTGGCCG
>Ga0307515_10013681_pt1 | contig 15121 bp, 5 predicted proteins | sample 17_EM_MG_FD_194513 | JGI IMG/M metagenome (GOLD analysis project Ga0307515, IMG submission 194513) | Populus trichocarpa ectomycorrhiza microbial communities from riparian zone in the Pacific Northwest, United States - 17_EM | ecosystem: Host-associated > Plants > Roots > Unclassified | place... | reverse complement strand
TTACTAGCATCTAATTTTACTTTTCTGCCATTTTAGCATTTTCTAGCATTTAGCAGCTAAATGCTAATACTTAATTATAAATGCGGCATTTGGCGGCTAGATGCTAGTACTTAGTAATAAATGCCGCATTTAGCTGCTAAATGCTAGAAAATGCTAGAAAATGCTAGAATGGCAGAAAAGTAAAATCAGATGCTGGTAAATTTTTTCCTAACATTAGCGCATCCGCTCTTATATTCTTAGTGCCTTTAGTATATTAAATTTTAAAATAGTATTCTATAAGCATTTCTACCCATCTAACTTATCTTTAGTTAAGTTCTTTTATTATTAGGAACTCCGTTAAGTTCTTATAATTCATCTTAACTATTAATAATTTCTTTATACCTTATTGTCGGTATCACCTAGGGGTACTGTAATTGCAATATAAGGTAACTGGTTCTTGGTTTATTCGTGTCTCTTTCTCTATCTACTAAAAGAGAAAGAAAGGGGTAGTAAAGGTCGGGCTATCTATCGGGCCGTAGGTAGTCAGGTGACCTACGCTACGCTATACAGCCCCTGCCGCATACGCTCCACGTTAGATATTTACAACCTCTACTTATATAGACACTGGCGACATTTATAAAAAGGAAAGAAGGTAGGAAAGTATAAAGGAGAAGTATATAGGTCAATAGGTGCTCAGGGCAGTAATCGCGGATGTCTTGGGTATTGCGAATATTACGGATATTGCAGACGTTGCGGATATCGTTACGGATATTGCGGATATTGCGGATATCGTGAATATTGCGGATATCGCGGTAGAAATAGGTAGGCGCGTATAAGGTGTTACCGGGGTATCCGTAGGGGAAAACAGGTAGAAGGGCTGAGTCCTATCCGTTATCGTTAAAATAACAGTCAAGGAAGTCGATATCAACGGTAAGGTCGGGAGGGTTATTGTTGTAGAGGTAGGTGGCGCTCTTGCCCTTGTCGTTGCTACTCCTATTGCCATCATTACCGCGTCTTGCTGTACTAGGTTCCGTACTACTAGGTTCTACGCTACCAGTAAGGCTATAGGTAAAGGCGTTGTTATTTATAGACGTAACTATATTCTTAGCGGTTTCAATTAGTATTAGTCCGTTTAAAGTCATAAAGTGCTTAATACCGTAGTTATCGTAGAAGAAGTTGCTGCTAGGAGTTAATATATTAAGTGCTATAGCCGTTATATCCTTGTCGAAATTATTATTAATATTGTTATCCGCAAGGTACTGGTGGACACATCTCTTAAATCCTTCTCTTACTTTATTACGTTCTTCTTTAGTATACCTAGTTAACTAATAGTCTCCTTTCTTACACACAAAGCACGTCTTGGCATTATTGCTGTAACGATTATTTAATGAACTTAGTTGAGACGTTGGTCGGTAGTAGTAACGGTTAGTAAAGAATACGTCCGTAGGCTGTTCTGTAGGCTATAAGAACACATTAGTAGGTTGTCCTATAGTACTATTAATCTTCTTATAAGTAATAATTAATAATCGTAGGCTGTTTATAAGGCTAGTAAGTATAATAGGTAGGTTCGAGCAAGCTGCCTGGTAAGTAGTGAGGTCTTAATAAGCGATAATGAGCTTGTTATATAGGAAATCGTTATTACGGAGGTTAGCGTTAAGACCATGCTATAAATAACGGAGGTCGTTAAGCAATAGCTATAAGCAGTCCTCTGTAGATTTACCTTTGCTTTTTATTATTACCATTTTAAGGGTTATAGCGTTCTACTTTATTAGAATTCCACGCTTATATTCCGGTCCTTTAAAATAGTTACGTACGGCATTATAGATGTTGTTAAAGGTGGTATAGGTTGCCTTATTCTTATAGTAAAAGTTAAGAGTAATACTATATAGCATTGTTGGAAAGCCTTTAATCTTTGCCTTTTATGGTATACCAACTCTATTATAAAGGTCGTTGAAAATTATAAGCTTGCGGTTAAAGTTATTATCCTCTCCGCTATATTTGCTTTCCTTTATATATATCTTTACTAAGGTTACTAAGTCTCTGCCGTAGTTAATAGCGGCTATAGCTTTTATAAAGGGAGCTGTGGCGTTTATAGGGGGAGCCGTGACGTTTATAGAGGGAGCCGTAACGTTTATAGGCGAGGGAGGCTCGGCCGTAGGGAGGTTATTTAAGGTAGCTGGAATTGGTACTGGGGTAGTAGATAACATTAAGGGAGTTAATAAACGTAATTTAAGGCGGCGGTTGATAACGTACGAATTAAAGGGTCCTTTATTATTAATATATAGCTTAATTTCTTTATCTAACCATTCCATAGGGTCGTCCTTGTGGGCGACGTCGTATAGTACTTATAGTACTAACTTGCTCTTTTTGTTAAAGACCTATACTCTATTACATTGGAGCAGTTATTTAAGTCTTTTAATTGCAGACCTATCAGCGTCCTTAAATGTTTATACCTTAAAATTATTAAAGTCCTCTTAATATAATTCCCATAGGCTTTTATCTTTAAAGTTGTACTTAGTATACTTATTAATTTTAAAGTTAATATAGTTAGTGATATCTTCTACAGTGGTCTCGTTGGTTAGGGTAATTCCGTTACCCCAGCGCGGACGTTGGATTCCTATATCAGACATAATAACTAGTGTAGATCGTGGTATAGGTAGGGGGTACTGCTAACGCTGCTAGGTTGTAGGGGGTACTGGCGCTTAGTAAAGAGGTTATACTAGGTATTAATTTGCGTAATAGACGCGAACCGAACGAAGCCTTAGTAGGAGTCGGTTCTTTAAGTTCCCAGGGCCTTAGTAGGAAGGGTTCTCCTTAGTAAACGCGACGAGATTGACGGGCCTTAGTAGGAGCGATCGCGTGTTGTCTCTCTTTATAATAACACCGGATTCTAATCTGTAATATTACTAATTAGTGTCGGTATTACCCGGGGGGGTACTATAATTGCAATATAAGGTAACTGGTTCTTGGTTTATTTGTATCTCTTTCTCTATCTACTAAAAGAGAAAGAAAGGGGTAGTAAAGGTCGGGCTATCTATCGGGCCGTAGGTAGTTAGATAACCTACGCTACGCCATACGGCCCCTACCGCATACGCTCTACGTTAGATATTTACAACCTCTACTTATGCAGACACTTATAAAAATACTCTTTATTCTTTAAGTACTATAACTATTTCTAATAACTCTTTATTATAGATATTATAATTTAACTCTAATAGTGTTATTTTCTAACTATAGTACGTTACTAGATGCTATACATTCCTATACTTTTATAATAAGTATACTCCTAGTATAAAGTCTAATATATCTATTTTTATAACTATCTTTAATCCTAGTTAATAAATCTTAAGAATTGGTTCCTAGGTAAATAATTCCTTAAGTTTTTTAAATAACTTCTTTTACTTATTTCCCTATACCTATAGTTCCTCTTTCTTTATAAGCCTAGTAAAAGGTTTAATATTCTTTAACTATTATATTATAAACCTCCTATTTTTAGCGACTTAGTCAATCGAGGCACGAGCACGGCAAAAGGGTCGCGTAAGCCTATACGATCGGATTGTCTATAAACGAGTATTTAAAGCTAGAGAAAGGAAAGGAGACGGAGGGCGGCGCAGCTCGACGTTATATACGATCCTCTAGTCACGTGACGGCAACTGTCTGAAACTATATAAAACTATCTGCGACTATTTACGACTATTTGCTATAATCCACCGGTTTCCACCAGTGCCGTAACATTACCCCCCCCCTCTAAAAAAGCCTGCCCTTAGGCTTTGTACGTCCATATTATGTCTATAGGGTATTCTTATCTTTATACTTAATAGGCAGCTTATTATCTTCGCTATTCTAGCACTCTATCTACTCGTTAAGGTACTTTAGGGGTCTGGGTTTGTTAGGGTAACAACTATAAAATTCCTAAAGCTTATAGGGACTACCTATAAAGTTCTATACAGGGTACTAAGTAGGGTCTAGGTTGTACCCTTTCCAACTAATACAATATTTTAACGTTCCCCTTATAAGCTTACAGGCTAGTATTTTTTTAAATTTCCCATTTATTGTCGCTATTAACTTAAATCGGCAGGGGAGGTTTATTCTTTTGTCCAGGTAATAGGTTATTTACAGCTTTTTGTAGTTTATCTAGAGAAAAAATAGGGTAAACTTTAATTAAATCTAGGAGTTTTACTTTATATACGTTGCCTATCTTCTTAAGAACCTTATATGGTCCTGCTATCTAATAGTCTAGCTTACGGCTAAGTCGTTCCGTCTTCTAGTTCTTTATTATAACCCAGACTATATCTCCTACGGCAAAGTCAGGCTCTCGCCTATACTTATTCGCCTACTATTATATTAATTTCTAAGCCTTTTCTAGATTCGTATAGGCTACTATTTAGGCTTCTTCTAAGCGCTTAGCGTACTACTAGGCTTCCTTATAAGATAGTTTTTTGCGTACGGTCTGGGGTCCTTCTAGTCTTTCCCAGTTAAAGCTTACGCGGGGTAAATAGCCTATTTCTAGCTAGATAGGGGCAAATCCTATAAAATCGTAAGGTAGGGTCGCTTGGGCGTAGTTTATTAAGGGTAGTAGTTTGGCCTAGTTATCTTAGAAGTAGTTAATAAAGGGCCAAAGTCTCTAGTCTAAGTATTAATTTATAATTTCCGTCTAACTATTTATCTGGGGGTAGTATACTATAGAAAGCTTTAGCTTAATACCTAAGATTTAGGTAAATTTATTCCAGAAAGCTAAGATAAATTGCGGCCCGTAATTGGATATAATAGTATTTAATAGTCTGTAAATTTAGTAAATGTAGTAGATATATAGTTAGGCCGCCTCTTTAGTATTAATATTTTTATAATAGGGGATTAAGAACGGGCGCTTGCCAAAGCGGTTAACTAGAATTATAACTATATCATATCCGTTACGGTCTATAGGTAGTTTATAAAAGTCTATAAAGATATACTACTAGGGGCGTTCTAGTATTAGGAGTGGTTTTAATAGTCCTAAGGTCTTATTTCGTAGAATTATAAATCTACGGCAGTCGTTACAGTTCTATATATAGCGGTTAATATTTACAACTATTTCGGGCCAGTAGTAGCGGTCGCTAATAATCTTACGGGTCTTATTTTTTCTAGGGTAGACCGTAGAGACCTAGGCATAAGCTTCGGTAATAAGCCGGGTCTATAAGTTCTATTCTTTAGCTACTACTAGCCGTTCCTAGTGCTTAAGTAGTCCGTTTTCAAGGGACTATAGGCTGGTAATATTCTTTGCCTTTTTACGGTACTTCTATAGAGAGGGGGTTATTTAGTTAGCCTATAGTAGTTTATTAATAAGGTTAAGTTTAAAGGAGTTAATAGGATATATCTTAGCGCCTAAGGAGTCTGTGCTTAGTTCTGCCCGTATTTAAGGGTTAAGGTATTTTAGTTATAGTAGCGTCTAGGTCTATAATAAGATCTTTATAGCCGTCTAGTTATCTAGGTCTTACTTACACCTTATAAGAGCGTCCGTATAGTTTATAGCGCCTAGTCTATATATAATTAAGAAGTTAAACTAAGATAGGGTATCTACCTAGCGTGCCTGCCGGGCCGTAAGGGCCTTAGTTATTATAAAGTATTCTAGGGCCTTATAATCTAAAACTACCTTAATTAGCTTAGGGGTCCCCTCTAGCTATATACACTAGTGCTAAAAGCTAGAGATAATAGCTAGCATTTTTTTTGTTATAGATGTGGTAGTTTAGCTTAGTATCTATTATAGTCTTTAAATAGTATATAATAGGGTGCTACTCTCCGTCCGGTTGCTTCTGGGAAAAAACACTAGCTATTACGCTATTTAAGGTATTAGTTTCTAGCATTAAGGGCCGTTTTAGGTTAAAATAGGTAAGTAGGGGAGCCAATACTAGCCGTTTCTTAAGCTTATTAAAGGCCTGCCTATATATAGTGTTAAAGTAGAAGGGCTAGTCTTTTTTAGTAAGACGGTTAAGAGGCCGGGTAATCCTACTATAGTTCTTAATAAAGTATTAGTAAAAGTTACAAAAACCTAAAAATAATTATACCCCCTTTACGGTCCGTAGGGGTGCCCACTAGTTAATTACAGCCGTCTTCTCTAGGTTGGTTTTAATTCTATTTATACTAATAATAAAACCTAGGTACTTTATACACTTAATACTAAACTCTAACTTTTTAATATTAACCTAGAGGCTAGCCTCGCGGAGCTGTTATAGGACTTTATAAACGTGCTCCTTATATTCTAGCTCATTCTTAGAGTAGATTATAATATTATCTAAATAGGCCGTATAAAAATCGTTAAGGTAGTTAAAGAGTATATTATTTATATACCGCTGGTACGTAGCTAGTCCATTAGTTAGTCTAAAAGAAAGTACCTTATATTTATATGTTCTGTAACAGGTCCGAAATATAGTAAGATCTTTAGACCTAGGGTTTATTCTAATTTAGTAGAAGGCCTGGCGGATATTAAGCTTTATAAAAACCTTAGCTTTACTTATTTAGGCTAGAGTCTTATTAAATAGGGGCAGCGGATAGCGGTCCTTGCGGGTTATATTATTTAGCTTATAGTAGTTAATACAGAAGCGGAGTCCTCTATTTAGCTTTTTAATAAAGAGAATAGGTGAGGCGAAAGGGGCTTAGCTAGGCTTAATAAAGCCCTTATTTAGGTTATTAATAAGATACTACTTTATGGCCTATAATTTAGTAATAAACTACTTATAAAGGGGGCTAAAGCTAAGGGTGTTTTCCTTACCCTACTTAATCTTAATCTTATAGTTATATGGTTAGTAAGGTAGAAGTATATTAGACGCTGCTTTAGAGAATACGTCCTTAAATTTCTAGTATTAATAGGGTAGCTTTTATTCTACTAGTTCCTTATCTATAAGCTCGCTTTCTTATCCACTAAGCTTACTTCCCTTTTCCTTAATTATTTAATTAACTTTATATAAGCTCGTTATAAAGGTAACGGTATTAGGCTAAACTAAGTTCTAGTAGAATCCTACGGCACTAATATAGCAGACATTAACTAGTGGGAGGTCCGCTAGTTTCCTTATAGCCGTTTTCTAAACCGTATTTTATAGTTTAGGGTTTATAATCTTTCTTAGCTCCTATTCTATTTTCCGCAGACTATCCCTCCAATTTATTAGTTTAGTATAATATCTAATATCCCTTACTGTTCTTTGTGGCTATATAGGGCCTAAGCTCTCTATAGGGGGCTTTTCTAGGTTATTATTAACTTCCTAGGTTTTTAATGCGGGTGGCGTAATATAGGTAGTCTGGGGGCGATGTAGTATACAGATCCGTTGCAAATTAAGCTATATATCTTTCTTAAAGGCCTAATCCCTACGCATAGTATTGGCCTAATAAATAGTATTAATCTAGGGCCGTATAAGGTTTTCTATTATAATGCTAATTTCTTTTATAAAGGAAGGGGTTAAGGGTAGGGTTTTGGGCTAGATAAGCCGTCTACTTTATACGTTAAGCTGTAAGCCTAAATAGGCTAGCTATTTTCGCCCTAAGATTATATTATAGCTACCTAGGTCCGTAATAAGGAAGGGGATATTATACTGCCTTTATCTGTTAACACGGAGGTAAATCCGCAAGATAGTTATAATAGGTAGCCCTATCCGCCTATTATACCCATAGATAGGAATTAGTTTAGGTAGTTCTTTAATAGGTATATTTAGAAAGTTAGCTAGCTTTACGGCATACTAGGTATTTATTAAGGCAAAGGTATTTACTCTAAAGTCAGCTAAAGTAGAGGTTAAAACTTAGTATTTATTACGGAATAAAGTATAAGGGATAGTGCAGCTTCTTTTACTAACTAGCCGATCTAGATTAACATCTAATATATTAATCCCTTTTAACCCTAGAAAGAAGTCTTCCTCTAAAGTTCCTCTTTTTCCGACTCTACGCTATCCTCCTAGATTAACAGGACCTCGTCCACTTTTGTGTTTATTAGATAATCCTTTATACGGTAGCCTTTTTAACCGCAAGAAAAGCAAGCTTCTTAATTACTAAGGGCCTATATATAGGGGTTGCTATATATAGGCCGAGTATTTACCAGACCTATAGTAGGGCTGGCCGTATAGCTAGCTGCTAAATTAGCGGCAGGCTGTATAGGTAGTGCTACGGGGGTTACTGTTCGTGCTAGGGCATTGCGGGCTGTTTTTGTATTACTTATAGTCTGATTTAAAGGGTTTCTAGCTTTATACCGTTTGGCGCGTACATTAATTCGGTAGAGGCCTTAGTTAATAGCTAAGCACTAGTCTATAAGTTCCTTTAGCGTTTATATAGTAGTAAAAACTAGTAGTACAGCTCGCTATAAGTTTAGGGTAAGCTTATTAAATAGGTCTAGTATTAAATCTTCCTAGGAAATTTAAGCCTGGTCGGCTAGGTATAGAAAGCGGGTCTAAAAGGCTAAGAAGGTCTTTATCGTTTTTATATTTAGGCTTTTATAATTAAGTCGGGCGTTTTATACTTTAAAGGGGTCCTTATAAATAAAAGATAGGTATATAATTATCTCTTTTCTAAAGAGGAAAGGATTTACTAAGTCCTATATATATTAAGGACGTAGGTGCGTCTATACGTCCCCGCCAGTACGGCCGAAGACATAGGCTATTTTAGCCTAAGTGGTAGGGAAGTGGTCTATATTAACTTTAAGCTTATCCTATAATTAAAGCTTCTAATTATTAAATATAGGGTTAGTTCTGTTTGTAAGTAATAGGGGGTTTATAACCTTCGTGGACCGTAATAATACTAATACTATACGTTGGGTTAGGGCCTTAAGGACCATAGCAAGTCTCTAGGTGTTTAATAACTCTTTATTAGATATAAGGGGTTCTCTAGCTTTAAGCAGCTCTCGAAGTTGTTTAATTTCGGTATTAACTGCTATAAGCTCTACCTAGGAGTTTAAGTTAGTTGCTGTTTTACTATTGGAGGTATTTAAGGGTCCTGCGGCTGCTTTACCGGCCGCTGTAGTTCTTAGTATAGTAATATAGTTATTAGGGTAACTTTTAGTAGGATTCTGTAGGGGTTCTAGTCTGTACGTGTTCTATAGATCTTATTATTCTTTTTTATTCTTTTAGTTTTGTTTTATTCTTTAAGTTCTAGTAATAGTCTTTAGGTCTACTTCTATATTCTATTCTTATTTATAGTCCATAAATATTTTTTAAGTTCCTTCTTAGGAAGAAGAGTAGATGAGCTTTAGATAATATTAGCAACTTAGTTAATTAAGGCACAGGCACGGCAAAAGGGTCGCGTAAGCCTATATGATCGGATTGTCTATAAATAAGGATCTAAAGCTAAAGAAAGGAAAGGAGACGAAGGGTGGCGCAGCTCGACATTATATATAATCCTCTGGTCACGTGACGGCAACTATCTAGAACTGTATAAAACTGTCTGCGACTATTCGCCATAATCCACCAGTTTCCACCAGTGCCGTAATACCTATAGTAGTTGCAAACCCCTAAAAATAACCTTAACTGCGTTATATTCTCTAGTTCTTACTAACTTACTATAGCTTCTATTTTCTTTAGGTCTATACTAATATAACCTAGTTTAATAATAAATTTAATAAAATTAGTCTTCCTTATAAAGAACTTGTATTTCTTAATTGCTACTAGCATCTATTCTTCTTATAGTCTCTTTAAAACCTATTTAACGTATTCCCCGTATTCTTCCTTAATTATTAAGTAGATAATATTATTATTAAGGTATACTATAATAAACTTATTAAAGTGTTCTTCTAATACTCTATTAATTTACTTCCAAAATATTACTAGTATATTTATAAATCTAAATTATATAATTAATAGTTTATATAGTCCTTCCTTTAACCTAAAGGCTACCTTTTATTTGTCGCCTTCCTTAATTCTAATCTAATGGTACGCCCATTTTAGATTTATCTTTATAAAGATTTACGCATTACCTATCTAATTCTAGATTTTATTAATTAAGGGTAAAAAATATCTATTCTTTCTAGTAATACTATTTAACTACCTATAATTAATGCATAGCCTAAGTTTTCTATTCTTCTTTAATATAAATAGTACTAGATATCCTATTAATAACTATAATAGTTTAATATATCCCTTTAATAAGTTCTCTTAGACAAACTCTTTAAGTAATTTTAATTTTTCTTTAGTTAGCTTATAGATTAAAAAGAACTTTAAACTAGTTCCTAGCTCTAATTCTATCTTATAATCCTATACTATATACTTTAATAGCCTTTTACTTTCTAGGCTTTATAGCTTTTTACTATACTTATAGTATCTCTTTAGTATATAAGTTAAGCCTTACTTAGTCCCCTTATATATCGCTCTAACTTAGTTTATTATCACGTTTTATAGCGTTAAGTATCTCTAATATTAACTTAACCTATAACCTAATTAATCCTTAAATTATATTTCTATAACTAAAGTATACTTAATACTATTTTATCCTATCTTAGTAGTAGGTTATTAAAAGACATTTTAATTGGTCTTTCTTTAATAGTTATCCAAATAGGTCCCATTTTAAAAATAATAATGCCCCCTTTATAGGCTATTAGATCTCCTAAAATTATAACTAATAAATAAGGATGCTTTTTTTTATCTATAAGGTAGTTCTATTCTTTTAACTACTACTATTAAAATATAGTTTCTTATTACTCTACTATCTATTAGTGCTTTAAACTATTAATCTTACTAATTAAATTGTAAATTTAGGTATTATCCTTAAGTTTCTTTAAGGGTTTAAGGCTCTCCCTTAGGTTTTATAAGCCTCCCCTTTTATAAATAATCAGGTACTAGACCCTATTTATATTTAGTTTACTTTTAGCTAATACCTAGTTTATTTCTTTTCCTATATATACTATAAATATATATTCTTTAGGTATTTCTACTACTATTACCTATTTACGCATTTTTCCACAAGGAATTTTTCCCGTTAAAGTATTAAGTTATTTAACTCTTAAACTTCTACTAGATACTAGCCGTATATATACTTAATATTTCTATACTATCGCTTATTTAGCGCCTAATATATCCTTACTAAATACTTTTAACCCCCCCTCCTTAGATCCTTATATATATAATCTATACTAATATATAATACGCTAAGTATCTTAGCTTAACTCTTAGCTTATCTTTACTTTTAAGTTTAAATCTCTATCTAGTTAATTTAAATATTAGTATTATATTTACTAGTACTAAGATTTACCTTTTACTCCTCTAGTCAATTAATCCCCCCTTTAAATCCCTAGACGTTATAATTAATGCTCCTTTAATATAACTTATATATCTTTTTATAATTATTTAGTTTTAAATAACTCTTTTATCTAGCTATATATAAAAAATCTTTTTATTTATTATTATATTACTACCTATACTATTTTTTATATAGCTCTATAAGCGTATATCATCTATCTATAAGGAAGTATCTTATTATTACTATATTTTTATAACCTTTTATATACCTTTCTTTAAATCTAGTTAAAACCTTTAGGTTCTCTTCTTACTCTAATTCTTTAAGCTACTTTACTTTAGGCGTGCCTACTTAAGCCTATTAGTGATTTTTTATAAAGGTATTTTATCCCTTAATCTACCTAGTATTTTGGGCATTTAGTAACCTATTTATTCTTATTACGCTTTAATTTAATTTTTAAATTATACTTAGTTTTTTCCTAGTTTACACCTAATTATTAAATCCTTTAAATTTTATAATTCTATAATTTCTAGTATTAGTTATTTAACTCTAAGACTAAATACTTTATTTACCTTTTACTTACTATTTATTAGTCTTATAAGCTATTGCATCTACCTAATAGCCTAACTTTTTAGCTATATTTTCCATCCTAGTAGGTATAAGTACCTATTTTAGGTTTAGGTTCTTTTTCTATTTCTATATAAGCCTTTTTTATACTTTATTTATAATAAATCTTTATTCTATACCTATTTACTTGTTTTTAAACTAAGCTACTACTCTACTTTATTAGTTTTTATCTATTATAGGTCCTTAAGCTTCTTTTATCTCTTTTTAAAAAAATTATATCTTTAGCCTTTTACCTTTATTAAGTGCTAAAGTAGCTTATTATCCTATTTCTCTTCCGTTTTATAAAGTAATAGATATTATATTTAATAGAGTTTTAATCCCCATTACTAATCCTTTCTTTATAGTAGATTTAACCTCTATCTCTATTATTATATTTTTAAGGTTTATGTTAGGAATATAGGCAAGTTGCCGTCACGCGAGGCAAGTTGCCGTCACGTGTCGCCGCGGCACTAGCGTGGCGAGGAGCCCTAAGCTCCTCGCCCTTCCTTAAGCAAGAGGAAATAAGAATAACAATTATCATACTATCTACGAACCGTAGCTACGTGATATTACCTTATGTAACTAACACTAATTAGTGGTTAACTTTATAGTTATACTATAGAATAGCTAGGTATTCTACTAAGAGATAAGCCACTATACCAGTGCTACTCGTGCTAGAGGAAGCTGTTTTTTAAGGTTAGAACTGGTCCTAAACCTTAAATAGAACTCTTTTACAAATCTAAGGATCTAAAAGGCCAGAACTGGTCCTAAGCCTTTCCCAGATTACAGATTCTTGCGTTTATTACGCAGAACAATACGCTTTACGAGTCTTTGTAATTTAAGGCTAGAACTAGTCCTAAGCCCTATAATTACAGATTCTCATTACAAACGCGTACTAAATAACAATCCCTATACTAACAACACCTCCATTCCTACAACTTTATAATCTCTATTATAGCACCTGACAATATAACCGTAAGCTAAAAATATGGCCACAGTCACTCTAAATAACTGGAAAGACTCCTTACTATTAGGGGTAGCTAAGTACGCGAAACTTATTAATAAAGATTAGGACAAATTCGCCTTTAATATAATAACTTATACCATAAAACAAGTTAACAGCTTCCTCCTATACTATATTCGATTCTACCAAAATAAACACTACGCGGATTTATAGCTGTGGGAATATTTTAGGGAGGATTTTATAGGATGGACCGCTAACACCTAGGCACTTAGTAATATTAACATTATTTAGGATTTTTAAGACTTTCTCCGCAGAAATAGGGTATACGTTGCTAAGAACAGTAACCCAATTGCTAGTAATATTTAGGCCGTTATTATTAGTATAGAAGAACCAGTATAGACAGAAGCTAAGATTATACATTAACTACGGAAACCCAAAACTAACCTATATTTTTTAGAAGGCAACTTTAATTTATATTAAAACCCCTAGAACGCTAATCCCCTACCTAGAGGTACTCTCTTACTAGAAGGTGCCCTCCTACCTAGAGGTGCTTTTCCTCTAACTCCTCTATCCCAGCTAACCGGCGAGCCTCTACTATAAGAAGTTATAAATCTAATAAAGGTATATTTAGACGAAGAGAAGAAGTTTAAAGGAGAACTATATAATATACTTAGAATAAAACTATAGGTCTTTTATAACTGTTGTAATAAAGTTAGAATTTAAGGCTACCAGTACTATTACGCTTTCTCTATTATATTAAAGGGACGGGCGGCGATATTTTATTACGACTATATTACAGGTAGAAACTATAGCTTTAATATAATACTTTAGCTTACTAGAGCCCACTTTAAGACTAATAAGAATCGCTAGCTTTATATATCTAAATGGCGGGAGACTATATTCTAAAGAGTTACCGCTTTTAACTTAATAAAGACTTGTTTAGAGTGCCTTTAACTACTCTTTAATAAACTTTAGAAAATCTAACGTGGCCTTATTAAAACTTACTAAAATAAGAACAGCCTAAGGGATTAGGTTATCTTAGCCTGCCGTAGCGTTCCTAAGTGCAATTTAGCGCTATATAAACCTATAGATACGTTTAAAGGAGTATATACCGAGCTACGCTCTACTATAGGTACTATAATACAAATATAAGAATCTTAACAGTTCTATACCGAAAACCCTACCTAACTAAGTGTAAGCTTTGCAGTGTGTGGGAATTGAACGAGCGACTTGATTGTAAATCTATGGGTATCAAGTGGAATATATACATGAAATGGTAGCTGAAATAAAAACAGTGATCTGCAAGCAATATTGATCTGCGATTAATATATTGGGTGGCGTTGAGGCTGTCTCGGCAGCACGCGTAGTCGGTTACACACCCCCCCCAGATTTGACGATATAGTCAAAGCTGTAGAAGACAAATGAAGGTAGAAAACTGTACCAAAAATAGGAAATTTAGATATAATTTTAGGAGTGGTACAGGGTAGGGTAATGGTAAGGCTTAATTCAATTTGCCAATGGGCCGATATTGATGCTCTGGTGACGTTGTAGACGTCGTATTTAGTAACGTTGCGGTCGTCGCAACTAGTGCCGATGTAGGCTGGACAGGAATTGCTTTAATTATATCTAAGATATCGTCTTAAAGTCCTTGTGGTGTTTGACGCTAGTAGATCTGGAGGTACTATTCTACTAGGAGTTAGTAACTATTTAGTATCCTTTATAGGAGGCTCTTCTAAATTATTTAATTTAGGGGATACTATTTTAATGGGAGTTGGTAACTGTTCAGCATCCTTTATAGGAGGCTCTTCTGAATCGTTTAATTTAGGGGATACTATTTTAATCTGTATTCAAGGCAGTCAATTAATCTATGCTCGCGGTAGATCTTTTTTGATCTATAGTCGAGGTAGATATTCGATCTGTGTTTGAGGTAGTTATTTAAGCTGTAGCTATATAAGCTGTAATCGAGGTAGATCTGGAAGTAGTTACTTGGTGACTCTAGTGACGTTAAGACGTCGAATCTGGTGACGTTGCGGTCGTCGCAACTAGTGCCGATAAGGCTGGTGCCGATGAGGCTGGTGCCAATGTAGGCTGGCGTTTCGGAAGGGCGTCTATAGTGTGATGGCTGCAACTGGTTGTAACGGAAGGCGTCTACAGCGTAATAGCTGCGACTAATTGTAGTGTTGGTGCCTCCCTAGGAGGCCTTGATTTAATTTAGTGACAGGCCTATATTAAAGCTCTAGTGTTTGCTAGCTGGTCGTTTAAATGGTTATCTATCACATATCTAGGGGGGTCATTTGGCGCGGTTACGACCCGGGTTAATACGAGGTTAGGGCCACCCCTGCTGATAACGCCCCCGAACCCCGCACGAGGTCGCGCAGCGACCGCCCCCGAGTA
>Ga0307515_10013680_pt1 | contig 15122 bp, 15 predicted proteins | sample 17_EM_MG_FD_194513 | JGI IMG/M metagenome (GOLD analysis project Ga0307515, IMG submission 194513) | Populus trichocarpa ectomycorrhiza microbial communities from riparian zone in the Pacific Northwest, United States - 17_EM | ecosystem: Host-associated > Plants > Roots > Unclassified | place... | reverse complement strand
GGCTCGCCTTTGCCCTCATCCTTCGGCTTGCCCGCGTTGTCGCCCTTGGCGGGGTCCTTCGCGGGGTCCTCGCTGCCCGGCTTGGTGGGGTCCTTCGCAGGGACCTCGCTGCCCGGCTTGGTGGGGTCCTTCGCAGGGACCTCGCTGCCCGGCTTGGTGGCGTCGGAGTCTGACTTGCCGGGCTTAGTCGTCTCGGGGCTTTTGGTGCCCTTTTCCGTTTCCGGAGGGGCGTCCTTGGTGACCGGGTCGGCCGTCGAACCGTTGGTGGGAAACACGTCGACGGAGCTCGGCTCCGCCGCCGAGGCGGCCTGACCGGGCTTCGAGTCGCTCGAAGCGGGCAGATCTGCCACGGTTTTCCTGCCGGGGGAGGGGAGCGCCGACGCGTCGCCGCCCGGCGGCGGGACCGCCGGGCGGAGCGCAGCAGGCGCCACCGGGTCGGCTTTGCCGCCACGTCCTCTGCGCAGACCGGCCCACCGCCGGCCCGGCTTGGGCGGACGGACCTCCGCGGACGGCCTTGCCGATGCGGAAGCCGAACTGCCGGGCCCCGGGTCGACAGCCTTCCCCGGCGCGGGCCCGGCCGCGGTGGAGTCGGCGCCGACCTGCGGCGGCTGCTCGGTCGTCATGCTGCTCCCTCGTGCCGCTCCGTCAGCTGGCCGCCCTCTCGCGCAACAGCGCGATGTCGGCGGACTGGCCCGCCACGCCGCCGGGCGTCTCGACGATCGCCGGTGCGCCCGCGGCGCGGATCGCCGCCACGACCAGCTCCGGGTCGATCTTGCCATTGCCGAGGTTGTCGTGCCGGTCGCGGCCCGAGTCGAAGCCGTCCTTCGAGTCGTTCGCGTGGATCAGGTCGATCCGGCCGGTGATCGACTTGACCCTGTCCACGATGTTGAGCAGCTCCTCGCCGCCCGCGTGCGCGTGGCAGGTGTCCAGGCAGAAGCCGGCCCCGAACTCACCCACCGCGTCCCAGAGGCGGGCCAGGTTGTCGAAGCGTCGGGCGATCGCGTGGTCGCCGCCCGCGGTGTTCTCGATCAGGATCGGCAGCGGCAGGCCGCCTTCCTTCTCCGCGTACGCGAAGGTTTTGCGCCAATTGTCGAATCCGACGGCGATGTCGTCGCCGGCGTTGACGTGCCCGCCGTGCACGATCAGGCCCCGCGCGCCGACCGCGGCGGCCGCGCGGGCGTGCGTGAGCAGCAGCTTGCGGCTCGGGATCCGGATCCGATTGTTCAATGTAGCCACATTGATCACATAGGGCGCGTGTATGTAGACGTCCACGTCGGACGCCTGGAGCGCCGCCGCGTCCGGGCGTTCCGGCGGGGCCTTCCAGCCCTGTGGATCGGCGAGGAAGAACTGGACGGCGTCGGCGCCGCGCGCGGCGGCGGCGTCGAGGGGATCGGCGGGATCGACATGGGCTCCGATGCGCATGGGTTCGAGCCTACGACGCGGGTACGACGATCACCCGCCGTCGCCGTCCGGCGACGGTCCGCGTCACCGGGCTCGTCGGCGCGTCGTTAATCGAGGGGATCACACATACCTACGTACCGGTCTAAACCGGTTCGAGCTGGGAGATGGTGCATGTCGCGGCAAGTCCGAAACCGTGTGACGGCGACGGCCCTGGGCGGGTTTCTGCTCGGTGCCGCGCTGCTGACGACCGGTACGGCCAACGCCGAGCAGATCGAGGGCGGCGGCCGCCAGGTGGTCTTCGCGGGCGGCGGGGTGCTCGGCCTGTCCTGCAAGTCCACGCCCTCCGTGGAGTCCATGACAGTGCCCGCGGACGGCACGGTGCTGCTGGTCAACCGGACCGGGCACGGCGCGCGGCTGCGGCTCAACGGCGAGTCCAAGGGTTCGATCCCGGACGACGGCTCGACCGAGGTGGTATTCCGCCGCGGCACCACGGCCGTCACCCTCGATCCCAGTTGCGCGATCACGGATCAGGCCACGCCCGTGCTGGTCACGGCCTCGCCGACGCTGACGGCCAGGCCCGATCCGATGCCGGCCCCGGTCGATACGGACGCCGACCCGGCCGCGCTGCCGACGGCACCGACCGGGCCGGGCGCTCCCGAGGCGCCGACCGACAGCGGATCCGCGCTGCCCGACTCGGTCGCGCCGGCGTCGCGGCCGCAACAACCCGCCACCACGATCGTCAGGCGGCCCACGACGACGCGGCCGAACACGGCGCAGGCCAACCGGGCGGCGGCCCAGGCCGCGACCACGGCGACCCAGGCCATGCCGCAGGGCGGTGCGGCTTCGCGGGCCAAGACCAGGACCCCCAGGGGTACGGCGGGAGCGGTCGTGCCGGCGTTCTCGGGGATGCCACCCGGTGACGACAAGACGATTCTTCCCGGCGTACCCACGCTTGAACTGCCCTCGCCGTCGTTGGCGGACGCGCCGGCCCTCTCTGCCGGTCCACCCTCCGGCCTGGTCGCGGCGGAGCCGGTTGCGGCGATGCGGCCGTTGCCGGAGTCGCGGCCGGTCGGGCTGTTGGCGGTGATTGCGGCGGTGAGCGTGCTCGGCGTGGCAATCGGCGTAATTCGGGCAATTGTGTCGCAACGTGCATCTCGGGCAAGTGTCGCGTAGACTACTCCACAGAAAGCTCCGCGGGGCGGCCGTTCCAACCTCATCGGTGTGGTCGTTCCTCCCCAGGTCCCACCCAGCGAATGCGGACCGGACGCCCCGCGGCTTCCACCTCGAAGGGCCTCGTCTGTGGACGGGGCCCTTTTTGGGTGCGGGGCCCTCCGCGGGTATGCTGGCTCGGTTCGCAATGGGTCAGCCGTGGGCGCCGCCCACGGCTTTCTGTTGCGAGCGACACAAGACCTCCTGCCACGGAGAGACCGTGGCCGTTTAAGCCCACAGGAGGTGAGAACGTCTTGCGTCATTACGAACTCATGGTGATCCTCGACCCCAGTCTCGAGGAGCGCACCGTTGCACCGTCGCTCGACACGTACCTGAACGTGATCCGCACCGCGGGCGGCTCGGTAGAGAAGCTCGATGTGTGGGGCCGTCGTCGGCTCTCGTTCGAGATCAACAAGAAGGCCGAAGGCATCTACGCTGTCGTCGACCTGCAGGCGACGCCGGAGGCTGTGGCCGAGCTGGACCGTCAGCTCCGCCTGAACGAGTCCATCCTGCGTACCAAGGTCATCCGGCCCGAGACCCGCTGACGTTCGTTTTTTGTCAGGGGGCTCTGGGAGCCTCCTTGCAGAAACGCATGAAGCGGCGAGGAGAAGATCATGGCAGGAGAAACCACCATCACGGTCGTCGGCAACTTGACCGACGACCCTGAGCTGCGCTTCACCCCCTCGGGGGCGGCAGTCGCCAAGTTCCGCATCGCTTCGACGCCGCGGACGTTGGACCGGCAGTCGGGCGAATGGAAAGACGGCGAGCCACTCTTCCTCGCATGCAACGTCTGGCGTGACGCCGCCGAGCACGTCGCCGAGTCGCTGCAGCGTGGCGCTCGGGTGATCGTGCAGGGCCGGTTGCGCCAGCGCTCTTACGAGACCCGCGAGGGTGAGAAGCGCACCGTCTATGAGCTCGAGGTCGACGAGATCGGCCCGTCCCTGCGCTACGCCACGGCGAAGGTGCAGAAGATGTCCCGGTCCGGCGGCGGCGGTGGGGGCGGCTTCGGCTCCTCCGGCGGCGGCGCTGGTGGTGGCAACCGGCAGCCCAGCGGCGGCGGAGGCGGCAACAACTTCGACGACCCTTGGGCCACGGCGGCCCCGGCCACCAGCGCTCGTCCCAGTGGGGGCGGCGCCAGCGGCGCCAGCAGCAACTCCTCGTTCGACGACGAGCCACCTTTCTGAGCCCGACGGGCTTTCATGATTTCAGGAGTTAAGAGCTATGGCTAAGGCTGCGGCACTTCGCAAGCCGAAGAAGAAGGTGAACCCGCTCGACAAGGACGGGATCACCTACATCGACTACAAGGACACCGCGCTGCTGCGCAAGTTCATCTCCGACCGCGGCAAGATCCGCGCTCGGCGGGTCACCGGCGTGACCTCGCAGCAGCAGCGACAGATCGCCCGCGCGGTCAAGAACGCCCGTGAGATGGCGCTCCTGCCGTACACGGCCACGGCCCGCTGAGGGGAGGCACCGATATGAAGATCATCCTCACGCAGGAAGTGTCGGGCCTCGGCACCCCCGGCGACATCATCGAGGTCAAGAACGGCTACGGCCGTAACTACCTGCTGCCGCAGGGCTTCGCGATCCAGTGGAGCAAGGGCGCCGAGAAGCAGGTCACGGTCATCAGGCGGGCGCGCGACGCCCGCGAGATCCGCGACCTGGGCCAGGCCAACGAGGTCAAGGGCCAGCTCGAGGGCCTGAAGGTCACCCTGACGGCGCGCTCCGGCACCGGTGGCCGGCTGTTCGGGTCGATCACTCCGGCCGAGATCGTCGACGCGGTCAAGACCGCCGGCGGTCCGGCGCTGGACCGTCGCCGGCTCGAGCTGGCGGCCCCGATCAAGACCACGGGCGCTTACAAGGTCCAGGTCAAGCTGCACCCCGAGGTGACCGCGTCGTTCCCCGTGAACGTCGTCGCCGCCAAGTAACACGGCTCACGCTGAGCGCGCCGGCCCTTCGGGGTCCGGCGCGCTTTGTCGTTGGTGGCCCCTGCTCGCCGGCCTTTTGCTCGTCAGCTGAGTGATTGGCCGGTGATGGCGGACGTGAGCACGGTCGCCAGGCCGCCGCCCATCACCGCGGCGGCCAGGCCGACGCTCGCCGCCTTCCAGGAGCCGCTTGCCCAGCGCAGGCCCACCGCGACGAGCATGCTCAGCACCAGCGACAGGCCGAACTGCGGGGCCGCCCCGGCCAGGGTTTCGAGCGCCTGCGCCTGCTGGGTGCCGTTGAGCACGAGCATGTACAGCACGAAGAGCACGACCGGCACGCCGTACCAGACGACCGTGTAACCCACGGCCGCGAGCGGGCCGCCGGTGTCTTCTTCGAGTTCCTCGTCCGGCTCGAGCAGGTCGTTCTGCCGCGCGGACGGCGACGGCAGCGTGCTGACCGGCCGGCGCTCGTAGGTGCCGACGGCCGACGCCACCGCGCCGCGCGGCGGCCACTGCGTGTCCGGAGGGTCCTGCCAACGGGCGCCGGTGCGCTGGATGACCTCGGTGGCGCCCTCGGCCGCCGAGTTGGCGGCCGGCACCTTCACCGACGCCGCGGCACCGTTCTTGGACGGCGGCCGGAACGGCACGAAGTCGGACGTGCTGATCCGCCGCGACTCGCCATCGGCCAGCTCACCGCCGGCGGCGAGGTCCCGCCGCCAGTCACCGGTGTTGCCCTCGCGATAGGTGGCCGAGCCCTGACCGGCCTCGTCCTGCTCGGCCTGACGCCACGAGCCGGGCTCGACGCGCGGGCGGATCTCGGTGGCCGCGTCGCTGACCAGCGGAGGCTCGCCCTGCTCCGCGCGCAGCTGGTTACGCCAGGCGTCTGTCCGGGCAGCGGTCTGGGCGTCGGTCCGCCAGGCGCCGGGCTGGGATGACACCGGGGCGGCCGCGGTGCCCGAGACGGGCCGGGCAGCCTTCTCCGCGTCACGCCGCCACGAGTCAGGTCCGGGCACGGACGCGATGCCGCGGGGCCGCTGCTCCGGTGGCGCGGAGATCGGCTCGACGTCACGCGGCTCCGCCGCGGGCTGCGCGGAGATCGGCCGGTCCGTGTCGCGCCACCGGTCGTCGGGCATGGCCGACGTCGGTCGGTCGTCCTCCCGCTGCCACGCGGCGGGCTGCGCGGAGATCGGCCGGTCCGTGTCGCGCCACCGGTCGTCGGGCATGGCCGACGTCGGTCGGTCGTCCTCCCGCTGCCACGCGGCGGGCTGCGCCGAGACCGGCATGTCCGCGTCGCGCTGCCAGGAGGCCGGTTGGGCCGAGACCGGCATGTCGTCGTCACGCCGCCGGCCGGGAGACTGCGTGGAGATCGGTCTGGTCGGTTCGTCGCTGTCGCGGCGCCAAACCTCGGGACTGAGCGGCGCTTCCGGGCCCGCCGTCAGCTGTAGACGCGCCGTGCGGGGGGCGGGCGCGCGGCGTCGACCACCGTCGTCGTCCGGCTCGTCGCGGCGCCGGGCGGGCTCGTCACGATCGCGGCTCTCGATGGCGCGCCGCCCGCCGCTACTGCGGTCGTCGTCGCGGGGACCTCGGCGCGGGCCTCGGTCTTCGTCCTCGTCGTCTTCTTCCTCGAGCTCCTGCCGGTGCCACTGGCCGGTGTCGCTGTCGCGCAGCCACACGTCCGACTCAGGGTCCCGCTGCCAGGCGCCGGATTCGAGCTCACGCTGCCAACTGGTGTCGCGCTCGCGACGCCGTCCCCGATCGATGTAGTCCCGCTGGGGCTCCGGCCCGCGGTCCAGCTCGGGCCGGCGCGACGCGGCTCGGCCAGGCGGCCCCTCGAAGGCGCGCGGCATCGCGGCGCTGCGCTGGGCACCCTCCACGGCGCGCCGCGGCTCCGGACCACGTGGCATGTCGACGTCGCGCCGGGCCCGGCGAGGCTCCGGACTGCGAGGCGCTTCGAGGCCACGCGGCTCGGCTCCGCGCCGAGGCGCCGGTCCGGGTTCGGCTCCGCGTCGAGGCGCCGGTCCGGGCTCGGGCGCCCGGAAGGCATCCTGACCACGGCGTGGCTCCGGACCAGGCCGAGCACCGGGCCAACGCTCGATCTCGCCGCCGCGCGGTGGCGCGGGACTGCGGGAAGACTGCGGCGGCTCGACCTCGTCGCGCCGCCACGAACCGGTGTCGGAGCGGCTGCCCTCTGCCGTTCGCCCGTTCTCGATGCCCTGCCGCCAGGACCCGGTATCGCTACGTCCTCCGGCTTCGGGTCCGCGCTGCCAGGAGCCGGTGTCGGCGCGGGCGCCGTTTTCCGGTGCGCGAGGTTCGATCCGGCTTTGGCGGTCGCCGGCCTCGGTTTCGCGCTGCCAGGAGCCCGTGTCCGCTCGGCCGTTCCCCGGCGCACGTTGCCAGGAGCCGGTGTCTGTGCGGCCGTTTTCCGGTGCGCGTTGCCATGATCCGGTGTCTGTTTTGCCGTTTTCTACGCCGCGCTGCCAGGAGCCGGTGTCGGCGCGAGCGCCGTTCTCCGGCTCCCGCTGCCAGGATCCCGTATCGCCGCGGCGCCCGGCGCCCTCCCCGTCGCGTTGCCTGCTGCCGGCGTCGGTGCCCTGCTGCCAGCTCCCGGTGTCCGTCCGGCTCTGCCAGCCGCCCGAGTCGCGGCTACGCGGCTGCAATGGCATCGGGATGATGCCCGTCTCCGCGGCGCCCTGCGCCCACGGGTCGGCCGGCGGTCCCGGCTCCGGGTCACGGCGCCACGAGCCGGTGTCGCGCCAGCTTTCGGCGCGGGACTCGTTGGCGCGGGACTGGTCGCCGCTGCGCCACCCCTCGGCGGGCGGCGGCGTCCGCCAGCTGTCCGTGCGGGGTTGATCGGTACGGGGTTGATCGGTGCGGGACTGGTCACCGCTGCGCCAGCCGTCCGTCACCGGCGGGCTGCTCTGCCAGCTGCTGGTGGTGGTGCTCGTGCGCCAGCCGTCCTGCGCCGGCGGCTCGGTGCTCCCACGGCGCCAGCTCGGCTCGGCGGTGGTCGCGGGGTCCTGGAAGGCGGGCATGCTGCCGGTGTCGGTGTGGCCGGCCCAGTTGTCGGCGTCGGAACGCACCGCCCAGCCCGTTCCCCCGCTGGTGCGGGGGCCGGAGTCGGCGGCCCGGCGGCGCCCCGCCTGCGACGGGCCGTCGGCCGGCCGCGGCTGGCCGGCGGCCGACTCGCGCCAGGCCGCGCGGTCGTCCTCCCGGACCAGGTGGCGACCGTCGTCGGCCGTTGTCGACCAGCTGCCGGAGTGCGACGTGGGCGCGCTCGGTTGGGGCGTCTGCCAGCTCGGGGTGGGCTCCCGCCAGGTGGGCTCGGCAGCCGGCCGGCTCGACTCGGTGAACGCCTGCCAGCTCGGCTGGCTTTCCCAGGACGGCCGGGCCTCCGGATCGCGTCGCCGGGACTGCGGCGCGTCGGCGGGCTGCCACGGCGGGGTGGATCCGGAAGTGAACTGCTGCCAGGCCGGCCGGTCGTCCCCGCGGGACGGCTCCCAGGGCGGGGTGGCGCTGGGCTGGCTCTGGCGCGGCTCCCCGGGCTGTTGCCACGCTGGAGTGGCGTCGGCGGGCTGCCAGGCCGGCGTCGAGCCGGGCTGGTCGTCGGTCGCGGGCGTCGGCCAGGCCGTGCCGGAGATGGCCGGCAGCCGGGTGGGGGGCTCGGCCTGCGGCGGGATGCTTGCGGCATCGCCGCTCTCGCTCTGCCAGGCCTCGGTAGTGGTACGCCAACCGTGGCTGCCCGTGGCGGACCGCCACTCGGTGGTCTGCCGCCAACGGGCGCTCTCGGCGGTGGAACGCCACTCCGAAGTCTGGGTGCGCCAGCCGACTCCTTCGGCAGGGAGAGCGGGTCGTCCGGTCGCCGCGACGTCGGACCAGCGACTTACCGTGCCGGACTGATCACCGGGCGTTTCGGGGTTTTGCGCCCAGGCATCCGCGCGCAACGACCAGGCCACGGCTTCGGGAATCGGCTGCATGCTGCCGGTGTCGGCCGGCGATCCGGCGCCCCAGGAGCTCTGGCCGGGCTCCGCATTAGCGGACGAATCGGGATCTTCCGGGCGATTTGTGGGTGTCCAGGAGCTCGGAGCGCCTCGCTCGCGCGGCAGACGGGCTCCGTAGTCCCACTCCCGTTGGTCCACCAGAAAAGCGTGACGTGCGCTCGTCCGATCTGCAATGTCTTGGGACGACTGCTTGCTCACGAAGGCCACCTTTTTATCTCTCCACACGCTGGGGACGACAAAAGTGCTGCTCAGGTGGGCGCCCTGCCGGAATCCCCAGAGGTTGTACACAGGCTGTGCACAGGGCCACGCACAGGCCTGGGTGGGTTGTCCACAGGTTGTCCCGAGGCTCGTCCACCGGCTCGCTTGGGTCTGTGACGTGCAGGTTCGTATGGTTACCCGCGCCGGATCAGGTCCTCTTCGTGGCCTGGGCCGACTTTTCCGGTGATTTTGTGGTCCCCGTCACTCGTGGGGGTTCGCGCTCACCCGAAAGTGTCGTACCCGGGCTGTTTGATCACGGAGCAGGCACGACGATGAAGGGGTAGGTCGGCATGTCGATCACCGACGACGCACGACCCGATTCCCGGCCGCAGTCATCAGCAGGAGGCAAGCCCTCCGGTGGTCGCCCGCCGGGCGCAGGCGGGCCGCCGCCCCAGACCGGCGGCTTCGACAAGTCACCCCCGCAGGACATCGCCGCCGAGCAGAGCGTGCTGGGCGGCATGCTGCTGTCCAAGGACGCGATCGCCGACGTCGTCGAGATCCTCAAGTCGGGCGACTTCTACCGCCCGGTCCACGCGACCGTCTTCGACACGGTCCTCGAGCTCTACGGCCGCGGCGAGCCGGCCGACGGCGTCACCGTCGCGGCGGCCCTCTCCGACTCCGGCGATCTGCAGCGCATCGGCGGCGTGCCCTACCTGCACACCCTCATCGAGAGCGTGCCGACCGCGGCCAACGCCTCCTACTACGCCCGCATCGTCTCCGAGCGGGCCGTGCTGCGCCGCCTCGTCGAGGCGGGCACCAAGATCACCCAACTGGGGTACGGCACCGGCGGTAACGGCGGCATGGACGTCGACGACATCGTCGACCTCGCCCAGCAGGCTGTGTACGACGTCACCGAACGCCGGGTCTCCGAGGACTTCGTGGTTCTCGCCGACATGCTCCAGCCGACCTTGGACGAGATCGAGGCGGTTGGCGCGGCCGGCGGCGTGATGACCGGCGTGCCGACCGGCTTCTCCGACCTCGACCGGCTCCTCAACGGCCTGCACCCCGGACAGCTGATCATCGTCGCCGGCCGCCCGGGTCTCGGTAAGTCGACGGCGTCGATGGACATCGCCCGCAACGCCGCCATCCGGGCAAACTGCGCCAGCGCCATCTTCTCCCTGGAAATGAGCAAGATCGAAATCGTCATGCGCCTGCTGTCGGCGGAGGCCCGGGTGCCGCTGCACGTGCTGCGTTCCGGCCAGCTCTCCGACGACGACTGGACCAAGCTGGCCCGCCGGATGGGCGAGATCAGCGAGGCCCCGATCTTCGTCGACGACACCCCGAGCATGAACCTGATGGAGATCCGGGCCAAAGCCCGCCGCCTCAAGCAGCGTCACAACCTGAAGCTGATCGTGATCGACTACCTCCAGCTGATGTCCTCGCCGAAAAAGACGGAGAGCCGCCAGCAGGAGGTCGCGGAGCTGTCCCGAGGCCTGAAGCTGCTGGCCAAGGAGGTCGAGTGCCCGGTGATCGCGGTCAGCCAGCTGAACCGTGGCCCGGAACAGCGCACCGACAAGCGCCCCCAGCTCTCCGACCTGCGTGAGTCCGGCTCGATCGAGCAGGACGCGGACGTGGTGATCCTGCTGCACCGCGACGACTACTACGACAAGGAATCCCCGCGAGCGGGCGAGGCGGACTTCATCGTGGCCAAGCACCGAAACGGCCCGACCGACACGGTGACGGTCGCGGCCCAGCTGCACCTGTCCCGCTTCGTCGACATGGCGATCGCTTAACGGCCGGCTGCGGGGCGCAGGACGAAGCCGTGCCAGTCGTCCGCGTCCCAGTCGTAAATCGTTGTTCCCGGAGGAAAGGCGATCGTTCCGGTGCCAGGCAAGGCGGCGCTGAGCAGGGCATCGTCGTTGTGCACGTGGATCAGGGCCAGATCCGCGGAGCCAGCGAGTGCCTGGAAGACGGCGGCCGCCGCGAGCTCCTCGACGTCGGCGCCGGTGGCCTGGTCCACCCTCGGGCCGCCGGTCTGCCACAACCGCACCTCGATGTCGTAGGCGTCGGGTGCCTCGAACTCACCGTCCGGGCGGAATGCGGCCTCGGAGGCGTGGGCGACCACGGGACCGCCGAACTCGCCGACAACACCCGGCACCAGTTGGGCGGTGTCGGCGAGTAACCACGGTTGCTGGTCCCGCACCTCGGCGCGTCCGCCGATCAACTTGGCGGCGAGTTCGGCAACCTGCGCCGGAGATCCGTCGGTCCGGACGAACAGTTGCTCGCGGACTGACATGGTTCAGCGGGGCTCGATCACAAAATCGGAGCCGGGATCGGCGGGCGACCGCCACAATGGCGACTTACCTACCAGGCTCAACCTCAACGGACGTGCGTCGGCGTAGACGGTGTAGAGGCCTCGTGAGCCACGGACCGCCACACCCGTGCGCACTTCGACCGGGTCGGCCAGCTGCCATCCTTGCTGCCCCAGCGTCGCGCTGACGCGGTCCAAGGCCACCTCGGCAGGCAGGTCACCGATGCTCGCGTCGATGGTGATCTCGAATCCGAAGCTCTCCTCGCTCCAGTCCACGGAGCCTGGCGACCGGCGCAGCGGCCCCCGATCCCACGAGACGGAGAGCTCGCGATCCGGGAAGGCAGCGGTCAGGAGTTCGATCAGCTCGGCGCGGAAGCTGGCGTATGCCTCGTCAACGGCACGGACCATCTGCTGCCAGGAAGGCGGAAGGATCAGCTCCCGTGGCTGGGGGCGGACGGGAAGCGGTACGCCCTCGACGAAGTGCCGCTGCTTGAACTCTTCCCAGGTAGGAACGCCGATCGGGCGAGTCGCGTATTTTCCGGAGGTGACTTCGACCTCGTAGATGATGCCGGCCCGGGTCAGGGCCGCCTCGGCGGACTCGACGACCGTCTCCGCCAGGTCGGGGTCGCTGTAGATCCGTTCATCGATGAAGAATGCCGGCCGAAGATCGTCGTACGCCTCGCCGTACTCGTACACCCAGACACTGGCATCCGGATTGTTATTGCCCATCGTCGTCCTGTTCGATGCTTTCGAGCTGATCCAGTGCAGCAGCTTCCCTCATCGCATCCTTCACCGCGGCCTCCTGAATTTCGTCAATGTTGACGTAAGGCTTGTAGATCGTGTTGTGCTCTATGTCGGCTGCGATCGACGCACGCTGGGTGGTGAGTTGGAGCTCGTAGGTGCAGGGCAATCCGTCGGTCTCGATCGAGATGATGATGGGAATGACCCGATACGACGGCGCCTGCGCCTTCGGCTGGGCGTACATGTTCTCGATCTCCAGGATCCGGTCACCGAACCGTTCCTTCACCATACCCAGGGCGATCTCGAGCGTGGCCATGTCGGGAACAGTGAGACGGACGCCGACCGCATCGATGATGTCCCCGATGCGGTAGTCGGGTCGCGCGGGCCGATTCGGTCGATCGCTGGTCATCCGCGTGACCTTGTTGAGGAGGTCGTTGACCTTCTTGGCACGTGCCGATACCAGGGCCTGGCCACCCAGAAGCTCGGCCAAGGCCGCTATCTCCCGCTTTGCCGCCGGCAACACTCGACGCCGAAGGCGGATTCCGTAGTCATCCAGCAATGTCAGTTCGGTCGGGGTGGGGTTCGGTCCTACGGCGCGAACCGAATCCCGCAGGCGAGCAGCCGCCTCAAACGCCTTCATGCGCGAGGCGCCGTCCGGTGTGGTGTTGATGCCGTCGGATACCGGATCGAAGAGATTCCCCACCCCCGGGTTGTCGACGAGGAAGTCCGATAGCGAGCCGTACTGCGAGATGGTGGCCGTGCGAGCAAGCTCGACAAGAAGGTCAAGAGCCCGAGGCCGCCGGCCGGGATCAAGCAATGCTTCTGTCGCGTTGAGGCGATGGTCCGTTGCGGCATGGTCCGCCAGCAAGCGCACCACAACATCGGCGAGCTCCGGCGAATGGGGCGTGATGTGGTGGACTACGGCCTGCTGAGCGGCTGCGAGTTCGCGCGGATCGATGTCACCGCTGGCGGCTATTGGCCCCGTGTCGGCGGGCCGTAGTCCCAGCCCATCCGCGCTCCCTCGTTGATCATCTCCTGCAGTGTCTCGACGGTCGGCAGGCGGGAGGGCAGGTGCTCGGTCGCCAGTGCCTCGGCTGTCAACCGGTCGACCTGCATCGTCTCGTCCAGGTAGGCGTCGTCGAACAACAGGCCCGCTGCCATCGCCGGGGCGTAGATCCATTCCTTGCGGCCCGCGTGCCACATCACCGCTTGGAGGGGTCCCTGCGCTGGGGCCTGGTATGCGATCAGGCTGGTCACCTTGTTGGAGCCCTTCGACTCCAGGAACGCCTGATAGGCGAACGTCGGATCGGTCATGTGCAGGGTCCAACTCCTCCGCAGCGCCGGTGTCGTCATTGCGGCGTGCTGGGTCTGATGCTTGCGGTGCAGCCCCCGCCGGCGATCCGGGAGTAGGAGGCTCACCCGCTACTCGCGGGGTGGGCCGAACTCCCAGCCCATCCTCTGACCCTCCTCGAACATCTCCAGCAGAGTCTGTTCCATCGGCAGCTCCGACTGCAGGGTCTCCTGGGCGACGCGTTCCGCCGCCGCGCGGTCGAGCGGCCGGATCCTCTCCTGATAGCTCGGATCGAACAAGAACGTCGCCGCGATGTCCGGGGCGTAGATCCAGGCCCTCCGAGGGACGCTCCACAGGACTGCCTGGAGCGGACCCATCATCTCCACCTCGTAGGCGATGATGCTCGTCACCGTGCCCGACATATCTGACTTCAGGACTGCCTGATAGCCGAACTCCGTGCCGGTCATCGCCATCTCCCGATTCAGTGTTTCCAAAGGCGTCTGCCTCGGTGAGGCCATTTCGTGTGAGAATTCTATCGAAGGCTGCACCTTCGGCGTGAAGGGTTGCCAGGTACCTGTTCCAGAGCTGCTGCTCGGACGAAATCCATTTCGCAAACGTCGACTCAACGGGCTTTATCTTTACGCCTTGAATATCGAGTACTTTATCTAGACCCTCCGGCTGCCTCGACGCCATCTGTTTGTCGATGTTGATCGCCAGCATCTTAAGGAATGCGTCGACCCGGCAGGGATAGGGCGCCCGCCGATACCGCAGGATTTCATAGAGATTATGGGTGTCGCGGCTGACGTCGAAGGAACGCTTGGTCGGAAACTGCAGTTCAAATACGAAACCTGTCGTATCGACGACCGTAGCGTTGAGTCCATTGTGTCGCCCGGTGCCGCCCCAGAAGTTGACGAGCTTGGTGACCTTGAAGCCCCGCTGGCGCAATTGGGCTACCGTCGCCTGCACGTTCGTGCCGTAGCCCTTCTCGGCCAGTTGAATCGAGAAGCGCACACGGTCCTTGGTGTTCTCGAGGAAGGGGACCAGGTCGGTCTCTCCCATCTCCCACTCAAGTGCGAAGGCGCGTGCCAAGGAAGGTGCCAGCTTGTAGGCGTGTTCCAATCCGACAAGCTCAGGGGGCTCGCCTTCAGAAACGTCGGGGAGCGCGCGGACGACGTCTTCCATTACTACCGACAAACGCGCTGCGACACCTTTCGCTTCTTTAACCGAAGCTTCGATTCCCCTCCGATGTTTCAATGTCAGCGCTGCGAGACGCCTTTTCTCGGCTTCACGTGGATCGAAGTCTTCGGCGGTCAGTTCGGACGCAAGCTTGCCGGGTACGTCATGCGAGACGATAGGTGGGGGTTCGGCTGGCGGCTCGGAATATCCGTCGTCCGAATATCCATCGGATCGCTCAGGAGTCGATTGATCTGTCTCCTTCGAGCCTGCTTCTCTTCGTTCCCCAGGGTCGGCTCTGCTGAGCTCCGGGCGCAGACTTAGGCCGTCAATGGAGCGCTCCTGATCGCCGGAGAGCCCAACATCCGCGCTGTCATTCGTAGCTATTCACCGGGGGCGGGTGAACTTTCAAGTCGTGACGTGACGGCGGTGTCTGTCGGGCGTGTTCGTCGTTGCATGGGGCATGGCCGTCGATCCATTGCTGTGTTCGCGTGAGGAGTTGGTGGTCCTCCTCGCGCAGCAGGCTGTGGTGATCGACGAGCTCAAGACGCTGGTCACGGGCCAAGCGGTCGTGATCGAGGATCTGCAGGCCCTGGTGGTGGAGTTGCGGCGCCGGTTGGACGCCGATTCGTCGAACTCGTCACGTCCGCCGTCGTCGGACAGCCCGTTCAAGCGGCCGCCGCCGAAGACCTCCGGCATGCCCGGCGTGGAAGGTCCGGCCCGCAAGCGGGGTAAACAGCCGGGTGCGCAAGGCAAGAACCGCCGTCAGGTCGACAACCCCGACGAGAAGATCGGGGTGGAGCCGGGCGCGTGCACGGGGTGTGGTGCCGGTCTGGCCGACGCGGAGTTGTTGCGGGTCTTCCGCCGGCAGGTGTTCG
>Ga0307515_10013679_pt1 | contig 15123 bp, 9 predicted proteins | sample 17_EM_MG_FD_194513 | JGI IMG/M metagenome (GOLD analysis project Ga0307515, IMG submission 194513) | Populus trichocarpa ectomycorrhiza microbial communities from riparian zone in the Pacific Northwest, United States - 17_EM | ecosystem: Host-associated > Plants > Roots > Unclassified | place... | reverse complement strand
AAAGACTTTCCGTCCATAGTAATCGCCTTACTGTTATTGTTGGTTTTTTTTATATTTTAGCTATGGCTATTGAACGACGGCAAGGATACTTTCCTTTCTACAGTCTCGAAATAGGCACTGGCTTTAAAGGCCTTTTTCGCTCGAAAGGGGTCATAGCTCCGCAGGCTTAATCCTGCCATGACGCAAAATCGTTGAGCACTCAGCCTCGACGCACTACCAAAAAGCCCCCCAAAGCCCTTCAAAACACCACTTATTTCTCGATTTTCGCTGAAGCACTTCGGTTCTTCAAACCTGCATTTATCCACTCACTCTGATATCCGTGCATAGCCATGCAATATCCACCCAAACGCACAGCCTTGGAATAGGACTGCCCTGCCGGGCAACCGTGGCAGCGCTCCCCCACCACTTACAGGGCATCTCCTTGAAAGCTGCAGTAGTTGCACCAGCTACTTATCGTTTCTCTCTAGCACTCGCGATTTCCCACTCCTAGACTCGTAATAGTCGTCGTGCTCTGAGCTCCAGCAACACATCTTTGCGGGTCGCTGTCGAGCTTCTTCTGCCGTTACACCTCCGCTTCCCTAGAATTTTAGTGCGTCATACGACACATGAATGTAAGTCGACCGTTTCTATACTGCTCTGCGTGTAGACTTGCACAGCTAGGCCACCAACTTACTATACCGTTCCCAGAGATGCTTTCAAACACTCAGAACTTTCGTAAAGCAATCCAGTCGCCCCGGCTTCATTGCCAGCACAACATTATCCTAGTCTCTTCATATTGAACGCGTCGTTCACTTACGGCTTCACCAATGGAAAACGATCCTAGAAATGACTGGGGCATGATCAGTATGGACGAATTCATACGCAAAAATGAGAGGCACGCCTTCAGTTGGGATCCCCCAGAAAACAACGCCCCAAAATGTAATCTCAGCAACGATAATATGCCTACAACAAATCAGAAACACAAGCGCTTCAACATTAGGGGGGGAATATACAAACCGTTGATTGAGCGAGAGCCTCTTGGTCACTCAATCAGAGCTATAGTTCACAAAGTGGTACCGCCCGACCACCTCTATAGACCTAACATATACAGACGGCCGCTGGCATTAAAAGTTTTAGATTGCAAGGCAGGTGGTCGTGTTTTGACCCTAAAAGAGGCCCGTGAAGAAGTGGAAATTATGAAGGATGTTGTACATCCTCATATTGTGGCATACATGGCCTCATATGAGATGGAAAAGATAACGAGCCAAGCTTTCGAACACCCTGTGACGAAACGCTTCCTCGGAATAGTCATGTACCCTCCTGCCTCATGCAACCTAGCACAGTACCTCCAAGAAATATCCGATGAGCTCCTCAAAATTGAGAATGGGACATCTAACGAGCTGGAGCTATGGGCGCAGAAAAGGACCTATATGTTATACAGATTTTTTGGCTGCATCGCCCAAGCAGTCAGCTATCTACAGGACCCATCTATTCGCATCAAACATAAAGATATCAAGCCTGAAAACATTGTCATCGATGATTTTGGTTCACCTATCCTGACAGACTTCGGTATTGCAAAGAAATATGCATCGGACAAGTCAGAAGTTACAGAGCAATGGACCGCAAAAACAAAGCAGTACGCTTGTCCGGAGGCAATGAACGAAACAGCACGAGGCTTTCGATCGGACGTATTCTCGCTAGGGTGTGTCAACCTCGAAATGATCACAATCATTTTAGGGAAATCTCTTGTATCCCTCCACAGCCATCGGTGCGGTGCGGACCAGAGCTCCGAACGTTGCTATTCGGAAACGATCAAGGAAACTGACGTGTGGATTGGCAGTCTAAGCTCGGCAACCAATTCTTATATCGATAGCTCACGATTACAGCTACCTGATCATATAAATAGGGCTAGCTTCTCCGAAAAACTCCGGACCGAGCCGACTAAAGTATTGTCTGTAATTAAGGATATGATGCGAGAAGACCAAAATGAACGACCCCAAGCCTATCAACTATGGGATAACTTCAAATGCCTATATCTCCAGGATCTGTGCGTTCCCTGCGAGGAACAGCACAGTAAACGCGTGCAAAGCAGCCAACAGGATATGGTTCCCTGGCCTGTAGCCCAGCTGCAACCTAGTCAGGGGTCTGTCGATTTAGCAACCCCCACAGGCGAGCCCTCGAACGTTCTGCCCCCAAACGGGACTACAACGCCAAAAATATCATTGGAAGAAGCTCTTACCACTCCACAACAGGCCCCCCCGAAGCCAGGCCGAGAATCAAAACCACCGCGAGAAAACGAGATAATAGATTCTTCGTGTGAAAGTATAAGCACACAACCCACTTCATCTCGAAGGAAGAAGGATATCATCTATTTTGATGTTGGGAACCCTAATGGCGCACGAGTGTTCGTTATACCTAATGATGATGTACGCATGCGAGGTAAGTTCATTGACCACCTGCCGAAGTTCCATTTTGACGGAATATCAGCAGATGTTCGACCGGCCCGTATTCAAACCAAACGTTTCAGTTCCGTTGTTTCAGTCAATGTTGATAATAACATCTTCGAAGTGCAGCCCCGTAAATACGGTTGGGGCGTATTCTGGCGTGTCTTTTTGAGAAGAGACAAGCATCTTTATGTCCTTGGCACAACTCAGAGCGAGCTTGAAGAAGCGAAAGATTAAAGCTAAGAAGGGCCGCAATGATGATCACCCTCGTCAAAGCTCCTCGCCTCTACAAGCCCAAGGTTGTAAGGAACAGATCGAGATTACTCATTGCAATTGTCTACGCGGCCCTGATCTAGCTCATCTTCGATCTCGCCCAGTTTGGACAAGTCCGGGGATGGGTAATCGTGGTCCGCTTGAAGATGGTCCAGAAATTCATCTCGATCACGGAACTCAACCCTTTCCTTGGGGCATGGCTTTAGGTGGCATACATATCGAGTACCCAATGCAAATCCTTCCCAGGGGCTAGTCACGGCCCGAGCCCTTCGCTTTTGGACAAGGCTGTTAGCAAGGGTCTTCAGCTCTTTGGTTACCTTTTCATCTGCGAGGTACTTCTCGGTAGCATCCTCAATCTGCTTCAGGACATGTTTCCGTTTCCGTCCGTCCTTAAAAATATCCGGAACCTCGAAGCGGCGGTACTGGAAAAGCTTGCTCGACTGGTTCAATTTTAACATTTCATCATGGACTCGTCCGGGCGATGTGCTGACCGCCTTTAGAATGCGATGGTCAATTGACGACAACCCCAATTTCCAAAGGACATCTGTCCAGGATGACCGGTGATCGGGAGTACCGAGGCTGAGAAGCATATCTACAGCGAATTTACCTCTTCTCTGTAATGTAGTGATTTCTCTGAAGACTTCCATGGCTGGGTTTCGGATGGATAAGCTACCGTCTATATAACCAGCTTTCTTTAATTCGAACGGTTTGAAAAATATGGGTGGTGATGTTATCGCTTTTGCTACTTCATCAACTGTAAAATAATCTTGTGTATCTGAGTTCGTTTCCAAAGAACCGGGGCTTTGGCTAGTACGGCGATACGAGCGAAACACATATGGTACACCGGATCCTTCACGTATCTGTAGAGAAAACGCCATCCTGTAATTTGTTAATATTATCAACATACTTCAACTCAACCTCATAAAGAACAACTGGAAGACATACGTTTTGCACCTTCCTGGATCTGAGTTGAAATCGCGCTGGAGTTTCTTCAGAGAAGCACTTGTAGCGGTTGCTACGTGCTCTTGAAAGAGACCATGAAAAGCCTTTTCGTATTTTCCACTTGGCCAAGTCCGATTTCTCCGATATGGAAGGAGACTCCTAGGAGTTGTAGTGACCGGGTCTTTGTCAAACAGGTCGGAAAGATTCTGGAATTCCCTTATACATTGCTCCACGTCCATTCTAAGTCGTCCAAGCATAATCGATATTAACCTAAACATTCAGTCAATGTCCAGTCCTAGGCCTGTATAGATATACATACCCGCCGGTACTCGTGCCTCCAATATAATCGAAATAATGGCAAGGCAGATAGTCCTTGAACATTTCGGCGCCTCCCAATTTTATCTTATCTCGATACTGCTCCAGAAAAGGTGCATCGGCGCTCGACTTTGCTGGGGGTTTCGTGTCTTGCTCGATATCGCGAATATGCTTCGTCAACTTCCGGAGGACGATGAGAGATGAGTAACCAAGAATTCCTCCCCCGTCTATTGATGGTCAGTAAGGTTATCATTGTGCGACAAAGAGCCAACATACCAATTGTAAGAATGAGTTTCTTGCTCCATGGATTCAAGTCTTGCTCCTGTGGTTCGATATCTTCCGCAGACTTAACGTATCTTGGTTCATCGCTCGAGACTTTATCGCTGTGCCCTCTATGAAGAAAGGGTTGAGGAAGGGAACCGGGTGATCTTGAGCGTTGAAACTGTTGTGGGTCTAGGGATGCCATGCGTGCTGGCGCACTCCGCGACGATACGGATTGTTGAGGGGTTTTCATGCGTCCTTCAGGGGAGCGGACATTTAGCAAAACACCTGCCATGGCCACGAAAGCTGAACAAATTTATCGGGTACAAGTTGAACGCCCTTGAAATAAAGTGAGACGGCTGTATTTCAACCTGGGCCTGAGAGGGCTGACTTTTGGGAGGGACTCAGCCGCCCGGGGGATCTGGGTCATACCGCTATGTGGCTTTGCCCCTGTCTAAAATAGTTCTGGGGCGTCGGAGGGATAAAAAGAAGGCGCAAATCCACCACAAACAGTGGCCACAGCAGTGTAAAGCGAAAACGGGGTTGTTATACATCACGGAAGCGATAGAGACTACACCTATTACCTCATTCACCTGTTTATCGCGATGTTGGTCTAGTGCACCCTACAGGGATGCCTGTTATTTTGTGTTTTGCCTATGACACCCGACGGGACGGTACAGGCATCCGGATCAGAATTTGTACGTATAGTATCTGCGCGTCGTTGTGCACCTGACGAATAAAAGATGGAGAAAATGTATCATGCGACGTTTTCATCGTCATAAGCTGCAGATCCAGCACAGACCCCATTTTAGTACGTGTGATATGCAAGGTTCTTGCGGTGACCAAATGCGGATTTGACACCTGGCTTGGTAGCAAGACTGTTAAGATCACTTTGTTCCTCTTTGATCATACCGACTGTGTATTCCGTTCTCACGACCATACGGCTGGAAACATTAAACCCCAGTGTATATGTCGCACCCGCGGGTCGTTCTTAGAATGAGCCTGCTGCCTAAGCAGAATGCATGCTCAGGCTCAACAAAAGTGGGGCGATCTGAAGTTTAGCCTGCACGTTTATGCACACAATGATTGGATGGGAGTGCTTTCCCGGCAAGCGCTTGCCATAAAGATTCGCTATAAGTACTCGGCCTGACAGCCTCTAAGTTATCGCAGGGCTCCCAGCATCAAAATTTCTGCATCCTAGTATATAGTTAATGTAGGCAAATTTTTGAATTTCTTATTCAATTTGACTTGTTTGTATCGTTTTTATGAGTGTTTAGTGCAGTTTTTAGGCAAAACCTATTCGACAGAATTGTGAACCATGCCCGACGCTTTCGCTGTAGGAGGCATTGCTCTTGGTGGGATGTCACTAGCATTTCAGCTTTTCGATAACAGCATCAAAGGTAGGCACATTTTTTCTTTAACCCTAGTTTCCCTTCGATTAAGAAAACAGGATTCAAATTCTTGGTCGCTACTGTAGAGATGCCTCAAACCTGTGAGGAGTATCGGCTTAGGCTGATCATGGAGTATAATCGACTCCTCGCTTGGGGCAAAATTGCCGGTCTGATAGAAACTGAGGAGAAGGCGGAAATAGCAATTGGCCTTGGTGCAGACCCACTGGAGCTGGCCGCCATTCTCGCAAGGATTCGGGCTCTTCTCGAGGAGTTTGCTGAGCTCAATGGAAGGTACAAGGAGCTGGATCCCTCTAAGACACCTGGCAAGGGAGAACTAGAGGAGAAAGCCAGGAAAGATCCTACGTCCGTGAATTTGCAGCAAGAAGTCTCCAACCTGGCCCTCCAATACGAAAAAACGAAAGAAAAAAGGCAGCACATGCTTGGTACAAATCACCTGATTAAGGCTTTCAAAGGAGTTGAACAGGTAGCCAGGCATCCAATCACGCGCATCCGCTGGACAGCGGTGGACAAAGATTCTTTTCAGTCCTTGATCGAGCAGCTCCGCGTGCTAACCACTCGGTTACACCAACTTATGGGTGACTATCGTCTCAAAAAGATTAAAGAGACCACTGCGCAAACTTACATGGAGATGGTGCAGATGCGTGGCTCAATTGAAGATCTAAAGCGTATAGTTGTGGCAGTCTCCTTACTACCCGGAAACAATACGTCTGGACACGAGGCCGACCATCGAAGTGACCAGGTACTGGAAGAGCTGGCAAGAATGAAGCAGTTGAATACATCAGCACAGGCTGTTCAGAGCATAGGAGAATTTAGTGCCGTTAAACTTTCGGCTTCGAAAGACATTAAGATTCGCGCTGGTGAGGCTACTAGGACGTGGTCAAGAGCGATATTCATGAAGGCAGGGCAGCCTGAGAAGTTCGTCTGGATTGAGTGGAAGTCCTACTCCTTAGAAATCCAGCCAGAAGATCCATCTGGAGGACCGAAAATTCATCCGAACATTATTAAACGTACTGCTGAATTAGCCGCTCTGTTGACATCGCCAAAACCGAATGACTTTTGCGCACCACATTGTCTAGGCTTCTTCGATCACGGCGAGATTTCAGATGAGCAACGTTTTGGCTGGGTGTTCGAGATGCCCAAAGGCGCCACGGAGAAAACGGAACCAAAATCTCTCCTCTGGATGTTTACAAATATCTCTAAACCATCCTTAACGGAGCGCGCAGCTTTAGCATCTAAACTAGCAGCGAGTCTCCTATTTCTACATTCCGTGAACTGGATCCATAAAGCACTTCGCAGCGAGAATGTACTTTTCCTTTTCACAGATGACCAATATGATATGGAAAAACCGATTTTGTCTGGCTTCGAATACTCCCGCCCTGACGGTGGCAACAACACCTCAGAGTGGTCAAACCCTAAGCCAGAGTGGGACATGTATCGATGGCCATCCATCCAGCGTGCAGCGCCCAAAGAGCGGCATTCGCGTAAAACGTATGACATCTACAGCCTTGGCCTAATATTGCTCGAGATCTGCCATTGGCAGCCTCTTTACCAGCTCATGTCCATAGGCGACCCGTCCAAATTGACTCTCACGAATTCTAAGCAGATTCGGGCACGGCTCCTTAATGAACCGGATTTCATGAGGACTGTCCTTGAGATGGTCGGGAAAAAGTACCACGAAGCCGTATTGCAATGTATCCGAGGTCACGAAGGGTTTGATATCCAGGAAGCCGATGAGCAAAGCACCCCTGATATTGGGATAAAATTGCAGCTGTCATACACCAAAAGTGTTGTTCAGCCGCTGAGGACGATTGATGTCTAATATGGGAGACACTGGGGGGCCGTTGTTCTGATGCTCTTGGATTTTTGGTATATTTTAGAGTGGCTGTAGTGATGTTGCGATAATACATATCTTAGAGTTCTTATGAGTTGGATATGGTAACCTAGTGATTATTTGGTGTGGATTTGGTAGAGTGGTGCAGAGCGCTAGTTTACGTTTATTAGCACTTTTCTAAAACTAATAAATGTAAACTGGCGCTCCACGCCGCTCCACGGCCAAACCCATACCGCCCCAGTCCAAATAGATCACTGACGATAAGTAGGTGTTGGACGAACAAGTCGCTCATAAGAACTCTGTCGATTGAAGCTGGCTCTAGAAGCTCTCTCTCCCTTGGTAGGGTCCTACGATGGTTGGTCCGTGCGCGAACACCAGAATCAAAAGTACGCGTATGGTCACGAAGCCTTTCCTATTAGTTCTATTGGCTGGCCCTTATCGATAACCGTAGGACCCATTTTACCAGGGAAGGGATATACATAAGGTAGGTGGCAAAAGACTAACGACGACGCTGATGACGATTTGTAACTGTTACTCAATTGCCACCAGGTCGATATTGCCACTCAGTCGGTAATAGGTAATGAATAGGTAATAGAAATAGGTAGTAAGACATACGATAGCAAGAAACAGAGTGGTGAGTCATAAGGTGGTACCTGATAGTGACCTTGACGGTAGGCTAAATATACATTCATTCATTATTGGGAACGCTGCCATAGTTTCCTACTCATAAATCAGCATTTGCATTCCACATCCATGTTATCATTCAAAGATCTAGAATATTCGGCTTTTTTACAGTCGATTCTAGGACTATGCATCAAGCTGTGCCCAAGTTATGTAAGGGTAATCTATTCGGTCATTCTATGCAATACAAGGGGGTAACACAAACGGGTCAGACGGCCGTCTGACCCACTCATGTTACCCCCTTGTACTTATTTCAGATGAGCCTCCGAAAATCCTTGAAAAATATTCACTAACCCGACGCACAACTCTAAACCGAGTGTATTACTTTTCAGATGTAGAGAGCCAACAACAGAATCTAAACAGAGCAAAAGCCCAAATCCGTACTTTAGAGGCACCCGGGTGACGTTTGTAAATTCGGTCCTGCCACATCAAATCTAAGGGGTCGTTCTGTTCCGATCTGAAGGCCAGATTCAGTTCAGAAGTGAGCGAGCCTTAAATTGCCATTGATATATCCACAACAAAGAACTTTTTTTATTATAATCTCTATTTTAGAGAGCTGGATTAAGATCTCTACTGTTATATTCGCGACTTTTCTTAATTAATTTTACTTTTGATGGTGCAGGCCTGATTGCCAAATTCTTGCCTTGCTGCCTTAACCGAACTCACAAGCGTCACCCAGGTGGAGGTACGTTTCTACATGACGTCAGGGAGTATCCCTTTTAATTCCAACCGATAGTGAGCCGAAATTTTGGGCCAAAAACAGAATTATTAAACACTCTCAAGTCATCGGCTCTCAAGAACGACAGCCCCAATCTGATCCTCAATTAATTTTTTTCGATTTTCGGTTTCCAGGCATAGCAATAGTTATTGATAGAAGAAAGCAGTTCTCGCCGTATTGGTATCACGTAAGTATCACAATAATCGCAGCCATCAAAGCGCCAGTCTTGTTGATGTTATGCTCCCATACTCCAAAAAGTCTCCATCACGCAGAGCCACAGAACACCCCAATCCAATCCCACCCGAACACAAAAATCCCAGAACCAGAACCACACCATTAACCCACACGACGGAGGGTATCAAACCCATCTATCCGCTCTCCTTCACAAAAACAGCTCCCGGAGACTTTTCCGGCGCGGGCTGCCAGCACGAGCAGGTACCAGCCTGGGACCAGCCGCGCTCGCTCGCGGCGCTTCGAGAGCAGCGCGGGGTTCCTACACGTCCTGGTGCATCTCGACCTTGGGGTCACGCCCCATCTGGTCCGTGTTGCGGGTACGCCAGACATGCAGCGTCGCTACGAGCGTCGTCGCGGCGAAGAACAACCTGCGCGCATCTCATCAGCACAAAACCGCCATCTCCCTGCACCACACCCCCCCCGCCCCCCCTTGCCCCCCTCAACACCCCGGAACTGGGGGCCGTACGTACCACTCGAAAGCCGCAAACGCGGTGCCGGCTTTCGCGACGCTGCAGACGGTGCCGAAGCAGACGCGGTCGCTCAGGAAGACGGCCAGGGCGATGAACCCCGCGAACCAGAACAGCATCGTCAGGGCCTCGGCGGCCAGGATGCCGGATTTGTGCGCGGCGACGGGGAAGCGCGTGGGCGCGACGACGAGGTAGGCCAGCGCGAGGAGCGTCCAGACGGCGGTGATGATCAGGAAGTTCACTTCTGACGGCGGGAATTGGTGCCATTGGCCGGACCACCAGTTCGCGACTGTGGTGGGGGGAGGGTTAGCGGGGGTTTGTCGGTTTGGGTATGGCTGGGTGGAAATGCTCGAATGCTCCACGACGGATTTTCGGGGGAGAAATGTGGAGGTGAGAAGACGTACCGTATGACGTTAGACCCAGTACGGCGAGCGCAAAAAGCCCCTGCGCGATGCGCAGAGGTAGAGTGAAGATGGCGGTCATAGCGGAGTGTGTGTTACGGCCTTAGAAAATGGTGGAGGGCGGCAAATCACTCGGAGAGTTGATGGATGAGTTTGCAGTAAGGATGAGGGAGAGAAGTGAACAAAGATGATCGTGAAGGAAAGAAAAATGGTCGATTGCGGGAAACCGACAGGAAAGTGTTTGCTATGGATTGCTTCTTCCCTTTGTTACCTATCAAGGCTCAGAAACGGGCATTATGCCCACAACCCCGCGGGAGCATTTAGTAGAGAAAGTGTGACGCGGCAGTAGGTCTCTGGCGTGCCTTGAACCCGTCTCACTAATCCCGCGCAATGTTAAGTGGCTGAGGATGGCGATCTCTGCGGAAGTTTGGGTTTCAAGGCAGGGTGACCCCTTTGGCGGGTAACGTTTGCGCATGACCGTAAATGGGGCCTGGGATCCCTTTAATTGACCTCAGCCGCTACGGTGAAGCAGAATGATGCATTTGCCTGTCGACCGTTGTCCTTGTGCTAAATTACGTCTATAATAGTGAGCCCGTTATTGGTGCGAGTGCCATCATGAGAAGGCCGAACTGGTGTTCCAACGTGATAGAGTATGGCTGGTGCGCTGGTTGACTGCCGTCGCTGCGTCTAAGGGCGTGTTCTTCACGGGATCAAAGGCAAATAGAGCAAATGAGTCGAGTGTTTGAGAAGAAGATTGAGTGAAGGACATGCAAGCATTGAGAGTTGGGCGTAAAATGCCCTATTGTTCTGGGCGAGCAGCAGGGGAGAGTGTCGCACAACTGCTGAAGAATGCGACGCCCCATGCGCATCAAGCACGCAGCGCCCCACGCCCCACACCCAATTCAAAAGCTTAAAACATTAGGCTTGGGGCTGAAGCTGAAAGGCTGAAGGCTTAAGTCTCTCTTACGGAACATCAGCTTGCCGGCGCGGGCAGGCCTGATGAATAAAGTGTGCTCCGCCAAGCAGTAAGTCTCCGCAGAGCTTATTTGTAGAGCTTGTCCGCTGAAATTCCCGTAGTACCCGTCGTACCATAGTCTGCTTCCAGCAAAAGTGGACAAGTCTCGCTGTCAAGGGTTAAGTGTCAAACCCAGTTAGCTCTACGCCAATGAAAAACCTTCATTTCCCCAGGTGGAGGGCTCGCTCCGCAAGTCATGTGCTTCCATAAATACATTTGGTCCGTAAGCATTCTATCGATTCGCAAACGATTTGATATTTTCCTTTACCTATCTCGTATTTATTCGCCGGCACGAACTTCCCGGCAGAGCTTAATAAATCTTTCTAAAAGTATGCATGGTGGCGCAGTGCTGAGTTCACAACATTTGGGAGACACCAAGTTGGGCCTGGGCCTGGATGTGGCTTGAGCTGAGCCATCAGCCCTTACGCCAACCAGCTCCTACCGCTAAGTTTATCTTTCTTGTGCTCTCTCCTTAATTTTTGGCATCCTTTCCGACACAATTTCTGCTGGACGCGGCGGGATTCCTCTATATCATTCTCAACACGATCCTTACCCCAATACTCCACCAGGCACACGATGATTTCCAAGACATCCGTCTTTACGACCATTACCCCTCTCCCGGGGAACATCACCCGGGAAGCAGTCATCTCCACCTATCACAACCACATTGAAATGATAGAACTGAATCCACTGGTCGTAGAGCGGTTCAAATGCAAACCTCCCAGCTTCGCAACCCCGGAAGAGTTCCACGCTATTTGGTACACTATCAAAGGTAACTCATTCTCCGAGGCGCATGACATCACAAACGCTTGTAGAATCAGCAGCTAAAGGAAATACCCCGCAGACAAGATTTCATACCTACCGGGAGGCCTAGCGACTGGCTCCGTCACTTACCACGGCTGCTTCCACGATCTCCCAGAAGGTCTCCAAACCCACGTTTACGCTCCCCTCGGTCTCGATATTAAAGCAAAATGGACGGTCGGTGGCTCATTGCCTGGGGAACCGAAACAGCCTGCCGAGCTCGGACTTGGAATTCCGAAGGAAGGCCTGTATCTACGGGAAGATGTCAAGATGAAATGCAATGTTATGATGCTTAGTTTCGTCAAGAAAACTTTCAAGGACGCGCACTCGAAGTTGGTGGATCGGCTTGTTGAAAAAACACATCTTCTTGAAGCAAAGGCTGCAAACGAACGTCTGGGGGCTCGCAGCCCATCTCTGATGCCGGCCTCACCCGGAATGTTTCCTGGAAGCCCGGTCCCTCACTCAACTAGCCCCGCGTTTCAACATTTGTCAGTGTACTCCAATGCATCCAGCGGGCACACCGACAGCCCTCTCGCAAGCCCTAGGTCTCAACACGCAAGTCCTGCGCTTCAGCATGCCGCAACATTCGGCCACTCCCAGCAGATGTTAAGCCCGCAATATGGTGCTGTTGATCCAGCCTACCATGCTGCAAACCCTTATGCTCAGGACCCAAGACTTTCGCAATATCCTGTCGACCCAAGGGATCCGAGGTTTTCGCAATATCCTCCCGACCAAAAGGATCCAAGATTTTCGTATTACCAAGACCCAAGGCACTCCTATCAACCGTACACATCGCCGCCAGCGCAGTTTGGTGCCTTTGAGATGTCCGCAGCTAAGGATGATTCGAAACATGAAGAGCAGACTGGGCCTGCGGAATTAGCCTGATAAAGGCGGCTTTCTTGTAATGGAACGAATTTCTTTGATATTTGTACAGATATAGTACCCTCCACGCGCGGTACGCACTGCCGTTGACATGTTCCTTGGGTTCCCTCTTAATTCAATCTCTCGCATATCTATTCCAAAACGGTTTTTTATTTGGATTTCCACCTTATGGCGATACCCGTGTTGTTTGGCTAAGGAGACAAGTGCTTTCAGAGCTTTGAGAAGTTTGAAAATACATCCATAAATTATTCATACAAATTGTGAAACTTGTCTTTGGAGGTCTGTATATCGTTCAGCCAATCCGTCTCTGATCTCCAGCTTGGGCTCCACTATTGTGCGACGCGGCTTCTAGGCAGAAGTACTTGATGAACCACAACAGAACCTTGGGGATATCTGATCGGCCGACAGATTCAAGCCTACGGCTTGCGGAAGTGCCTAAGACAACTCCTCGTACGTTTGTTATTGCAGGTGGTACAATAGCCATCCTGCGCGTGATTCTTCCCAACACTTTTAGATCACATTCCTAACCGGTAAACTTATAATGATGATTTCCTGTGTTCTTCGGCCTCCACCTCTGATGCGATACTAGGCGCATGGTGGAGGCGTTTTTATCTTAGTTCGGCATGGACTCAATCGGCAATTCGGCATTAAGCTAGACGAAAGACCAGCCTCCGCTTTTTCTACCCACAAGCGTCAAGCATGCTGCACCTTTCATTGTACAGTCATTAGCGAAATCGCCTTCCTACGCTTCTAAAAACTCTTTAACTTCTCGCCAAGGCACTTTTGGACCGAGCCAACCTTTATACGGTTAGACCTCCTAAGTATGGATAACCATGCTTTAAATATGCGTTGATATCTTACCGTTCTGTATCTATTACTTCGCGAAATTGGCTTCCACATCAGAAAACTCCGCTAGAGCTTCCGCCCTGCTTCCGCCCCTGGCCGGATGTTTGCGAGTGCGCTCGCAAACGCAAACCATGTTTGTGCCTTTGGGCAGTAAGGCTTGAAACCCGACCGCCACACTATCTCAAATAGCGTGTGCCGGTTCTTGATAAACAAAGAATTGCTCCGAGGGTTCCGCTAATTAACTGACTTGGTAGGAGCTGGATTAATCGTAGGAAGCACACTAGTAAGTGGCCTAGCCTTATTATAGCTATAATATAAATAAAAGTGTCGAAAATTCTAGATCCTTCGGAAGATTACTATATTAGCATATAAAAAGTTTAAGAACTAGAGTGGCAAGTCCTTACTCTATATGCTTAGGAGGGCCCCTGGAACCCTCTATGAAATAGATATTAAAGGAAAAAAATGATACAATGAATTTAGATCTCGAACATTTGATCCTCTCCCAATTATTATCTCCTATCTACTATGTAAATTCCAAAAAACTTACTACCCCAGACGCCTGTCCGATAATAAGAAGGTTTCCTCTTACCGCTGAACATCGCCCTCGATAATCGTAAGGCAACCAAAGAAGATTCTGACCATCTCGAGCTATCCATTCACCGTTAAGGAAAATATGATCTAACGGCTTCTGTGGAAGCGGCAGTAGGGAAGAAGAGGAACTAGGAGGGATAGCGAGGATCCCTCTATCAGTCTCTAAGCACTGATTATCGCTAGAGAAACGTAGACTCGAGATAATAGCCTGTAGCTTAAACATCTTCATCTGCTCTCCCGTCGCTGCGTCCCAGAGCCTGACCGTCTTGTTGTCCGACGCCGACGCCAGCTGCTTGCCGTCAGGAGAGAAGGCGACCGCGTTAACCCAGCCGCTATGCCCTTCAAGCTTCTTCACCTGCTCTCCCGTCGCTGCGTCCCAGAGCCTGACCGTCATGTCGTTCGACGCCGACGCCAGCTGCTTGCCGTCAGGAGAGAAGGCGACCGCCTTAACCTCGCTGCTGTGCCCTTCAAGCTTCTTCACCTGCTCTCCTGTCGCTGCGTCCCAGAGCCTGACCGTCCAGCCGTGCGACGCCGACGCCAGCTGCTTGCCGTCAGGAGAGAAGGCGACAGCATAAACCCAGTCACTGTGCCCTTCAAGCTTCTTCACCTGCTCTCCCGTCGCTGCGTCCCAGAGCCTGGCCGTCTTGTCGTTCGACGCCGACGCCAGCTGCTTGCCGTCAGGAGAGAAGGCGACCGCCTTAACCTCGCTGCCGTGCCCTTCAAGCTTCTTCACCTGCTCTCCCGTCGCTGCGTCCCAGAGCTTAACCGTCCTGTCGTACGACGCCGACGCCAGCTGCTTGCCGTCAGGAGAGAAGGCGACCGCGTTAACCCTGCTGCTGTGCCCTTCAAGCTTCTCCACCTGCTCTCCCGTCGCTGCGTCCCAGAGCCTGGCCGTCCCGTCGTTCGACGCCGACGCCAGCTGCTTGCCGTCAGGAGAGAAGGCGACCGCGCTAACCCAGCCGCTATGCCCTTCAAGTTTCTTCACCTGCTCTCCCGTCGCTGCGTCCCAGAGCCTGACCGTGTGGTCGTC
>Ga0307515_10013678_pt1 | contig 15124 bp, 9 predicted proteins | sample 17_EM_MG_FD_194513 | JGI IMG/M metagenome (GOLD analysis project Ga0307515, IMG submission 194513) | Populus trichocarpa ectomycorrhiza microbial communities from riparian zone in the Pacific Northwest, United States - 17_EM | ecosystem: Host-associated > Plants > Roots > Unclassified | place... | reverse complement strand
CTAGGAAAAGTCTATATTTTGGTTTTGGTGTTCCTATCCTTGTCTTCGCTTAAAAGCTAAGACCACCCCTTTGAAAAGATTTCTCTCGGGGAAAGGGGGTAAAAGGGTAAGTAGATCCACCTCTAGCTCGCCAGGCAGTAGGAATTTGGTCTTAAAAGTTGGAAAATCGGTTGTTTTTGGTAGAAAGATGGATATGCGTAAGTTTCGAGGTGCGGCGCTACCTTTTGGTAAGGTTGCATGTGCGGTAAAGGTAAAATGCTTTTTTTATTACTAGATAATATTAAAAAGTTATACTCTTTTTTACTAGTTACTAGCCTTATAAGAAATTAAAAAGCTAAGGTAGTAAATAAAACAGTATATACGAAACTATTAAATATTTTACTTTATTTCTTTTTATTAATAACTATATATAGTTAGTAGTAGTTTATAGGCTACTTTATAAATATCTGCTTAAGCGATCAGGTTCTATAGATTCTTCCTTATAAAGCCTTTTATATATATTCTATACTACGCCTAGTTAGTAATCTAATAAGAGCTATTCTATAGGTAAGACTTCTATCGCCTCTTAAAAGCGCGTTAGCTAGGGCTTTAGTAGTTAATAAATAAAGCGCTAAAAGATAAAGCTAGATAAAGCTCTAGTAGAGCCTCTTATATATTACGAAGTTAAGTCAGATCTAGAGCCTCTACCGGGGTAGAGGAAGATAAGGGTAATAAGGAAGACACTGTTAAATATATTATTATCGACGACTGATCGCAACTCAATACTATGCCAAGCCTTATAATATATAAAATGTCATCTGGTTAAACCGGTTCGGAGCTTCTAATGGGCTATTGGTTGGCCAGAGGTTAAATTTGTAACCAGCCAGACCAGTTACATCGCTGTCTTGCGTTGGGAGTACTATGCAGCTTACCGCTCACAAGTTACCACAAGTATATTCACGAACCAGCATAGCGAACTCCAGATTGAGGCATCGACACCTCGCGGCTAGACAAAGCACAGTGGCCTACGCCATCCCATTGTCCCTTTTCGACAACTCCCCATAGCAATGGCAGAACCGAAGCGTCGGTCTTGCTAATGGGCGCATGGCATGCTGCACTAATCGCAGCACTGCAACTGCCCGCAAGAGGAATGCCGGGCTTATACTTCCTGAAACCCAAAGTCACGAGCGCGACTACCATGAGGATTCCGAGCAGCAGGCACAGCATCACAGCCAAAGGCGAGTAACCGACGGTGGATACACTGCCGACCTGATTGTCTGTGTAAGGCTCGTTCCACCAAACCTGCTGTACTATGCGTCGGTCGAGAAAAATCGCTTGCGATGTCAGCCAATGGAGTAGCATCGAGGCCACAAGCAGCGGAATGGCGTAACGGTATGGTAGCTGGAGATAGTATGTCGAACGTTGCCTGCCTGACGGAGCGGTCACGCGCAAGGTCTTGCGCTCATGGCCAAAGTCAGACCATTCCTTTGCCATAAGCATTTCTGTAAGGATGCTATTGTACCTATCGTGTTTCACGTCAGTCAAGATCAGTCAATATCGGTGGTTATGCTTCGATTGCTTACGCTAGGAACAGAAACGAGATGACCAGCTGGGGCAAGTTGGCCAGAAGTATGTTTGCTACAAGTCGATCTGGTTGGTACAGCTCATGACCATATGTAATAGCATATTTCGAGCCTTCGTCGATATTGGCTGCACCAAATCCTGATTGCCACCAGGGTTTCTGGGAGTGTACCCCTTCTCTGGTCCCAGTGCGCGGGTCCTTGAGACCAATTGCAAGTAGCACGGCAGCAATCAGAATTGAAGTTGCTGAACTATGCGCTTATGTCAGCTCTGCAAACCATCTTGATATGGGGAGAAGTTACTTACAGCACAGTAAAGATGACCCATCTCCATCCACTGCCCGCTTTAAACCAACGCAAAGACCAAGCCGTCCAGGTCAGGGAGGTGTTAGGGGGAGTGTACCCTTTCTTCCAGAACTGATTGATCTGCTCCTTTCCAGCGAGACACATGCCGGCTGTGGTGCTATCGGGTGCGTCGAGGAATGATGAGGCCGCATCCCCTATGTTCAGTAATGGCGAATGTGATCGCGAGAAGCATAAAAGGGTCATGCAAATGAGTTTGATAAGATTGCATATGCATACTGTGGCCACGAGTCCGAATGCTGTTCCGTCAGCCTAGGTAGCAACAGAGTAGACTCGAGCAGATCACGTACAGAAGTCCAAAGTACACTGTTCTCCAAGATATTCGCTGAGACAGTAGTCTACCTTCACCCCTGAGAAGAATGGGCTCCACTCCTCCTTGCCATTCAGGACGTCCGTGAGATCGCACCTGCCAGGACACATCCAATCCCACGTTCTGGTGGCAACCTCATTGCCTACGAAATCTTCCGTTGCATAAATCGAATTCGGAGTTCCGTCGTCGAGGAAGGCAGGCGGTCCAAGGTAGTATGTATAGTTAATACGCGGTCGAGGGCCCAAGGTAACTACTAGAACAGTCTTCCGATCTATGATTGCCTTCTTATTGTACGCCTTGATGCAGTCCATAACATCCAGTCTCTGGTACGTTGAGGCGTTCTTCTGAATCTCCCCGAAAATGCGTCTCTGGTCAGTGTCGGTAGACAAAGGCTCTGTATAACCTGCATCGAAAGGAGCGCCATTTAGGAAGTCTTCAGTTACCAGAGCGGCTTCGTAGGCTTGTCGAGTCCATGATTGAGAGAAAACAGAGTTGTAGCTATTTCAGTCAACAACAGTGTGCTGCGTAATTCGAGCGCCATACTCACACCAAGTGCAATGGAGCGGACGTTAACAGAATAAGGGCCCATAGTGTTCTTCGTCCGTGTCCCATAGATCTTAGATTCCTTATGCTCGGGATACCGATGTCGAGCCATCTTCTCTTTGCGTGGGCATTATCGATCTGTTTCCGCGTCGGCGCGGTGAGAACCTGCATAGAGAAGTTGCTGCCACTGAGTAGGATCGTACTCAAGACGTTGATCGTAAAGTGAATCCAGGTATTTAGGTTCTTTGTCTTGTCGCAGTTGCCGGTGAAAACAGGCTTAAAGTCTGCAGTGATAGTGCCGCCATACTGTCTTACAGAGTAGATAGCGATGCCGATATTGGCCACGAGGACGAGCAAAGCTGCGACTGAGAAAAGAGTGACGCCAACGCGCCAACCTGAGAGATGCCTTTGCTTCCAAGTTTTGGTCCGGTTGAGCGAGGTCTCCGAGATGGGTCGGTACGCATAGGTTGCGCTTTTCTCCGGTTGTGGGTTCGGCTCATGAGTATATTGAGCCACGCTATACGGCTGCAGAGATTCATAGATGTGCCCGCGTTGGGAGTCCATCTTCGACGGTGCGGATGAGCACAAGGCTCTAGCTCGCGTATAAATAGATCAGCAGCCATCTTGCCGAAATGCAAAAGCTGTAGCCAAGAGTGTCTGGCCGTGCTTGCATACAGTTCGCGAAGCCTGACGATAATGTACGCAGTGCTGCGGCCTCCCAAACCTGGATTTGACGTCTTGGAGAGTTAGAGCTTCAAACACCAGTCGTCTGATCGACGACTAGTGTGACTGTATCCCTGATTGATATCCTCCAATACTTCTTGCAGTAGCCGAGCCACCCCCAATCTCGTCCCTCCCTCCCCTACCTCCCGTTGCTCGGCGCCGAGCCATTGCGTCGTCGCCGAGCCATCGCGTCGTCAACGACGTGGTGTCGAACGCCCAATTCGCCTAAAAGAACCGGTCCTTTTGGCGAATAGGACTTATCTCAGTTGACTCAGACCCTCGGAGAGAAAATCCACCTTACCTCCTGCGGCTGGCACCGCCACACCTCTGTAACCCCTGTGACTCCTGCAAACTCCTAAGCCAATTAGCGACCGGCGTCGTAGCCTAATGTACGCCGCAGGCATTAGCGTTTGCGCTAGCTTTAGCAGCCAAATATAGAGCCCCGAGGTGGATTCCCTCTCCGAGAGTCTAAGAGATTATAGTCGCGATTTGTAAGGGCAGGCCAGCCTGCCTAGTAGAGAACGGTTATTCGCCTTTAACGTGGTATATCGCCCCCTAATACACCACCACTTAACTCGCCGATACCTCTATTCAAAAGCCCTCCTCTTGCTCTATAGAATCCATCCGCAATAGAGCCTAATTGTTCCCCTAATATCTCTGCAAACGTCTCTACAAACGTCTATACAAACGCCTCCACGAACGCGTGCACGAACACCTATACAATGCTCTACTCAAAGCTCTATACAAAGCCGTTTACAAGGCCTTCAAAAACAAGCCTAAATACAAGGTCTATATAGAGAAGCTCTCTGCTCTGCTCAAAGCTCTGCTTAAAGCTCTACACGAGGCTCTACTCAAAGCTCTATCAAAGCTCCACTTGAAGCTCTATCAAAGCTCTACTCGAAGCTCTACTCGAAGCTCTACTCGAAGCTCTGCACAAGGCTCTGCTCGAAGCTCTACTCAAGGCTCTACACAAGGCTCTACACAAGGCTCCGCTCGAAGCTCTATCGAAGCTCTGCTCAAAGCTCCGCACGAGGCTCTACTCAAAGCTCTGCACGATGCTCTACTCGAAGCTCTACTCAAGGCTCTGCACGGAGCTTTGCTCAAAAGCTCTACTCAAAAGCTCTGCTTAAAAGCCCCTTAAAAGCTCTACGCGAGGCTCTGCTCAAAGCTCTACTCAAAGCTTAATACGGAGCTCCAAAGCTCTCCTAATACGCAGCACTGATATACTAGGAAGACTCTATAATCGTCTACACAAACGGCTCTATAAACGTCTATACGATCAATTAACCAAACGCCCGTACGAACGGCTTTATAAACGTCCATACAATTAATCAATCAATTAGTCACCCGCACGAACGCCCGTACAAATGTCTGCACGTCTGCAATCTACACGTCTGCACGCCTGCACATGGCTCTGCACATGGCTCTGCACATGGCTCTGCACGGAGCTCTGCACGGAGCTCTGCACGGAGCTCTGCACGGAGCTCTGCACGAAGCTCTACACGAAGCTCTACACGAAGCTCTACACGAAGCTCTACACGAAGCTCTACACGAAGCTCTGCACGAAGCTCTGCACAAAGCTCTGCCCAAAGCTTACCCCCTACTGCAAAGCAGCCCCCACAGCGCAGCACGACGGAGGGATAGGATTTACAAAACAAATCTATAGTTTAACCGGGTGAGCTGGTTATTATAGGATAGAAGAGGCGCCTATGTGAATTTGGAAGGAAACGGAGTAGTAGTGGTGGAGTACGGCCGCTGTTTCGATGCGGCTGGCGGAGAGGTACTAGTTTTAAAAACGCGTCTTTGAACTTTAAGGCTATATCTCGCCCCCTAATACGGTAGTTAGCTAGTTGCAATTATTATAATTAAATAAAAGAAGAGATTACAATTCAAATGCATTGCGCACTAAGACCGTAGCTAGTATATTTTGTTGAAATGAACGACTGAGGGGAGTCAAAAGTAAGATAGAAGGTTGAATGCTTGATATTTGGTAGGGTAAGAAGCTCGTATTATATACAACAATAATTAGGTGGCTGGTAACAGCCACCCTATATTGGGCCCAGCCACCCAATTCTCAACATATTTACGCCGCCAGAGTTATTTAAAATTAACACGCGTTAAAAAAAGTTCCCAGTTTACACCAAACACGCGCCTATAATCTCTCAGACGCTTCACAGAGGAATTTTAAGGTGGTAGGGGGGGTAGAGGGTAGCGCGGCATTCTATTGGCTAATAAGTACCCACGAGTTAGAGCGACCGTCTGATTGGCTCATAAGTTCCTGTGGCACTAGGGTGGGGCTGTGGCAGCAGGGGGGTGGCCGCCTCCTCAAATTCCCCGGCGAAGCGGATGAGTCAACTAAGATTAAATAGGACATATTTTATAGGTTGACACGTGGTCAATCGATCGTGTCAGACGCTGCTACTGTGGCCGCACCGCCTCCTCCCGTTAGGGTAGTAGACTTACTTTAATTCCACTAAGCCACGCGGCGATTTGGTTATTAGGTATCAAAAATATTTAGTATATAAAGCTTTAAATTGGAATCACAATCTACTGTATCAGATCCTACGTAGAGGGCTCTATATCGAAGCTCTGCAGTCTAAATATATACTAGATTCGTAACCAATATAATCTTGATTACCAGCTATAAAGGCTCTATTAAACGCCCCCAAGCTAGAAGCCTCTAAGCCAACAGCCTCCAAATCAAAAGCCTCTAAACCCACGGTCTTCAAATCAAATCGGAGCTTCAAATTGGAGCTCCAAATCGAGGCTCTAAACCGAACCTCTAAATAAAAGGCTGACTAGCGTAAACCCGGCCAAAATTTTCGTTGGTTTTTACACCAACGATTAGCTTTATCACCCTCTATTTGCCACCTCTAGCTAATATATAAAAGGGCTAGCAGTAGGTTATGTAAATAGATTATTATATAATTACACCAGCTTAACCACGGCCTTTTGCCTATTCCTTAAGGCCTACGACAGCGCCGTTTAACCCTGCTTATCCCCGGAGTTTACGTTAATACCATCCGCGCCGAGCAGCAGTTTAACCACAGCCTCGTGCCCTCCCCCTGCGGCAAACGACAGCGTCGTTTGACTATAATCGTCCTTAGAGTTCACGTTGATGCCGTCCGTGCCAAGCAGCAGCTTAACCACAGCCTTATGCCCACTCGTTGCGGCCTACGACAGCGCCGTCCAACCTATATCGTCCTTAGAGTTTACGTTAATGGCGTCCGCGCTAAGCAGTAGCTTAACCACGGCCTCGTGCCCACTTACTGCGGCCCACGACAGCGCCGTCTAACCCTCGTACTTGTAGTTGGAGTTTACGCCGATGTCGTCCGCGCCAAGCAGCAGCTTAACCACGGCCTCGTGCCCATTCCCTGCGGCCCACGACAGCGCCGTCCGACCTAACCTGTCCTCCGAGTTTACGTTGACGCCAGCTATCGACAGTGCTATCCGGCTAATATTTCCTTTAGAATTAGGATTATATCTAGGATTAAAGAGAGCTATTATTGCTTCCCTTAGTCCGGAGTAGGCCGCAATATATAATTCTTATATTCCCGTTAGCGTTGTTTAGATATAGTAGTTATAAGCTAATATCGCCTAGTAAGAGGCGAACAGCTTAATTTCGCTCTTAAGAAAACTTAGAATTATCTCTTCTACCTCTAATAAAGCTACACGAGTATAGTATCCCTAATTTCGGGTAGCGTAGTTATAAAGGGTATACTGCCGCAATCGGGCCTTAAATTCTTCCTTAGTTAAACAGAAACTAGTAGCAAAAATATTAAAAGACAGATACGTTAGGTAAATAGTTACTATATCTACTTACGTATTAGGGATTAAAAGTATCTAAGTTTACTTAAAATATTCTTATATTATATAATAAATCTAGTAAATAATCTAACTGTTATTATTAACTATAACTAGGTAGCGTAGGTAGAAACTATATTTCTAATCTTAGGAATAAAGTCTATACCTAGTTCTGCTGTGCCGATCTTAATAGTATAGGCGTATTAAAGCTCTGTAGTAGTAAGGGGTTACTTTATATACGTAACCTAAGATAAAACCCTTATTATAAGAGTTTAATATTCTTCCTCCTAGCCTTTAATTCTTTTTATAGCTTAATTATATATTATATCTACTTCTTTAATTCTATAAGCTAGGTTCCGTAAAGCCCGTTTAATATCTTTAAGTATTAGTTTATTTATAAGGGAGTCTATATACAGCTATATAGAAAGAAACCTAATAAGTATATTAATTAGGTTAACGTTATATAATTATAGGATAATGTACCTATATTCTATTAACGGCTTTTACTACCTCTTCTCTAACTATATATAAGAGATCTAGGTATTTTAGAATCCTTAATTATAGGAGTTTAGATATCTGCCCGTTAATATATTTTAGGATATTAGCTTTCTTAGTACGGATGGTTTTTATTATATATGCTTTAAACTATAATATAATTTTTAGAATAAAACGAGATGTTATAAAGATGTTTACTTTGGCCTACGCCTAAAGATTAAATACCTCTCCTAGAACCTTTCCACGTTCTTTATATAATGGTAGTAAGGTACGTCACTTGCTAAATTCTGCTAAATTCTGCTACTTTGGTTTAGAGGCATTTGTATAGGCCGTTACAAATACTAATACAATTAGTAGTTATTATTTTTTAATTATATAGTGTTGTATACCTCCTATATTTTAGAATTGCTATTAAAAAATTAGCCTTATAAGTCCAAACTCTATATATACTTGCTATATCTCCATTAAATTAGTATATTTTACTTTAGTTTACGTTTAAGCTATACTATAAAGTTATTATATATCTAAGGAGGAGTTTATTTATCTAGAAACGCCGTTTTCTAAGATTTGGTATTGATTACACTGTAATAAAACTTCGCAATTAGGGGCCGTTTAGATTTATTAGGCGGGGTAAGGCCTAGCTAGGAGAGCGACTTCTCTAGAACTTGACGCTTACTATACGCCAATACTGTAAAACAAAGGTCGCTTAGCTGTACTAAGGCCGCCAATTAGGGTAGATATTAAGTAGAAGAGTATACAAACTTAGGAAAGTACTGTATAGTAGACGTAGATGTAAACGTAATATTATTTACCCTAGGCCCTCCCTTTTTAGGATATATAGGCTACGACTACTATAGCTAATACTTGTTGTCCACTCTATAGGTATACTGGCTATTATATACACGAACTTCTTGCCTTATTAAGGCTTATTTTAAACCCTATAGTGCTTATAACTAGAACCTCCCTAATACTTTAGCGAACTCGATTACCGCGATTAGGACCTCCCTATTAATTGCATACTTATTAGGTTTCCCTCTATTATTTAACCTACCTTCTAGTATTTGCGCTATCTTGTTAAAAGAGTTGCCAATTTTCCTATAAAGTCATTACATTTCTTTATAGAGTCTTAAGTAGTCTACTAAGATATATACCACTATTTCCCTTACTCTATATACGCACTTATCCTCTATGCTAAATTCGTACATTTTAGTATATATCGCTAACTAGGTATAAGGAATATTATTACAGTTACCTTAGGTTGCCCTTAGGACAACCCCCGGACACCCCTTAAATAGCTATTAGTTACGTACTAGAGGCATATACCCGTAGTATATAGTCTCTATAATCCTAAAGGCCTTACCTCTTTAAGAATTCGTCTTCTTTACAATCTATTCTATTCCACAATCGTACCTTATAGCCCCCTACCTATAAAGTCCTTTTATACTAGGCGTAACCGGACTAAGCTATATAAAGAGATACGTTTAGTATCTTATTAATAGGCTATAGATTCGCCACGTGCGTTTAGAAGGGAGTCCGTTATTAATATTACGTAGGTATTTACCGTGCTTAGAGAAGCGCTAATTCTATTACTACTACTCCTCAACTATCTTCCTCTAATTTTCTACTTTCTAGCTAGAGAGTAGATGCTAGAATCTATATGCCTAGACCGGACCCGCTATTTCTTTAGTAAGCTTATTAGCTGCTTTATTTCTAGGTACTTTACTATAGCTAAGTACTAAAGGAGATATTGTGAGGTGAGGATGTGGATAGGGAGTCCAATGATAGAATAATGGGTATATTGTATAGACAGAGACGAATCCTTAAGGGAAAAAGGAGGAGTCTGTGTGCGAGGTAGGAAGGGTTTTCCCTAGGTATGTGTAGAGCACGTACCTTACGGGTAAGTCACCCCTGGGTTGCCCTAGGGTCGCCTATACCTTGCGGCTATATAACTATCTACTTAGGTTTTACCTAATAATGCCCCCCCCTTTAAAAAGGGTCGTCCCCGATCCTTTATATACTTAAGCCTTAATAAAACCCCATAAAAAACCTTAGTAAGGAAAAAATTTAAAGGGGAAAGAGCGTCTTAATTTTGCGTATAGAGAGACGGGTGGTATATATACGCGGCGCAAAGATATTAATGAACTTTAACCGGCGGTTAAAGTTATCTAATTAGTCAGATTTGTCTTGCTAAGACTCCCCCGCATTTAACCAAGCTAGTAGTGATTTTATATACTTAGTATAGAAAATCCTAATTAGTCTATTTAATAGGTAGAGCTAATAGAGCTTAATACCGTCGCCTAAATTTGGTAGACCAGAAATATTCTAAAAGCTTACTTGCGTAGGTAGGTCGCTAGTACCTCGCGGGTTAGTTATAGGTTATTTATATATAGCTAGATTTATAGACGGTAAGGCTATATGCCTATTAAATCTACCGCTAACCCTACTTTAGCCTTACGCTATACCGGTATAGCGCCGTGTATACTTTGTGGGTAGGTTATAAGTTATTTATATATAGCCAGGTTTAGGATAGTAAGGCTATATACCTACTAAATCCACCACTAACCTATGCTTTAGCCTTGCGCGTTATCTATATAGTATATACGTGGAATAGTGTAAGTTGTTGGTATAAGTTGCTACTAGCGGGTTACTAGTAGGTCGTAGACCCCGGTTAAATAGACCCCGGTTATAAATAGGCCTATTCTCTAATATATAAACAATCTGCTTAGCTAGTATAGAGTAATAGATTAGGTCTAAGAAGGGTGCTTTCTAAATTAAGCTTTATTACTAGTATACGCTGTGGCCTTACCTGTGAGTTACTAGCATTATTGGGTTACGTTAGAGTGTGGCTTATGTAGGATATTAATGAATTAAAACTTTACCCTATATATACGCCGCAGTTCTTATAGCAATCGTTACTTATTCTTTAATCCCTTGGGATGTCCTCTACTCCGCTTTAATGCAGGTTATATTTTAATAGTGGCGCTTACTTTTCGCCTGCGCTTTAGCTATAAGGCTAGGGTGTCCCACTTACGGTACTTATCTAGCAGTTATTGACAATTCTTAAGTTCTATTTCGTATTTCCATTTATTATACTTATTTAGCTATCCTAGCTATTTAATAAGGTACTATAGTTATCTAGCACGATCCTGGTAGGCGATAATTACTTTTACTTCCTAGATGCCTTCCTTAAGCTCTTTTACTACCAGGGGTTAAAACCTAGGGCGTAACCTATAAGGCTCTAGTAGGGAGATATAGAAGACTAGGTAAAGCCGTGCTATAGTAAGTAAAAGCTCTAGCTTATATACTTGCTACCCTACGCGCTTTAGGATCTAAAATGGTCCTATAAACTTATAGTTAAGCTTTTTATAAGGACGTTTTGTGTAGATATTCTTAGAGGAAAGTAGAACTCGTTTACTAACGGCGAAATGCTTAGCTAGATAGTAACGATTGTAGTATTTTACCTAAAGCTTTTAGGCGTGTATTATTAACGCCGCCGCTACCTTATATATAAGGCGTAGGCGTTATAAATACGTCTCTGCGAGTTAGACATTTGTTAACTTAAACCCCTCTTTATCTTGCTAGGCATCTTAGACGCTATCTGGGACTCCGTCTGGGATATTTAATAGCTAGCTATAGGCGAGCTTAATAGGGGAACGCTTTATTATAGTATGGACTTTAGAGTTATAGGCGAAGGCTGCTTCTTTAAGTAGGGAGGCCTAATTAGACTGTTCCTAGTTTATAAATATGCATAGGTATACCTTAAGCTCCTGGTTCTAACGCTTTGTCTAGCTATCTATCTATAGGTAGAATATAGTGCTGAGTTTATATTAAACGCGGAGATGGTAGTATATAGTGCTTTAGTACTCGCTTATAAATATACTACCCCTATTAGAGATAATATTATCTAGAGGTCCTATTTGTGTAAAGACTCTAAATAAGAGTTCTACGAGTTGCGTAGCATTAATTATCTTACGTACTAGATAGTAGCGCACTAGCTTTATAAAATGGTCTATAAGGATAAGGACAAAGTTATACTCTACGCTATTAGGAGTCTTAGACTCTAAGAGATCCGTAATAAAGTTAAGTAAATAATGCCGCTAGGCTTGGGTGGGGGCCTAGAGAGGCTATAGCTTACTATAGGGTTTATAGCGGCGCGATTTGGAGCGTTAGTAGGTATTATAATTATCTAGGTATTTGCGGAGGTTCTAGGTAAGGCCGTTCCAAGCGTACTTTTACGCGATTACCTTAAAGGTACGGTTAAAACTATAGTGGCCGCCTATAGGATTGTTATAATTCCGCTTAAGGATCTCCTATTATAATAGTATGCAATTTAGTACCTAGACCTTATTATTTTATCTTAGGAGTCCTTAATTATTAAGGGTATAGTCCTTATTACTAGTAGGAACTTATTCCTAGGTTAACTAATTATATATAGAGCGTGTAAAGGCGTCCCTTTTTTATACTCTACGAATAAAATTAACTAGTGACTTAGGGGGGTGTTCTATAAACGCCGTTTCGGCTAAAGTAGCTACTACTACCTCTTGCTATAGCACGAGACTCTACGTAAAGTCGGTGCTAGTAAAATAACGTATAATATATAGGTAACTCACTAGGTTGTTACGGGGGACCGTAGCCTAGGCTAAGGGGTCTTCCCTAGGGTTAAGCGCTATTAGGCTAGTTAAAGTAGTCTTAAAAAGAATAGTAGGACGCTCTAGTCCGCCGGCGCCAAGTTTATAAGGGTCGCTCGTATACTACACGCATGCTACTCACTAGTATAGTGTAGTAGCACTAGGGCCGCCCACAAGGCCTATAACCCGCAACTTTTGCTATAATATAGGCAGCATAGCATTAAGGAGTATCCTCTTACTGCTATCTTTAAAGCCTTTAGCGTAATCCGGGCGCTAGGATAGTGCGTTAATAGGATTTGTTTTGCCTAGCTTATATTTAATCTTAAAATTAAACTTAGCTAGTTTCTTAGCGTACTAGGCCTAGTAAGTAGATAAGCTTTTAGTAGTTATAAAGTACTTAAGATTGTTATAATTATAGAGCACGCGCGTTATATACGCGGCGTATTTAAGGTAATAGCGCCATATCTTAAAGTATTGCATTATAGTAAGTAGTTCTTTATTATGCGTATTATACCGTACTTCTAGGCTAGTAAACTTCTAACTATAATAAGCAATTAGGTACTAGTGGAGTTAATCTTCTTACCTTAAAGGCTGTAGAAGTATACCGCTATAGGCATAGTTAGAAGCGTTAGTAATTACTATTAGGGGTAGATTAGGGTCAAAGTGGCAAAGTAGAGGAGCCTGTATAAATATAGCGCGTAGCTTACAAAACGCCTACTACGCGTTATTAGGCTAGGACTAAGGCTAATACTATTTAGTAGGCCCTTTTAACTTACGCTTCTTCTTCTTCTCCCTATCTAACGTTGGGTCGTAATGTGCCTATATAAGATATGCGTGCAGGGGGTATATAGTATTTAAGTAGTTCTAGATAAATCGCCTATAGAAGTTAGTAAAGCTAAGGAAAACCTAGATATCCCTATAGGACTTAGGCTTAGGCCATTCCTTAATAGCTTTTACGCGGTTAGGGTCTATTATAATACCCCTAGGGGTAATAATAAAGCCTAGGAACTTAACGTTCTTAGTATAAAAGATACATTTTAATAGTTTGGCGTATAGGCCCTAAGCGCGAAGCTGTCGTAGTACCTACTTGACGTACTTGACGTACTTATCCTTATTATTTAAGTAGATAAGAATGTTATCTAGGTAAACTACGTAGATAGTATCTACTAGGGTTCCTAGAGCTTTATAAATATAGCTCTAGAAAGTTATAGGGGCGTTAGTAAGACTAAAGGGCATTACTAAGTACTTAAAGTAACCGTAGCGTGTCTTAAATACGGTCTTCTATTTATCTCCCTTTTTAATATAAATCCTATAGTACGCATTATAAAGATTTAGCTTTGTAAATATCTTCGCATAGCTAAGCCTATTAAAGAGTTCGCCGACTAGCGGTAGGGGGTACCGATTTTTAATCGTAATCTTATTTAGGCGTTTATAGTTAATATATAGCCGCATTATACCGTCTACTTTTAGTACAAAGAGGATAGGTGCTCTAGTAGGCGACTTACTAGGCCTAATTTAGCCCTTTTTAAGAGCACTGTCTAGGTACTCTTATAAGATCTATAACTCTTTCTATAAGAGGTTATAGAGGGGCATTTATAGTGGCGTCTTGCCTTCTTCTAAGTTAATTGTATGGTTGTACTTAGAGTTCTATAGTAGTATACTTGCTAGCTTATTAGAGAAGATATTAATTTCCTCCTTATATATATCTAGTAGGCTAGGGGCTACGGAGGTTAACGCGACTATTACGTAGTAGTGTGCTTCCGGGAGCTAGTAGAGAGAAGGGTGTAGCCGATATACGTTTCGTAGGTATACTCGTACTAAGAGTGTATATAGCTCTACTATAGTATACTTAATAGTTTTAGGGTTTTGATTACCTCCCCTTTATATATAGGTAATCTGCGTTAGCACCGGAGGGTCTTTACGGGTACTCGCTGTTAGTGACGGTAGGTCCTCTACTATATTTATAATTAGTATCTCTACGTCCAGAGGGTCTATATAGGTACTCACTGCTAGTAATAATAGGTCCTCTATTATATTCATAACTGGCGTAAAGAAGGAGTCTTCTGGCTATAGCGAATAGACTATTTTACTAGCCTTAATGTCTACTAGGAGAGCGTTAAGGGTAACTATTTAGAGGCGTCTAGGGTCTAAAGTACCTTAGATAAACTATTTAGAATAGAAGCTAATTAATAAATCTGCTTTTGCAAGCTAATCCTATTTAAGAACTATATTGTAACTATTAAATAAGCCGCCTTAAAAGGTCTGCAGGCTAATAGTGTAAGAGGTACCCTAGGAGTTACTAGTGGTGACCGTTAGATTATAAGCATCCTAGATTGTTATCTGGTTACTATTAAGGAAACGTGTAATAGGTTTACGTAAATATAGCGCGTAGCGTATAGGTAGGTTAAACCTATAGACAGCATCTTAATTAATAAGGTTAATTTAGTACCTATTGTTATATAAAGTATATAGGCGGACTTTACCCTAGGGCGTATCTATTACGATATATACTATAATACGTTTCTTCTCTCCCTCTATATTAGGCCCTAGTTGTAGTTAAGAGAGATATGCTATTAGGGCTTTAGGTTTTCTAAAGCCCAAACTGACTTCTCTTTAGCCTGCTTCTAGTATTCCTTATAGTGGCCGCCTACGGTCCTTTAACTCGCCTACGTAGCGCTAGCGTTTAGGGGGTCTCCTAA
>Ga0307515_10013677_pt1 | contig 15124 bp, 22 predicted proteins | sample 17_EM_MG_FD_194513 | JGI IMG/M metagenome (GOLD analysis project Ga0307515, IMG submission 194513) | Populus trichocarpa ectomycorrhiza microbial communities from riparian zone in the Pacific Northwest, United States - 17_EM | ecosystem: Host-associated > Plants > Roots > Unclassified | place... | reverse complement strand
CACATTCTCGTGATTCTCTTAGAATTTTTCGCCCCGGTGAGTGACTACCCGGTCGACTCGTTTTCCTCCACTCATTACGAGTTGGACATAGCAAACGATTCGAGACCTTCCTCCACTGTAAGTCACCGTCTTGATCGTCACAATAATGATGAACTCGACGGAATGCTATCTTACCTATAGCGCGACTATCCTGTGAGCCTTGCATGTTACATCAAGCTTCATACCCTCCTGACTCTACTCTGGGATAGCCTCATGCCGAGCATGATCACGCGCCTGATATTATCTCTCAAGAAAGCCGCGATCTCTCCGAACTCTTTATGGAGTAGTACTGGTGTTGGTCAACTTGGAACTGTGATATTCTCCCAGCGTACGGTCGGTAGAACCGAGCGTTTCAGAGGTGGCGGTGTGGTACCGAGAAATCTTTCATCGGTGGGAACAAGTGGTCGGTCCTGGGGTAATGACCAGAATATTTAAAGTCATCGTGTTAACTGGCGCCTGGAATTGGGAACGGCTTTCCTGGGACGACGAGATCCTCAGGATGATTTAGTCAACCTCGACTGCTACCAAAACCATCGTCCCACGTTTACATCCCGACCTCAAGTTTTGACGATAATCGAGGTAAAGGTTCCCCGAAGTTGGGTTCAATAACCGGATTTGTGGCTTGTACATCCGGTGAAAACATATCTTCCCTCCTGTTGTGTCAGTAGGCGTCTGACCGTCAACACATCCGACAAGCCAAGCGGGGACAGCTGTGCTAAAACTTTGGATGAATGCGGCTTGAGAAACTGGTCTCGGATGCGCGATCCCATAAGATTGTGGACTATTACTCTGTACATTCCAAAAAGCATGCACGCATTCCAACCCTCTGTACATCGGCCCGTGGTGTGTAAAATAGCCACTATCAGAAAGTGTCGTCTCCCCAAAAAGGAAGGCGAATTGGTGGCCAGGCATGAGTTGATTGACTGAAGGGAGAAGAGAGGCGACATCAGAATGGATAGGTGCTAGGCAGGGAGACCAGAAACATACGGTGGTGGCGGAGGCTCCGACGGCAATTGACCCGCTCGCACCCGGTAGCATATCCCTTGAAGCTTGCCCCCGCGTCCCCCCCATACTGCGTCCCTTTCACATAGGTTTTCGAGCCTCTGGAGAGCTGACGGTTGTCGCGATGATAATTCGAGAGTCACCTGTTCGATGCCTTCCATCAACTCAGGCGTCTGCACGTCCATCGTTTGTAGAGACCTCCATAAAGCTGCCAACCAGACCTCCAACTTCTCCCAGTCCTCAGCCTCCTCGAGCAATCTCATTACATCTGTGTCACGTACCATATGATACCCAAAATATCCCGTGGTCGATATCAGCTCGTCCAGTAAGTGCCAGTTATGAGAGGACAAACTCTCGAATCCCGTCGGGGAACGTATCACCCCTACCAACAAACACACCCAGTTGACCTTTTCTTCCTCATCACCCACATCACCCACATCAACTTCAAGACGGTTTAGTGATCGAACAATCTCCAGCGTTGACACGGTGAGTTCACCGCGCCAGATGCGACAAATGGCACGGATGGCCATCTGCCGTAACCTCTGGGGAAGGGGTGTGGTATTCTCCGTACGGTTGGCAAAATGGCGTGCAAACAAACCAGACGGTGTACGGTGGGAATCTGTGATCCATGCGCACATGGCATCCGCAATGGTTTCGTCGTCATCACTTGAGAATGCGACCTCGAACATCCGATTGTGATGTGATGTGTGATCCAAATGGATGGGTGGCCGGTCGTGGCCGGTGAGAACCAGGCGGAACCAAATTTCGAGTGTTTTGAAGAGAAGATCCACATAATCGCAGAGATCCGGGTCTGTTTGGTGTCTGTGAGCATGATGGACCAGATCACAGCCAGGTCCAACTTTGGTGAATCTGGTTTCGGGTTCACAATACATCTGGTATAAATCCCAGTAAACGTCTTGGCGGGTATATGTCCCGTCCTGCCCGGGTCTCGTGATCTTCTCGGAGAAAGCGGAACACCACTGGTAAGCTATCGGAGTTAAACATGCAGGACGTTCCTTCCATGCTGCCAAAAATTCGAGGAGATACTCGAGATGTTGAATACAATTTACATTGGCAATGGCGTCCATCACTCTCGCAGATAAGCAGAAGAGGACCATTTCCAATGAATCGCTGGTGTGCACAGAATTAAGCAGGTTGGAGGAAGGGATGAGATTGCTGCGTACGATTTGTCAACAGCCCAGATCGTTTCCTCTTCAACGTATCCACCCAGGAACATGAACCACATGAGGAGGATGTTGACGATCGTAGCTTGGTGATTTGCCCCGGCAATAGTGAGGTAGGACTCATAGGATTGCAGGACCGGGTTTGGGCCCAGACGGGCCAAATCCACGCACAAGTTCGATAACCACAGCAAGTGAATTTGAGTGTTTTTGGCTCCATCTGGAAAGAGGATGGTGGGTCTGGGGGCGTTCGAGTTACGCTCGAGCATGCGAATGAGATGGAAAAGGTCGGGGTCGTTGTGTTGTAATAGATTGGCAAAATTGGCAGAAACGGTAGGAATGAGATACTTGGAAGCATGATTTTGGGATTGAACCCTCGCCCTCATGCCGATTTGGAGAACAGCTCGCGCTGAGAAGTATGCCCGATCCCTCATCCCAGGGTACAGTTGTTTGGTCGAATCGAAACACGTCTCCAAGGTGGAAACAATCATGTCGAACGGCGGGTTGTGATCGGAATCACCATCGAACCATCGAATGGTCCCTGCGAGACGTATGGCGGAGTCGATGGCTTCGGGGTCAGTGAGGTTTCGGAGGACCCAGCAGACACAGCGCGCGTTGTCTGTGTTCTGTCTTCGAATGCCCTCCAGGTTCCATACACGCACTCGTAGCCCTGGACCATTGTGAGATACGCGGTGCGCATCCCTAGCGGAGGTTGGGAGCAGCCCAGCGGGCCTCAATCTTCGGATTTCTTGGTCCAGTCTCTGCTTCGCGTTCCAAAACGCTCGATCCATCTGGAGAAGTAGAATGATGACTTGGTGTCCGATCTTCGTGGCTGTACGGGGAACGCCAGACAGGATGCCGGACACAGAAAATTCCCGGGGCGGCAGCCGTCGCATGATGTCGTGTGCGTGATGAGATGCCAAGATAATTCCTTGCCGGATATCCATCCAAGTGGCATAGATGAGCGAGGCGTTGTTGGGCAGAGACAGGCTCGCAAGTAACTTCGGGGTGTTCCTACAAGCAGTGCATATGAGGGATATGACGTTTAGCGGAGACAAGGTAGACAGCCATTTCCGGACTGTCTCGCTGTCTCTGAGATGTCGGAGGGCCATTGATGCTGGTGTCTGGAACGGACACTCATACGAGGACGCTCCGGCAACCACAATTGCGACGTAGGAGAGGAAGCCAAGAACGGTGAGGGAGATGACGACGCGTGCGACAGACGTGTTGACCGACCACATGTGTCGCGACAGGCCGCAGGTGAGGAGAAGGAGGGCGATCTGGAGCATGACGGGGAGACCCTCGATAAATAATCGGAACGGCCATTTCTCGAGGCCATCGAATTTGCGCTGGCGGTCGCCACAGCGCTCAATCGTCGATCCACCACTGTGCCGGAGATACCTGTTCAACCATTGTTTACCCAGCATCGCGACGAATGCGGCCAACAACGACATCAGCAGACTTGCGTACAGGAGGTCAGAGGCTGTGATGATTTCTTGAGGTGGGCCACTCCACGCCGGAAGAGTGGCAGGATCCTCGTCCGGAGAAATTGACCGGTTGAGGCTGAGGAGGATTGCTCGAAGGTAGGCTTCTGACCGTTCGCCAGGGTCTGGCTGGAGCTTGGACTGGACGTCGATAACGAAGGCGGAGCTGACCGCGGAGAACAGACCGGCCTGAAATTGTGGTCAACACGTATAACAACCACCGGTATCCAGACACGCACGAAAATCAAGGTGGTATTGAGGTCCTCGTTGTGTTTCTGCGTGTATTCGACATCGTATTCCACCGTCTCTCGCTTGTACATGGTGTAGAAGTCGAGCTGGGGGTCGTCGTTCTTGATGGGCTAGAGGTACATCCGCAGGGCCTCTTGGATGCTGTCCGGACAAGCTTAGTTGGTTCTTGTATCATTTATATAACTCTAAAACGCACCACCGAGGGTCGACGTTGACCGGTTTCGGATTCTCCCCGTCGCTCATCGTAATTGTCTATCGCGAGGATGGATGGAAGTACCCTGGTTCGAAAGGGGAGAGGGGGAATCCAAGTTTCTCATGCGAGATGTTTATCAAGGTTTGCATCGCCACGTGCTGACAGACATCACCCCAACCTAATGCTCGCTGGAAGACGAGAGTTCCCAGGACTGCCGATCATGGCACTTGCCGTCCAGGAACGTGCGGGGGCCGGGGTGAGCGGTAGGAACTATGTTCCACCAACGAAACAACTGGACGCAGCTAAAGTTACAACACGCAGCGGGTATCCAGGTGTTATCCTATGGGAGATTACTAAAATACAAAGCAACTATACCTGAGTCGTGGAAACCGGTCTGTACTTATCGATGATAGATTGTCCGAACTTCTCCAAAAACGCCCTGCGTAACTCCTCTCCCATCGCAATCTCCTTCTCTATCCGGGGATCCCTAGAATACCATTGCCTATGGTCCAAGAACACAGGCTGATACCTAGGTGGAAGCCCAAGCCCGTCCTCCGCGTCGTCTTCGCCGTTGCGCCTAGGTGTCGATTTACCCCTCGTCCGTGACCCTGGCGTCCGTTTCGGCGTGGAAGGCGCGGTACGGATCCGACGTGGTGTCGTTGGCACAGCAGTAGCAGGCGTAGCGATGGGGATAACCGACGGCGTATCCACTTGCATAGGGTTCTCGTTGTCGTCGGGTAACTGGTCCAACGTCTTTTGTGATGTGGAGGCCCGAGACCGAGGCAGAGCCCTCGTTGTGGTTGGACCCTTCTCTGGCTGGAGCTTGGCCATAGGCGTAACCGCTCCAGCCGTCTCGTCAGCGAACAGCCGTATTCGCTGCTTGCTCGGTGTCTCCGTGGTCTCGTCTTCAGAAGTCTCCCCTTCGTCAACTTCGGGCACAGAATTCATGAACGCCACACGTTTCGAAGGAGTATTCTGTTCAGCCCCCTCTAACGCAGAGAGCTTCCGTTTCAAGGCCGACTTGCTTGGTGATTTCGAGACCGAACGGGGTACTGAGGAGTTGTCACGGCGTGGTTTGGAAGGGGTGGGATTTGCTGAGGATGTGGGAGTGTGGGTCTTTAAGAGGGTTTGTCGGTCCCGACGGATCTGAACTTTGATATGCGAACATGCCGCGGTCATGGTCCTCAAAAGATCATCGAAGGTTTCACTAGGGAGTTCATACTCCAGCTTGACCATTTCCGGTTCGATATGTTGGGACTTGACAGGAGCAATATGGGCATTTGAGTTCAAACGTACTCGTTTCGATGCATCTACGGAGGAACACACCTTAGAGACATCACACACCCAGGCAAAAACCACGCATCTGAGAAGCGTTACGTTCTTGACCGCCTTCAAATCCGAGCCACGCAGTTCTCCACTGCCGAGTAATGCAGCTTCGGCGCTCTCGAACCACCCTAGCAGCACCGACCGGTAATGCCGGAGTTTGAACACCTGCATCAGTTCCACGTATGTTACAGCATCTCCATCGTATTCTTCAGCACGAGACTTGAGTGGCTCTATGTCCACAAGGTCTTGGACAACCCCCAGTATCTTCTTGAATATCACCGGACGAACACAGGAAGCACTCGCAGCAGTGTTGTAATCGACATCACTAGAGTTAAGGCTGAAACGCGATTTAGTCACCCAAACACGAGAGCATATACGGTCGACACGGACGTACTGGACACAAGCCAAGTAAGCAGCGATCGCAGGAACAGCTATTACACCCGCTCCGAGTTCGTGGCCAGATCCTGGTGCGGTCTTGACTTGGACCTGTCTGTGGATTTGTTTCGCCAGATCAAATGCCTCTGGATCGAGTTGGAATCGTTTAAGTTGGGCATCGGTGAGGTGTGCCATCTTGAGAGGTGGACAGAGCAGTAGCGGAAGGCGAGCGGACTCTGGAGTAATATGACAGAACGCGATCGGACGCGTGAACCATGGTTTAGGGCAGGTCATGTCGTGTTGCATCCGAGATTCCGACTTGGCAAAAAAAGAACCGCCGTGGTCTCCCAGGAAATACTCCGTAATGTCCCAGCTGAATGCCTCACCATGCCTTATCGCCAATCGCAGCTTCTGACCATCTACCGCAACTGTTCAACTGCTCTAATTCCACCCAACGCGCCTTGAGCCGTTCCAGCTCCCTCGAATCCGCCGTTGCATCCCGGACGATGGTTGAGAGCTATTACGCGCTTTCGTATGGTCCACCACTCGGCATCCACACCGCAATAATCATTTATCAACCCTTTCTTCATTATAGACCTTTCGGCCTTCCTCATTGTCATGTGTTCAACGAAACATCAAAGTTTTATACGTGCTCACGGTATGCCTAGCCTTCTGGATAATGTTGTTCAAGGTGCCGCCGTGTATTTCTTGGTAATTTTCACTGGCCATCTTCTTGTAATTCCCCCTGAACTTCTCGCGTCTGTGAGCGACCGCCTGGCTTACTTACGTCCCTCCACTCATTACGAGTTGCACATAGGAACCGGCCCAACTCCTTCCTACGAGGTAAGTCATCACCTTGAATGTTGCAGTGGGGATGGATCCGATGGAGTTCCATCTCACATTTAGCGGGAGTGCAGTGTGAGTTCTACACATTGCATCGGGCTTTACGGACTCGATTGACACTATCCCGAGATAGCATCGTGCCGCCCATATAACACGCCTGATATTATCTCTCAGGAAGGCTATAAATCCTCAAGCTTCAAGACTTGATATGGAGTTGTGGTACTGGTCAACTGGACACCGTCAGGTTCGCCCGCCTTACAATCAGTGGAACCAAGAGTGGAGGTGATGACATAGCTCTGGGACCTCTTTCGTCAGAGAGAAGCCGCAGCTTACCGTTGGTTACCCCAGGACCATGACCAGAGGTGAAAATGACACCCAGGCACGCCCTTATGTATTCCTGATTATGGTTTTTAAAATGGACTCCCGCGATCTCCCAGAGTTCACTATACCCGCTTTTCCCGCGTGGTTCCTGCCCCTTCATTTAATACCCCATCTAGGCACACCCGATTAATATATGAGTTTGGCCTGACCTCCATCTCCAGTGGTGACTATTCTCGTCGTGCGAAACGGGATACAGTACGCAACGCTTGCGCCTCTACTGGCCCTGAACTGTGTTCTTTGAGATGCGCGAGGAGTATTGCCGGGCAACCCGCTTGGCCAGCATCCCACCCTGTGGGGACTTTACAGCGATCCTCTATCTGCACCGGTAAACTGGACTTCGACTGGACGTGCACGTCGTTGACGAACGCTGAACCAGGGCCCTGTGAGAGAAATTTCCCGCACTTCCGGTTGCCGAACGGGACGGCCTATTTTTAACAACTGTTCTACATAATATGTTAATAACAGATTTCTTTCCGCGCGCCCCCGAGTTACAACGGCTATAGCATTTTGTTGCTGCAATACGAAAAACAGCTAGAAATACGCGATTGATTCGCGATTCCTTGTTTTCGTGTGCATAACAGTGGTAGTGGAAACTATCGTCTAGAACCGAGACGGTGGGGAGGACAGAGATAGGTTCGTATCGGGCCCCGCGGTTACAGATCGTTCTCTCATCGAGGCAACCTCCGGCCGCTCGAATATCGAGCCCCTCGGAGAGGGGTTTCAAAAAGTGTCGTTTTGCAACAAGCCGCAGAGCCGGATCCGGGCTTGCACCGAGATAGAGATGCTGACGATTGGATTTTTTTCCCTGAGTCTGGAGGGTTCCATTCCTGCCTCGTTATGCTTGACCGAACGGAAATTCCGTCCCACTCAGCTGTGGGATATTCTGGAATTGGGTCTGTACCTGTACACAAGTTTCTTTACTCTAACTCTATGGAACACATATACAACAACAGGTTCGGGGGACTACATAGCTCGTCGATCCTCCGACGGTTCCGCCATCTCGAACGGGAGGAGAAACTCGCCGTGTGCTCTTGGGTACTTATTAAGTCTGATCTCTGCCCTCACGATTCTAGTCGAGGTTCTTCTGGAGCCCGTCACAAGTCGACCGATTCGTAACACCGAGTCCAAGGTCGCGCTGACGGTGCGCCTGGCATGCAGAGTTCCCACGCGTCCGCAAATCTTCTCGCCTTACCGCTTCAGCTCTGCGTCGATTTTCTGGTTAGTGTGGGGCGTGTGACACCAGTGTCGGGCACCAGTTGGTAGCGCAGCCGCCACGGTATTTCACCTTTGTCCAGCTGGCTGATACTAGGCCGTCGCAGGCTGATTGCAAGTTCCCGCCCTCGTCCTTGCACGACAATATACCGGTCACATGACAACAACCCCGGGGTTCAGACACATCTCAAAATAGCGGAGGGCCCGCGACAAGTCGGTTTGGGTTGGAGGAGATGGCCGAGGCCGATAGCGCCCGAGATGCGAAGAGCAGCCAGCTGTCACATGTCAGCCACCACTACTCATACCTGGCAGAAGCTGTCGGTTTTTTCAACACTGGCGTATGGGCTCCAGTGCCAGGATTCACATTCGTTCAATACTTTTGGATTGGGATGCTTCCTCCGCGCTCTGGATGCCATACTCATACCGCCGTACTACCCGCGGCAGCTTTCTTACGACCGACCGGCAGTTAGCATAAATGATAAGCGACGCCCAACCCGAGTTGAAGCGACTCGGACTGCCCAACCCTTCTCGGCCTGCACCGAGACATTTCCAAGTGTGCAAAAGCGTACCTGGCGTCGGTTACGAGCAAGGGCTGTTCGATCACAGGGAAAAAAAGTGGAAGGGGTATTTTCGAAAACGAATACATATAGGTACCTATGAGCCCATCCCCTTACCAGTCGCTGCACCTACACCTCTCGCGAAACCGGGAAAGGTCCCTCATTAAACCCTAGACCATGGCATCCTCCCAGGAGATCGAACTGATTATTTTGGTTGGGAAGACTTTGTGAGTTTCTCTCCATTCGTTTTCCCGGTCGGTAGACTGACTTCCCCCCGCATCCAGAATGCAAGATAAGGCATGTTGTGAGGGTGTGTAGCTGAAGTATATAGCTGACGGAGCGGGGTCGTACAGCACGTTCTTGCTGGGGGTATTACTCTCTGGGTCTATGATTACTTCCTCACATTAGCAGACGAGGTAAGGTTTCTCTCGCTCGGGTAGCGGTCCTTGTTTGATGTCCCGAACGCAGATCAAGTATGGTTGGTCTGCAAGGGGCTCGGTGTGTGCGTCATTCTCTCGAGCTTCGAGCTTCGGTAGGACCATCCTGACTGTACCAAGTTTTCGTCTTGTTCATCTTGGTACTATTGGTCACCACTCCCCCGTGACGATATGTCCCGTACTGAAGGAAATAAAGAATAGGTACTGGCCACTGTGGTACTTGCTCTGGCTATCAATAGGTTGGTGTCCATTCCGGTCGGCCCGTTATCCCCCTGTGACTCTGTCTCGACTTCCGAACAGCGCTTTGGAGCCCCGGATTTACACACGCGGTGGGTAATCCACAACTTGTGGCAGTTCAGGACGTCGCTGAGATCACTTCTCATTAGACGTGCGTTCCCGAACGTTTGCGCTTTTACTCACCAAGCCGACAATCCACACACTTGCTTGACAGATGTGACAAAACTGCATGGTTCTTTTATCTCCTCCCCACGTTCTCTACCTTGTTCTCCCAAGTGGTGATTACACTGAGGTTCATTAATTCAACTTTATTTCGCATAGACCGCTCATCTCATATCTAGGATGTATGCCGTCACGAGGAAAATTCGGTGGATCGCCTCCTACCTTTCTGTTATAACTTTGATACAGTTTGTCTCCGGGGTGTACTTTATGATCTATTTTGGGTCACGGCCTGGTACGCCCTTTCTCGCCCGTCTTTAAAGGAAATGTCCGGTGCGAACCCCAATTTAAAAAGCGCTGGCACCTCCGGATCTTCCTTTCGATGAGTACCAGTTCTGCGGACCCAAGCGAGTGCGGTTCACCAAAATTGTCCCTACTGTGCTCTTGATAGTGTATGGTACGCCCCTCCCCATCGTTCGATGTCCACATTGTAATCACCAACATATTCGCTAAAGACACCTCGGTCTTCCTCTTTGTCGTGTATTCGGCGAGGCGTCGAACCCGTATGCGTATCCATGGTGTGCGGAGCCTTCTCGACACGATCGTTAGAGATGCCACCGGTTATTTCTTGTTAATCTTTACTGTTCACATTCTCGTGATTCTCTTTGAATTTTTTACCCCTGTGAGTGACCGCCTGGTCGGCTTGCGCTCGGGTTCACTCATCGCAAGTTGGAAATAGGAAACGATCCGAGACGTTCCTTCGCTGTAAGTCACCATCCTGAATATCACAATAACAACGAACTCGACGGAATGTTACCTTACCTATAGCGCAACTGTCCTGTGAGCCCCGAACATTGTATCATGAAACTTCGTGTCCCCCTAACATTACTCTGGAATAGCCTACTGCCGAGCGTGACCGTACGCCTGATGTTATCCCTCAAGAGAGCCGCAATCCCCTCGTACTCTGTATGGGGTGCTGGTCACCTGGGAAGTGAGGTATATTCCCAGCGTGCGATGGGCGGGACCAGGTGTGTCGGAGGTAGTGATTTTGCTATGAACAATCTTTCATTGGAGGTAAAGAGCGGTTTTCCCCGGAGTGATGACCAGGATATTTAAAGTCACTGTAACACCGACTCACCCTGTATGTATTGCTTGCTGTGCTCTCGCAGCTTCGAAGTGATCTAGGTTTGGCCCTTTCAAGTAGTTCGCTGTACTCGCTTTTCCCACTCAGTTCCTGCTCCTTAGAGTCACTCCTTTATTTGCAGCTTCAGCGTTACGCGGTGGGTGTAACCGGTTCTCCGGCGCAAAAGGCGAGGCTGGAAGAAGACCAGTTGCGATGAGCGGGTGGGTTCTCTTCACACATACCGCCTCTTCCAGTGTGCGACTCCTCGGCCTGAGCCTTGCATATTGGGAGAGGGTGTGTTACGGTTCATTTGTTTCGTACTTCGTATTTGGGGTCGTGGTCCTCTAATATGCAAACTGCTTTCGGGAGTGGTGGGGGGTGAGTTTAGACTGGCGAGCGGAACGTTCGTAGTCCTTCGACCGGTTATTTGAACAGCAGGGTGGAAGCGGTCCATCCGTTTCGTTCGGCAAACACACAAGTAAGACGAGTCCACTAAGTTGACATACACTCGTTACATGGGTAAAGAATTTTGACCTCATCGAAGAAATTTGCCCACCGACTACGGTGGACCCTTCTACGATCCCTAGCGAAGCGTATTTGTTCGGCATCCAACACTCTTTTACTCACGCTTTAAACCCAAAGAACCTCTATTGAAGCAAGGCAGGCAATGTTATGCTTCAAAGCAAAAATCTAAACCGCCTTCTCAAGCAACGTACGATGCTTACGAACAAGTACGAAATACTCTGCCACACCTCGGTAGCCGTAGGCCAAGAAATTTTCAGCCAGGTATTCCTCCTTCTTCGTATCATCGAGTCTTTCAGCCAGAACGGTCACAGGCGACCAATCGGGGTTAACGTGACCAGCTTTTCAAACCAAGGACGAAAAAGAGCCGTGGAGCGGGTGAAGAATGGGCCATATATTACGCGTGTAAGCAGTAGATGCCCTAAGCTCGATGGTAAGACGTGAACCGGAGACCCCAGCCTTCTCGAAGCCCTAGTGCTTCCGAAACCACAGCGGGTGCGCTTGATGCGTGTCCCACAAGGTGGACCATGTCCAAAGCGGAAGAATTCCGCGTCGTTCGTTACCAGTGTCGCATATACCCCGCCGTATACGCAAATCCTCGTCGTTTATTCGCACCAATTGCACTTTTGAGCGTCAATATTACCCACATACAAAGACATACCCAAGGCCATGCTCTTTAGAACACTGGGCGAACAGAAGAAGACCTTCTCCAAAGGACCTTCTCGTACATCATGGCCTTGGCATTGGCCAGAGCCTCGCAGCAGTATCGTGACGCTATCCAAGCGGGGTGTCGCATCTCGAGGACCTTGGGAGTTGGGCATGGAGTACACGGCTCGGGAGTCACATCGGAGTCGAGGAGGTCGGCAAGAAACATAGGAGGAGGGGGTGGTGGCGGAGTGAGCATATTTAACAGCTCAGTCACGCATGTCCTGGTGAGTGACAGGGTAGTCAGGTTTTGCATGTCCGAACAGATCAACTTGACCAGAGCCGGGGGGACTTCGAACGACTCTGGAATCGACGTCTCGTCGGCTCTGAGGTCTTCCAACACGAACTTCCGAATCCAACGAAGGGGCAGCTTCCGAACGAGTCCAATCGCGTCCGAGAGAACATGATTTTCGTCGCGGTCGCGGCTGGGTTCCCTAACTACATTCCCGTCACCGTCGACGTCGTGCAGGTGAGAGATGGAGACCGAGGTGCCGTTGGACTTCTTGACGATCACCGCCCACTCGGTTGATAGCCGTTCGCGCTTCATCTGAAGTGTGACACAGGTGCGGTCCGAAAGGGAGAAAGCATCTCATGATTTTGGAAACACGTTCTGCGGAGGTTGAACAATGTCACTGTCCGACCGCGCTTGCATAGAGACGGAACAATTGGGTGGGTGTTGGATGTTGGCGAGGAGGATATATTGAGATCGTGGTGTGGCTTAGTGCAGGCAAAGGAGACCGACCGGTTGGAACCGATCAGGAAAAGCGGAGTTTTCCTCGGACCCGCCCAGCACGACATCCGCGTGGATTCGTAGGTCCTTGATCAGAGGTGAATTTCAGCTCGAGGGGTTCTAGTAGTTCACCGACCATGGGGATATGAGGTTCGCTGAAGGAGAGTGACAAGTGAGTTAGTAGGGATGATGAAGTGGAGGAGAGTGCCGAAATTGATGTTGTAGTCGGAGAGGCGGAGTGAAACCAGGTTTGCGGCTCCGGCGAGGAACAGTCGCTCGAATGGGGGTGGGGATAGGTCATAATCGATGCTTAAATCCGCATCTCGTAGTAACGGGAGAGGGGTTTCGAAACCATCAGAGATTTCCGCGATATGATATCAGGGGACACACAGAATGCGGATTCTATGAATATGCGATGAACGAAGAATAACTTTCTTGAGGAATGAAGCATTTTTATCGGACTCCAAGCTGAAGTTTACGTCGAGCGGTGTTCCACCACAGCGATCGATATATGCGGCGACAAGATCTTCATGCATCGTTTCGTTGTCCGGGGGTGACCAGGGCGGAGAGGAAGTGACGATTGATTTCAGGGAAGGTGTTCATCGAGGAGCGGATCGTTGAAATTGCATGCCTGACCTCTAGCTCCATGCTACGGAGCAAAAACAGGATATGAGGACGGAGCCGGAACTGAACGAGCGGAGTTGAGCCGTACCTTGCCCAAGTCCGAGGCTAACTTCCCGGAGGCTGTTTGTGCATTCAAGGTGTGCAGCAGCTGTTGAAGGGCTGATCCGTGACCAGGACGTCCCTCGCGCTGGGTATCCATAATCAGAGAGAGGTCGAACGAGGGCGGGGTAGTGGGTGACTTTCTCAACGGCAGGTAACGAATCGATTTAAATTCGGCTGAGAGCAAGTCCTGCGAGTCTTTGTGAGTCAATTTCTCGCGACTGCCATATCGGAAGAGTCCAAGGCTATGCGTGCTGTCGGACGAAACGCCAGATAAGCTCGGCCAGTGTGAGCAGTCGCGTTTGGGTGAATCTGTGTCGCAAGCCACAGCGGGACGGTGACTGCAAGTGTAACTGGGGCCCGATGATCGGTTATTTGGCCCGCTCATCGCTCGAGACACGCGGACAATGCAGAACTAAACAGTGAACAGAAAGCAAAGGAGTCGTAGAATAACCCTGCTGCCGTTTTCTTGACGATAGACGCCGCACACGGAGACCGGAATACCGATGGGGCAGAGTGACGGTTTCGGACAGAAGTACTTTCAATGCCAAAACGAACGGAAACGCCAGGAAACAGAAAGCTGTGTGGACGACATCGGGGCGGAAAAGAGAAAAATACGCATACAGAGCAAAAACAGAAAGCGAAAGAGAGCAGGCCAGAGAAAAGTCCACAGCCATCAGGAAGCGGTGGTGTATTTCCCTAAACCAGTCAACGAGTCAACGAATCGAGGCTGATGGAAATTCTGGAGAGTAACGGGACTTACAGATACGGACCCGGTTATCCCATGAACCAGTCGCCAAAAGGCTTCCGGCGGGGCTGAGATCGATTGACCAGACTAGAACGGAAGGACTGTCAGTCCAAGGTGCTCAGATCGACCTCGGAGATAACGAACCTGAAGCCGTGTGACCTTGCAACATCAATTGGACGATCCCAGACTTTGCGTCCCAGAACTGAACTGTGTCGTCGCTCGATCCGCTCACCACCCATCGGCCATCGCGCGAGACAGCGACGGAACGTACAGAGTTCTGTGCCCGACGGTTAGATACATCCCCGGTCAGCCAATTCAACACGTACCTTGTGACCGATAAAGTCCATCGTGCACGCACTGTTGTCCTCGCGAATGCCAACATCCTGCTTCCCACCCAAAGTGCCGCGCTCCGACGCCCCCCGCGGGTTCTGTCGACCGCCAGGTCCGTTCGCCAAACGGGAAATGTCCCAGTACTTCAGTGTCTTGTCCGAACTGCCGTTCACCAATCCATGCCCATCAGGGGTGAACGCCACACTCCACACGCTGCCCCTGTGTCCCCGTAGCGTCTCCAGCAATTCACCAGTGCGAGCATCCCAGATACGTACCACCTATAGGAATTGTATTTGGAATACATCCCAACAAATGATTATAGGACACGTACCGCATCATCGCTACCGGCGGCTACCAGTCGTCCATTAGAGCTGATAGCCACACTGTTTACACCGGCGCCAACATTGTTGGTGATTGTAAGGGTCTTCAACAACCCGCCCTTCATATCCCAAATCCTTGTCGTACAATCATCCGACCCAGAGAAAACCAACCCCCTATCTGGCGAGAAAGTGACCGAGCGAACTATCCTGGTGTGACCCTTGAATGTTTTGCAGATTCGCCTCTTAGC
>Ga0307515_10013675_pt1 | contig 15125 bp, 9 predicted proteins | sample 17_EM_MG_FD_194513 | JGI IMG/M metagenome (GOLD analysis project Ga0307515, IMG submission 194513) | Populus trichocarpa ectomycorrhiza microbial communities from riparian zone in the Pacific Northwest, United States - 17_EM | ecosystem: Host-associated > Plants > Roots > Unclassified | place... | reverse complement strand
AGCTTATATAGCTCTTTAAGGTAATAATTATTATATAAAAAATATTTTTATAATAGATTTAAGATAGATATATAAGAAAAGATAAGGTGGATGGTAGGGTCAGGTTGGGAGGGGAAGGGTGGGGTTTGGTGTGGCGGGCGGAGGTTTCGCCTATCGGGCCGACCTTTTAGCGTGGTCTGGCCGACCTGTACGCACAAAAGTCCCCCAGACCATAGAATCAACTTTTTAACAAAAAATGTTAGCGATATCCGCTTGCGGATATACGTATGTCCGCTAATTGATTCTATGGTCTGAGCTTGCTGAGGTAAGTCCTAAATCAGCTTAGCGGACGGTGCGGATATTCCTATATCCGCACAATCGTTTTCTTGGTCTGAGCTTCTGAGGTAAATGGTTGTGCCCGGAGACGTTCCGGCCGTTCACAGTTGCAATTATGGATGGAAAATTCGCGGCCTTGCCCTAATAGGGCCAACAACAGTTTCCAAAGCTTATGAAGGACTAGGATTGGTTGAAGGCTATGTGGAGGGCGACTCCGGCGAATATCACACACTGATTGGGGTTGGAAGTCGCAAGACGAGAGAGATTTTCCTAGTTGAGAAACTGAATCTGAGGGCATCAACATTTACGTCAGTGATGTTCTTGGATTGGAGGCAATCTGGAGCTCCAGATGGAGCGATCATTTTACTGGATTTGAAACAAATGATTTGATTAGTGGAGTGGCCTGGATTGAGGCTCGTGGAGCTCCAGGAGCTCCATAAGTTATGCCTCTTTGGGAGGAGGATTGAGCGCAGAGTAGTTAGTGCGCGATGAATACCTAATCGGGGGTGCCCCTTATGGCAGGGCTGCCTCCTTCTCTATTACTACCTCTTGTTTGGTGTTTGTTCGCCATCCCTTCGTGTGGCAAGATTTCTTGCACTTTTCGTATATGCAAGCCTCTCAAGCCAATCTAGAGGCTCTATACCGTATATGACTTGGTGTTGAAGCTCCTAGTCAGTGCGATTGCGCCGCGGCAGGGGTGCTAGCGCCTCATTAACACTTTAAATATTGCGGTAAACAGCAGCGACGTAGCTAGGAAGCCTGTATATAGAATATTTGGTGGTGTAGTTAATTAAAAAGCTTCAATATTATCGCCCTCTATTTAACCATTAAATCCTCTATAAAATATCGTCTTTATGCCGCCTAAAAAACGTTGTGCGTCTTTAGCTCCAAAGCCTCTAAAGCCTCTAAAGCCTCTAAAAGTACCTAAAGCCTAGGAGTCTTATTTACAATCCTTCTAAGCAACACAGTATACACATAATAGCTTGGCGGCAGTAGTTATACAGCCTATAGAGGCTTTAGCGGCTCCGGTAGCTATGCAGTAGGTAGTACTAAGTGAGGATATTACGGAGGCCCGGCTAAGTAGCTAGATGGAGGATATTAAGGAGGAAGAATTAGAAGCCGTTTTTAAGGCCCGCGGCGAAACCGCAGAGGATAAGGCAAATAAGGTAGATAAGACTAAATTACCAGAGCTATTAGCTAAAGAAGTTGCAAGAATGGGCCTTCCTGCTATACCTACTACATGGGAGCCTATAGCCGCTATTCCTAAATTAGATCTTAAAGTTGTTAACCTTCTAGATGAGTTAATATTTGCCGCTCGGCGCGCTAGTAAGCCTATTAATAGCTTTAGCACGGGCGTTAAATCTAATAATCTTCCTAATTAAAATAAGGATACTAAGCGCTCTACTTACTATACGCTAGCAGATTAGATTAGTATAGCATCTAGTGGGTATAAATCTAAATGGGACCTACCAATTCAAGTATTCCTACTATTCTTTAGTATTAGTGTATTTAAGAGGCTTATAGTTAATATAAACCTCTATATAGCCTCTTAAAACGCTAGCGGATATTACTAATTAGGACGGCACGCTGGTAAACAATCACGGGCGTGGAAGGAAACCTCTACTGGAGAGTTAATGATTTAGGTAGGACTTGTTATATATATAGGCGTCTTTAAAGCTCCTTAAGTGCAAGACCTTTAGGCTACAGATCCTAAATATCCTAAATACTTAATCAGCTTATTTATGGGCTAAAAAAGATAGGAGCAACTTAAACGCTTTTTTTATGTCTCACTACCTCTACTAAAAGGCGCCAAATATTAGGTTTTTAAAAAGATTAAGCCGTTAATAACTCCTTTAGGTAAAGCATTTAGGAAGTACGTTATACCTAGATCTATAGTTAGCTTTAATAAAATAATAGTGCGGTTTACTAGACGATCTATAGCTATAATTAAATTGCCTAGTAAACTAATACCTAAGGGCTTTAAGATAATAAGCCTTTGTTAATATGGATATTACTATAGCTTTATATTCACCTCACCTGGCTGCTTTTTTAGGCTTCCTTCTTAAATAGATTATTAAGATATCGCCCTCTTAAAGACCTCTAAGTGCGTCCTCTATCTTACCTAATAGCTTCCTCTTCAGGCTTATTAATTCTACCTATTCTTAGATAACTATTTCACGAATATTCCGTTGCTTTAGGTGCTTTAACGACTTAGAATTGCTATAGCTAGTACGGCCCAATTAAACTTAAAAGCCTATCTAAAGGTGTATAAAAGGGCTAATAAAAGAAAGGCAAGACTACCGTTCAACTTTATTACGGGAATAGTCATTAATTCAGTGCTTTTAATTATATAGCAGGATAAGAATTTAGTACAATTTTTAATGACAGCTCACTTGTGTAGTAATAAGGATGTTAATAAAGTTAATCGGCGTTGACCGTAAGCATATAATTCCTTCCTTAAGAAGCTGGTAACTAATATTTAGGGTAATAATCTAATTAAAAAGCTAACGCTTCCTAGGCTCTCTATCGACTATAATAACTAGATAGGTAGCATTAATATTCACGATTAGCTTCAGAGTTACTACACTACCCAAATTACTACTATGCGCACCTAGATGCCCTTATTCTTCTAGGCGCTTAATACGGCTATAATTAACGCTTATATTATTAGTAAGAAGATCTTCCAGACGTTAAGTAAACCCTTCCTTTAAACCCATCGCCGCTTCCATATATAACTGGCCTAGAACCTTATTATTATAGGCAGTTAGCAAATAGGTATAAATAAGCAAGATACTAAGCGCCTTCTTTATTTAAGCTTACTAAAGCATGGGTAATATTAACCTGGTATTAGGCCTAATTATAAAAATATTAGAATAAATTAAAGTACTACCTACATTACTGCTAAAACCCCACTACCTATAATTCGACTAAGTAAAACGCGAACTTACCGCTATATTAAAGGCTATATAAAGACAAAGGGCTATAAAGGCTTACCAACGTGCTAGATATGTAGATAGAAGTAGGTAAAGAAGCTTATATTAAAGGTAAGACGGACGGTATACAAATGTAAGGGTTATAGGCTTCCTTTATGCTTACAGTGCTTTGCCGACTTCCATTTAATAGACAACAATTAGGTAACTACTTTTAATCCTCTACTTCCTCACACCTTTAATATTAAGGCTCTAAAGCTAATTAAGCCTTTGCTGTAGTATGTATCTTAGCCTCCTTTAAGCCTTCCTCCACTACCTTTAACTAAGCCTCTATACCGAATAATCGCTAATTAAACCGTTTAATTACCTGCAGCACTTAATCTACTTTATTTAACGTATATAATACGTCCTCCCTTATAACCTTAAGCTAGTCCTCTATTAGCTTATCCTTATTAATGTTAAGAATGCGTATAAAGTGCATAGGCGGTAAAGATTTGGGTGGCTCTAATAGAGGATTTTCCTATATAATTAGCGAGTAGTTAATAGAGAAGGGCTAGGAACATACAACTATAACATTATATATTACGGCTTTCTGCCCAGCTTCCTCAAAAATATATATTTAATGACCTTTTTATAGTAGCCTTTCAAAGCATCCTTCTGTTAGACCGATTTTTGTGTTTTTAGTAGTGGGGTCCACTAAAACGCCACTAACCGGCCTAACCGAGGTGTGCTAGCTGAAGCAGGACGGCCAAGCACGCCCCAATTAAAAATCGCATTTTGCCACACGAAGGGATACCTGCCGTATCCCTTAACCCGTTGAGGCGCAACGCTGAGGCCAGCTTGGCAGGCCCGTGCAGGAACACCGTGCTGAGCTGTACTCAGAGCATGAATTAACTAGCAATTTACACCCAAATTAATGCCAGAAAATGCCTAGAACATCTAATAACATCGACTATATAAAATAGAAGGATCCTCGCACCAAAACCCCGAAGAAGCCACCGCTAGAGCCATGGGTTCTACCTGTATTCACTCCCTTTCAAATTACCTCACGGTTGCTGCAGTTCTTATCACGAAGGTTCGAATAAGGGCCTCCTATTGGCTAATACTTATCGATATCGTTGCGCCAGAATCAACGGGTTAAGGGATAGAAGCACCTCTTCCCTTAGCGAGTATCTGCTGCCTCTGACGATATTACTCTTGCCCCTAAGTTAATTAATCTAAGCGACGAAAGATGTAGAGGAGTTCCGGCTGAACAGCAAGGTATATACCCGGTGTGGAGCTTTAACGAAACTAGCAGCGCACCAAAAGTAGTGCACGTTGCTAATCTAGAAATGGGGCGAGAATATTATAGAGGCAGATTAAGAAGTAGTTGCTTTAGGGGGCATGCGTTTAGTAGAACAACAGGCTGATTTGGAAGGTGACGGCAACATCGGCGAGGCAGAGGAACTAGATGAGGAGAGCAATGAGGATAGCGATGAGGAGTAAGAGCGTTAGCTTGGTGAGCGATTTGACTTGGAGCCAACACCCTCGACCGCACGGACCAATTTTAAGTGGGATAATCACCCACCATGGAAGTCGAGACTGCCTAGGTTACCCTGCTTATTCGAAATCTATAAGTAGCATTCTTCCCCATCTCCGAGAATGCCTTGCTGCGCCAAAACTTGAGATTGAAGTATCCTGGCGACGTGATTGGGTCATTACAACGCGCCTGGTGTGCGAATCATATGCCTGCAGAACCTCACAACGATAAGCGCCTCACTTTTCCTAGCCGTCCCCACTCGATCATCGACAAGTAATGGTTAGAGGGGAGAGTTGTTGTCCGCATTGATTAATTTGGTTCATAATTCGACTAGCGTCAGAGCATTGAGAAAGAAAGACGCACTGCCCTCGCGGTTCTCGAGACTTTAAACAATGCACGACCTCATATTGGCCGATCTATTAGAGTCGCCCAAATTCTTCAAGCCTAACACCGGACATCGAGTAATTGAAGTCTACGGCCATGGCGACTCTAAAGACCTGCAAATCAATGACTTCCATACAACAGACAAGACATTGGGCACGATATGGAGCGGAGTAAACCACGCACCATCTGGGAAGCCCTTGCTACTACGCCTTTTGGTTTGCACTCCTAGAGTCCTCGACCAGGACATCTGGCCACTTCCGTTGTCGGCTAATAGCTTACGAGGTCTACTCGCTGCGCTTGAAATACCATCTCTCTTCCCAAGAGCAATATGCCACCATATACCTATTGCGACCGATTTCGATAGTTTCCTCGACAACGGGAGATTTGGTGTGATCCTTCGGACGAATCTGACCCACGCTTGGCAGTACGCCCTCGCAGTAGTCTACGACCCTGAAAAGAATACCACAAACGGTGTGATTCTCGGTCTGAAGGGTGAGGAAGTCACTGAGCTTCTGCTGTCTGTCAAGCAGACATCACCAAAAGACCTGGCGTGCCCTCTCGCCTTGCCGTGCATTCTCATGGATAAAACTCTTGACGCAGTCGTCAAGGACGCTGAAAATCGACGAAGAAGTCTTACGCAGATCTGCCAGCAACTATCAGCGGACGGTTTCTACCACCCCGAGATCTACGACGAGCAACTGCAATGGGAATGCGACGTTGACCTTGACCGTGCCATGAAGCTACTGACAGGAATGTCAGATGTGTGTGCGGGCATTTCGGCGGTGTGTATGATGCAAAAGCATTTCATTGAAGTGCTCGCGTCATTCCTCAAGCGGTGGGACCGAGAAAGAGCAAATGTCGCCAGTCGGCATATGGAGCAAAGACTCGAGATGTTCAAGCAATTCCTTCACGGCATCGAGTCAAAAATTATATATACCAGGACCTCGGTCCAGGGCCAAATCCAGACTATTTACACGCTAATCACTCAGCGCGAAAGCCGAAGCCAAGCGGAACTAGGAAAGATTACAAGAAGACTAGCAGAACTAAGCCAGCGAGATAGCACCCATATGCGCATAATAGCTGCAGCCACACCGGTCTTCCTCCCAGCTACTTTCGTGGCAACGTTCTTTTCAACTTCATTCTTCAACTTCCAACCGGGCGGATCCAATCACATATCGCCCTGGATCTGGCTCTACTGTCATTTGACTACTATTCTTACTGCCTTGACCCTCTTCCTATGGTGGCACGCGATGAGGTCAGAGAGGATGAAGACCGAGGCGGCTCTCAGACGGCAGAGTAAACTCACTGAGCAGACACTCCAACGCCGCAATACTGCCGCGCCAACGGAGTTGACGCTTGTCACGCCAAGAGTCCAAGTTCTTCGACCCTACCTGAGTGGAAGCGAGGCTGAAGTGTTCCAGAAAAAGGCTAAGAACTTCATTGTTGACGATACGAAGTGTCATTACCTGCTGACGAGAGATGAATCCAGTCCCAATTCCAAATGATCGACTGAATGGAGTTGAGACAGGCGGGGTTTCGCCATTAACCCTTCGGAAAAGCTCAATATGGCAGTAATGTAACTGGTCTGGTTCGCTTATCGGTTGGTTGGTTGGAAAAGCCTCAAAATCGCAACCGGTTTGGAACTTTGATTGGCTTGCATCCGGTTGGTTTGGAAGTTTCTGATTAACCGGATAATCGGCTAAACCAGTAGGGTTAGTATAAAGCTTCAGTGGTGAGGATTTGGGTAGGAGCGCTGCTATAGGCCACTAAATTGTTAAAATCTACTACCCTTATTTCCGGATACTATTCTAAGACTTGGTTTTAGTGTAGTGTGCCATCTATATATGTTACCCCCTTCTTGCCTTGCCTTTTTGCCTTTACTCCTACTTATCGCCAATTTAATAGAGTTCTCTATTATTTTAACAAGTTAATTATTATATAGAGAGAAAAGCAGTCTTATAAGTAGTAGTTGTTTTATAGGTAAGGCTCCCGCTACCTCTTAAATGGGTATTAGCTAGGACTCTAGCAGTTAAAGAAAGAAGTGCTAAAAGATAAAGTAGAATAAAGCTTTAGTAGAGCCTTTTATTTATTATAAAGTTAAGTTTAATTTAGATCTAGAGCCTCTATTAAAATAGACTTCGTAGTAAACTAAAATTAAGGTTTATAGCTAGTGGTATAGGTATAGTAGTAAGGTTGTAAAGAAGGTAAAGCTATATATTAAGTTGTTATATATATAGGGTAAAGGAAAAGGTTATACCATTATTTATAAGCTATAGGCGTTTAATATTACTACTGCTACTAACTACCTAGATTAGAAGAAGGATTTAAAGTATAAGCCTTTTAGTAAGTTAATATACTCTCTTATACAAATACTAACTAATTTAAAAATAGTACTTAATAGTAATTTAGTAGTATTAGGCGACTGAAAATAGGCTTATTATATTAACTAAAATGACAAGGCACTCCTACCTAAGGGTATAATTTAATGCTTTATTTTTTAGTAAGATTATATTTAGAAGGCCTAGTATAAAGCTTTTAAGCTTTTACTAATTTAGTAGCTTATATATTAGTATATTGCCTTTTATACTAAAAAAAGCCTAATTAAGGGGTGTTGATTATAATATAGAGAATATCTTTATATATCCTATATTGTAATAAGAAGATTTTACTATAATAGTAAACTTTTATAGATAGTAGTTTACAAATTTTCATAGCGTCACTCCGTAACGGCCTATACCCTAGACAGTGTATAGCTATAATAGAATATACATATATATATATACGTGAATCGTTATTAATATTATATTATAACCTTATCTCTAAAAGGCCTATCTAATACTTCCTTTACCTTAGTAGTAGAAATGGCTCCCCTAGATAAACCTATTAGGGAGTTTTATAGTTATAAAGATTTAAAAAAGAGTATATTCTCCGCTATTATATAAAGTAGTATTAAGGTTCTAGGCTAATTATATACTATTAATACTGAGGAGTTTTACAGGGATTAGGAAGTACTATATTACGTATATAAAATTCCACCTCTACTTTTTAGATAAGTTATATTAAAATTGACTTTATTAAATAGGTATTTCGCTTTAGTAAGTATAAACCAATATAGACTAAAACAGCGTCATTAAAATTAATAAATATAAAATGGTAATATAAGCTTTCTTTATCCTTAAACTTCTTTAACCCTTAAAAACAAAATATAAAGCATCTATTTTTAGAAGTAGATTTTTTAATAATTAGTTTATTAAAGACCTTACTTTTCTACATCCTATTATGGCTAGGGTTTAATATATACTTAGATATATATTAAGGTATTTGTATAAGAGTGGAGCTGCATTAAGAAATAGAAGCTTCCGCAGCAGGAAATGGATACTCGCTTAGCATCTGGCCGCTTTTATTTAGCCGTGCGCCAACCTCATCACATAAAAGCACGCTTCCCTCACCGGTTTACTCTCCTCCCTCTATAGTCTCTTTTCTACTAACACTACGCTTCCTCCTTATTAGACGCTTGGACTATATCTATAAGGCATTTTCTCTTCCCTTAGCAATTATGCGATTGCTATACTGCCTAGCTATTTATAAGGTGAGGATGTAGATAGGGAGTCTAATAATAGAATAATAGGGTATATTATATATATAGAGACAAATCCTTAAGGGAAAAGGAGGAGTCTATATGCGAGGTAGGAAGGGTTTTCCCTAGGTATGTGTAGAGCACGTACCTTACGGGCGAGTTACCCCTGGGTTGCCCTAGGGTCGCCCATACCTTATAGCTATATAACTATCTACTTAGGTTTCACCTAATAATACCCCCCCCTTTAAAAAGGGTCGTTCCCGATCCTTTATATACTTAAGCCTTAATAAAACCCTATAAAAAACCTTAGTAAGGAAAAAATTTAGAGGGGAAAGAACGTCTTAATTTTGCGTATAGAGAGATAGGTAGTACATATGCGCGGCGCGAAGATATTAAGGAACTTCAACCGACGGTTAAAGTTATCTAATTGGTCAGATTTGCCTTACCAAGACTTCCCCATATTTAACCGAGCTAGTAGCAATTTTGCGCCCGGTATAGAAAATCCTAATTAGTCTATTTAACAGGTAGAGCTAGTAGAGCTTAATACCATCGCTTAAATTTAGTAGACTAGAAATATTCTAAAGCTCGCTTACGTAGGTAGGTCGCTAGTACCTCGCGAGTAGGTTATAGGTTATTTATATACAGCCAGATTTATAGACGGTAAGGCTATATACCTATTAAATCCGTCGCTAACCCTACTTTAGCCTTACGCTATACCGGCGTAGCGCTGTATATACTTTACGGGTAGGTTATAGATTATTTACATACAGCCAGATTATGTCAGATAATCCGTATTCTCTGTGGCGTAGGACGTACACGAGTCACGTATACGGGTCACGTGTATTATAAATATCTTCGTCTAAGCCTAGGGGCCCTAGGTTAATCGACGATTAGGTCAAGATCAAGATCATTAATTAATTAACCCATTTCATCAATAAATAGCTCTATATACACTTCGTGACAGTTATAAGCCCAGTCCGCCGACACAAGAAGCTATTCAGCTATTACTCAATCATTTGAAGAAATTCTACCTCATCGTCAGACTCTGACACCTTATCGTCACAAGACGACCCTGATTAAAATCCTACCTCAATTGTCACAGGACGAGATTCTACGAGATTCCACGAAATTCCATAAGACTCCATCTTAATCGTCAAAGGACAATCCTAACGATAAGGACGATCCTAATAATAAGGACAATCCTAACGACAAAATACTATCTTAATTCCTCCTTTGCCTATTAGTTAAATGACTCCACCAATGAGTTTGTTAACTACGATTATCCTTAATAAGCCAGAAGACTAGGAATAATGGCTATAGTAACTCCAAGCCCTTACGGATTAGCGAATTTAGGCCTACGTTAACCTAAATAAGGAAGTACCTTAATAAGGTCTACTATAAGAACTAGCCTATCTAGAAGTTATAGATTTTAATAAAAATGCAATCTTATATATATAGCTTTTAACGAATTAATAGAGAGCGTATAAGAATAGCAGATGATACTACGACTAGGATATAAAGTATTTCCTAAAATAAGAAGAGCACCTTTAAAAGATTCGCACCTAAATCACATCCATAGTATTAATTTAGAAGAAGCTACTACTTAACCCTTCTCTTACAGTTAAGGAATAGATATCTTAGTTAAAGGAGAATACAGAACCTACCTTATAGTTTATTAGGAAAAAGGTATAACACTAATACACGGAAGCTCTTAAGGGGTTTAAACACTTATTAAAATTAAATTAGTAGTTAGATTAATAGGAATATATAATAGTACTAGGAGAGAAGTATAAGATCCCTTAAATATCTAATAGAATCTAGCTATAAGAATTAGTAGAAGTCGTTTAACCCTTTAGTAACGCCTACTATATAAAGTATACTACCAAGTTAAATAACCCTTAGAAGTTAAGATCTTCTAAATACTATAAAGTAGTAAAGAAGCTGCAAGAAGGACTTAGAATGCCCTTAAAGAAAGCCAATACTACTATAAAAGGGAGTACCTTTAATACAAACTTCGCAGAGTAAGCTATAATAGATTACTCTAATACTATTAAAGGTCTAAGGAAAGAAACCTTAGTATATACTAGACGCTTAAAGAGAGCTAGGTTACTAGTAGATAAGGAGACGTTCTATAAAAAGCTACTACCTATATGCTTAGCGTGTAAGAAACAAGGACATTCCCTATAAGACTGTTAGTATTTATTTAAAGATAAGAAACCTAAAGGAGTTATAATTAAAGATGCTTATATTAAAAGGGTGCTAAAGAAGGTAGAAAAGAATAAGGATCTTACTAACTAAGTTATAAAGATTAAACTTAAAGAATAAGAAGATAAGGCTTAATAATAATAGGATAAGAGCTAAGAGATAGTTGAGATTAAGGAAGAAGCTAATATAATATTTCTAGAATTGTTTTACACTGGTTAACCTTATCTACTAAAGCTATTAACTATTCTTAACTCTAGAACTACTCTTTATATCTTTAATAACCTCTCTTATTTTTATAACTTTAGGAAAGCTTTAAGATATAAATACATTATCGCCGGCAGCTTAGAAGCGCCTATACTAGGTTACGGCAATATTACTATTTAAGTTATAAAACCAGATAAGAGTAAGGGAATCCTACGTCTTAAGGACGTTGCCTTTTATACGGACTTTAATACAAATCTAGTATTATTCCATCTACTTTAAAAATAAGGGTATTACTAGGATAATAAAGGAAATAACAATCTTTTAGTTTAAAAGGATAATATAATCCTATATTAAATGGAAGAATGTTATAAATAATAGACTATTAAGTACGTATAACTAGGAAGTCTATTAGCGTTTAATATAAGCTAACTACTACGCCGTTAACGGAAGCGTAGAGTATTGTTAAAAGACATTCGTCTAGATGCGAAAGGTAATATATAACTATAGTATCTACGTCTAGGTTATCTAGGACCTATAAGCCTTTATTATTTAGGTGTTAACGCCATAAGAGTTAAGCTTTAAGGCCTTAAGACAACGGAATATTAGCACTATAGCCTTACTAAAATTAAGCGTTAGGTTTTATAAAGGTTCTTAAAATAGAAAATTAATAAACCCTATCTTAACCTCTATATTAACTAAACTAACTATTAGTTACACAAGGTGATATCACGTAGCTAGGGTTCGTAGATAGTATAATAATTGTTCTGTTCTGTTTTGATATAGAAAGTAAAGGATCGTAAGGATTGTAGTGCCTAAGTAGGGAGCTGATGAGTTACTATAAGGGTGACTAATTAGAGACAATATAACCTCTATCCATACATTCTAACACTAGCAGTTCTTTCTTTATACTTATAGCGCTGCAAAAAGGCAGTAACGTGTTAGTTTAGCTGCAGGTAAAAGCAGTAAAAGTCTGTTCGGGTAGTAGTACGGTACCAGCGGCGGTAGTGATAGTAGTTAGGCATAGAGCTTGTCTATCAGTCGGTCGGTTAATCGTAGGCGTATAGGCACGATCGTTTGGTCGGTAGATCGCAGGTATATTAGCGCAATTAGTATTATAATAGCAGGCATAGCGGCGCTATTAGTTTGTTAATGGTATATAGCAGTACAGTATAGTACTTATAGTTATTGTTATATAGCAGTACAGTGCCAGCGTAGGGTTGGTTCCGTAGGTAGATTGGCATAGAGTCTTATTATAGGGCTAGTTTACAGGCGTATCGGCGCGACAGTTGTTAGATTTAGGTAGCAGTACGGTGCAAGCGTTAGGTAGTTCTATAATAAGTTCGTTTGTTTAACTTACCCCTTTATTATAGCGTTTATAGTTTTAGCTTTAATCTTAATTATAGTAGCGGCAATTTATAAAGAAGGTAGTATACACTCTTTAACTGGGGTGTTCCTTTTCCTGTGTAGCGATTAAGGGCTGTAACTTATTAATTAACTAAGATAAGTCTTCTCTAGAATTTAAGACGGCAATTCCATAGGCGGGAACTCCCTAGCAAGCTATAAATAACTTATTATTTATGTAGATCTTTATAATTATAGCCACCTCTTTGCTATATCTAGGTCCTTACCTAGGTCCTTGCTCCGTACTAGTCACGGCCGGTTTAGGTGGTGTATATATGTATAGCTGCTGCGGTCGCTGCGGAGGTTCCTGCGGAGGTTGTTGCGGAGGTTGCTGCGGAGATTGCTGCGGCTGCTGTGGTTGCTGCGGAGGTTCTTGCGGAGATTGCTGCGGAGGTTGTGCAGGTTTTGCAGACCCCGATTTTCGTTTACAACAACGCGCCCAAAAAAAAATCCTGATGTACTAGCGGGGTAGCTCTAATTATGCGGATATCTAGGGTGCTAAGCTCGCTTGGATTGTCTATAGTTTCTTATTTAAGTTTAGGTTTAGTATTAGGTACGGAGTTAGTATTAAATTTAGGTTTAGGTTCTTTAAGAATCCTTTTTATAGTGGAATACTAGTCCTTTTAGTATTTTTGTATATAGAGCTTAAGCTTTTACTTAGCTCGGGGCGGTGCAGTGCTTAGTAATAACTTATAGAATTCAGTAGAATTTTTAGATCCTTAGTAGATGTTAGTAGAATTCTTAGGCGTAGAGTGGGCATTGGTGGAAATCTTACGTTAGTAGAATTTAGTAGAATTCCTAGGTTAGTGGAATTTAGTAAATTCCTCGGGTATAAGGTAGACAGTTATAGAAATTTTAGACTAGTGGATTATGGTGGATTTTTTAGATTTTAGTTTTAGGTCTAAGTAGCGAGTTATAAGGCACTTCTACTTGTAACGGGAGGCGGTAAATAGAAGCTTAAGGTTGTCCTAATTAATAGTTACCTTATATAGCTTTATTTAGGGCTGTTTAAGGATTACTAAGTGACCTAGGGTGGTAATAAAAAGTTTAATTAATTCTTTATAGTTTAGGTATTGGAGTCTTAGAAATACTACGTAGGTAATACAGCCTAAGATAGTGCGTTTACCATTAAATCCAAATACGTTAATATGCTAGTTAAGGGGGGTTAGGGTAAAACCATTATCTTATACAAAGATCTTATTAATAAATCCTATGCCGCTAGCTCCTATGTTAATGAGGATTTAAGTATTAGCCTATTAACTATTCTGCTAAAGACGGCAGTTAATAGTTATACTACGGTCCTAAAAGTTAGAGTTTATAACGTTAAATGCGTTTAACGAGATTCTATAGTAGAGCCGTTCTAAAGAGCGACTTAGCTCTAGGACCTTCCTTTTCGAGGTAATTAAGGTGGGGTTCTTATAGAACGTCGGCTGTAGCTTCGTCCTTATAAATAGTGCTTACTAAATATAAGGCTGGAACTAGGTAGAGATTAGAGATAATAACCGGAAAATCGATACAGTAAACGGCTGCTAGTATTAGCCGTTTATAATTCGTATTTAGGTATAGGGACAGAGCAGTAGTTAGAGAGGTAAGAGCTACTTTTATATTAAAGTAGAGGCCTAGCTTAATACGTCGTTCTTATTTAAAGGACCCTAATAGGGCGTACCCTAGGGTCCTAGTGTTAATATCTATAGCGTTAGGGTGCTTAGGCTAAGATAATAACTTAGTAGATATTTATAGGGTTGCCGTATTATATCGTAAAGCGGGCTTTGGTATTAGGCGTAGTATATTATTATATTGTTTATTAATAACGTTTGCGCAGGCATTAAGGGCTCCTAGTAGGTTTACGCCTATTAGAGAGGTTTTTAGTTCGGGGTTTAGGGATTTAATAAGGCTATTAATTAGTACGGAGTTATTCCAGCCTGTTTTCTTTACGTAACGGTTAAATTTATAGAAGTATACTAGGAAACTTTTTGTTTCTTAAGTTATGTAGTTTATCTTTCTTTAAGCAGTAGCTTAGCAGTTTAGGTTACTATATATAGCTTTAAGAAGTACAACTAGGCTTTATACTAAGTTTAGCTAAAACAGTTTAATAAGATTAGCTGTATCTCCTTTTAGTTAACTTAGGGCGTAACAGAGTCGGTTAGCTTTAGTTAGGTAACAGTTAGCGTTACTAGTTAGCTTATTTTTAAGCTAGCTTAAAAATAATTAGAGCTCTTATTGTTTACTAGTAAATACTAAAGGATTTAGTAGTTATTTAGATCGTTTTAGTATAGTAGTTAGCTTAGGGTAAGTAGTTACTACGGGTTTAGGGCTCGCGTTCCGCGTATTTATCTCTAGAGATAGCGTTTAGTCTTAAGGTCCTAGCGTAGGCATCTTAAGGGCGCGGACTTCTTCTTAGAGGTCCTTAATTAATTGCTAGTATTATACTTCTTATTCGGCTTATTATTAATTTAAAGTGGCTTAGTTTTATTTAAGGGCGTTTATAAAATACTTCTATATCCCTACTAATTGTTTTTAAAGTGCGGATATAATACTAGCGGCCGTTATAGGGGCTTTAGGTTTGTTCTATATATTAATAGTAGTATAG
>Ga0307515_10013674_pt1 | contig 15125 bp, 13 predicted proteins | sample 17_EM_MG_FD_194513 | JGI IMG/M metagenome (GOLD analysis project Ga0307515, IMG submission 194513) | Populus trichocarpa ectomycorrhiza microbial communities from riparian zone in the Pacific Northwest, United States - 17_EM | ecosystem: Host-associated > Plants > Roots > Unclassified | place... | reverse complement strand
CCATTCTCTATGATTGTTTTTGCTTATTTAACTTTTTTTTTAAATGGTGATAATTTTTAGTTATATTAGGTGTATTTAATTTTTGAGAAGGTTGATATAATTCATCTGTAATTTTTTTATATATTTTATATAGATTAAAACTTAAAAAAAAGTAAAAATGTTTTATTTTTTATAATATTTTTAATATGTATAACCTTGCATAATATTTTTTTTCCTTTTATTTTATTCATTAAATTTTATGTGTGTATCGATTTATATTACAAATTGATTTTAATAAATAAATTCATTTAACACAACCAAGTAAATAATCTGTGTTGTAATATTTAATATCTTGATCTATATTTGTCTCTTAATTTTTCTAGTTTTATTTTTATTTATCTTCATTTTTTTTCTATTGAAATATCTTGACCTCATGATCTAGGATACACAATAAACATGTAATGTGAACATATCTGATGTCCAGGTCACGGGTTTCATGTGTTAGCCCAGCTTTGCTTGGGACAATATTTTTTTTTGTTTGTTGTTGTTCCCTCATTTTTTAACGTATTATTAAATTAATCAAGATTTAACTTGGTTATTGAGTTTCTCTTACTTTTTTAAAAACTTATTTGTCTCCTAAAATTTTTTTCCGGTTAAATGTTTTTTGGTCTGGTCCGCCGCATTATGCGGGCTTCCAATCTAGTTATTAGCTATAATTTGAAGGTTCCTTGAAAAAACTTAACTTATTGTATATATAGATAGCCATATCAAAGGAGGACAACTAGTTTTTATCTGTGAATAATGATTAACGAAAAAGAGGGAATAAGATAATATGAGAGTTTAAGTCCATCTCCAAAACAACTAAAGGATAGTAACAAACCAGACCTCCAATCGGTGCACATTCTATCTATTCAGGGAGGAGACGCGGTGACAAAGTTAAAGCCACCCCGTAATGACTTTTTTGACCACTGAAATCAGTCGCGCAAGCTGTATGAAGACTGTGAAGCGACTGATGCGTTGACGCTTACGCAACACGCGTCATCCTTTTTTTTAAACCCTTTTTTAATTATTAAAATACTCAAATGACCCCACCCCAACCAATTAATTAAAAAAAAAATGACACAAATACCCTTTAACCTAAGAGTTAAATTATTTGACACCAAGAACGCCGAAGTCTTTTTACTGTACATCAATATTGAAAATAACAAAAAGGTCATTCATTTGCTCATTAGATTTTTTTTATTCTACGGGTAAAAAAGTTATTTTACTGTGCATTTTTAATTGAAAAATACAAAACTAACCCTAAGTAGAAGTTTAAAAATTGATTTCTTTTAAGGGTAGTGTTGTAAAGTTACTATACAATCCAAACACAAAAATACATGTCTTGCCCCAATCATTTTAAGAACACCAAAATTGTTTCAATGCAAAGTTTATTTTACCCTTAAACACATGACAAAGCTTGCAACAGCTTCTTCTAGCAGATATCATGGGAATTAGCTTCCCTAGAATTGTTTAGTCTTTTTCCACTGTAACAAAAAAAAAAAAACACATGACAAAGATGTTTTTTATTTTAAGGCTAAGAAGGAGAAAACACTGTTTCTATCTATAATGAACCGTGCTTGAGTGAACAATGTTTTCTCCATTTTTTTTTAATTTTTTAATAATATAATGATAATAAAAAACCTTTAGAAAAAAGAGAGAGAAGTAAACTTTTTTTTTTATCCAACTCAAAACGACAGTCGTTCAAGCGCTTCAGATCCTATACAGTACGAACACGAGTTCATTATTAAATAATATTATCCTTAATTTACTCTAAAAACAACAATTATTGCTAAAAAAAAATAAACACAAATTATTAGCGGAGCAAAAATCAGAAACCTCAATTAAATCAAAATATTAAAACAAGAAAAAGTACTTTCATTTCTCTCGATCCCTTCTTTTCTTTGCATCTCTTCTCAAAAGCCTCCCTTCAACGAGGCCCATACGAGAGAGACCTTGGCACACACAAGAGAGAGGCCGGCCCCAAGTAATTGAATTTTTTTTCTTCTTTTTTTTTTAAATCTTGTAAGAGACTCACACAAGAGAAAGAAAGATCTACAATTGCCTCCAACTTCAGTTCTTGTCTCGGTTAATCAACAAAAAGGTAACAAATTTGTCAATTTTGATTAAGACCCAATTTGGAGGCTACCTGTTTGCTGTTATTTCGCTATCATTTATAGAATTTTGCTGTTGCCAAATTTCTTTTGTTGGGATGTCATTTTAGAAAAATATCTCGCTTAGTTGTTCACTCTCTTACACCTAACGGAGAAGAAATAAAGAGAAACAAATCACGTGTTACTTTGAATTTCTTTATATGGGTTTTGCTTTGAGTGTAAATTTAGCTTTATTGCATTGTTGAAAGAATTTACTTTTTGGGTTTTTTTTAGATCTTCAATTGTGATAGATTTGTGATGGGTTTGTTATGAATTGTGTTGCAGAGTTGGTTTTTGAGGCTAAGATATGGATTTATAGAGACCCTGTTGAGGGAATTTGATTTTGGAGTGGAGAATTGGAAGTGGGATTTTTGTTGTTTCGGAGAATGTGGTTACTGTGGACGTGTTTGTTTTAATTTTGTGTGCTCAAGTGGCTGTAAAGGAAGAGGTTTTTGTTTGATTGCATAGAAATGGCTGATGCAGCTGGGTTAATGGAGGCCGCTGGGGCTAGATTTAGTTCGTTGGAGTTGATCGGGAGAGGATCGTTTGGCGATGTTTATAAAGCGTATGTGTTCATTTCTTGTTTATGTTCTGCAGCAATCACATTGCTATTCTCTTGCTTATAATAGTTTGAAACTCTATACATTTCTTAGGAAGCCTTGTTAGAAATCTGTACAATATCACTGTAGATTGCATGGGAACATAAGTTGCCAGTACTGCACTTGTGTAACCACATTGGAGCATTAAGGTGGTGGACATCCATTACACCAGGGAAATTCTTGCTCATACCCTGCCATAGTTGAAATCACTTATGAGAATGATACAAAAAGATGCATAACACACAAAACTCCCAAAATGATTAAGTTATTTTCATGTATGGTTTCTCACAATGAGACAAACTAAGCTATCATCTATGCAAAATGGAAACGTAGAAATTAGGATGATAAATTGAAATCTTATGTTCTTGCCAACTGGAGGAACACGGGATTCTTCGTATCAAGGTATCATGGAATATGATCTGTAGAAGAAATTTAATTCCACTTGTTAAGTCATGTCATTCAGATTAGCAGAATTAGTGAAGAATTTTGTAATAAATTTGCACTTTTTGAGGGTTGTTTTGAACATGTTCCACCTTAAGTATGCTTAGTTATGTCATTGAAATTCCTTTACATGCTTAAAGCATTGCAGTATCAGAAGCTAATACACATTATTGTACTTAAAATACTATTGATATTGCATGCTATTTTTATTTCCAAAATGAAGCTTTACCATCGCAATAACTATCTGAAGAGTGTACATGCTGTACTTGTTGCCGCTGATGCCTTTCTAATATGCAGGTTTGATAAGGAGCTTGACAAAGAAGTTGCTATCAAAGTTATTGATTTGGAAGAATCGTAAGCACTCAGCATTAGTTATTTTGCCTTTTGTATTCTGCTCTCTGCTATCAAAATTAGCATTAGTTATTTTGCCTTTTGTATTCTGCTCTCTGCTATCAAAATTAGAGGATTAATCGTATCTGATCTTCAGTCTGTCCCAGGGGTGTCTCTCTGTGTACAAGTGAATATTTTCCTGGCCAGAGAGAAACTGAAAGGCACCCCGGTTTTCCATTCTTCCCTTGATTCACAATTGTTCTATTACTTTACTGAAGAGATATGTGGATGGACTTCATAAATTCCTCTCAAAGTAAATTATAGGCGTTAAAGCAGCTGGACCACTTCACTGTGTTAGAAAACATAGACTATGGGGTTGTTTTTGAAAGTAGATCCTAGGTGCAAATGGTGTTATCCTATGGGCACTTAACCATGTGCTGATATTTTATTGGAGGCATTGCTGATATTGATGGTTGGGGAAACAATTGCAACATTGATATCTAGTGAAATTAAATGTTTCTTTTTTCAGTTTCCCACTTATAATGAAAGGAGATTAGTATTAGCAAAATATTTACACATCAGCAAAAAAAGAAAAAGAAAAAAAGAAAAAAAATACCAAGATGTTTGGGAAACAACAATGGAAACATGTTCTGGGATCTGTATTTTCTGACTACATCTATGATATGTCTTGCCTTATGGTAAAATGCATGTTAGGGGAGATTACTTATTATATGGCCTCTTGGCTCTTATTGAACTAGAAGCTTTTTGTATTGCAAACAGACTGCTATTTTTTTCTCCAAAAACATTTTAGCCTGCTAGCTTTATAAACAGTATAATGTGGTTCTCTACTTCCTAAATATTGCTTGATTTTTTCTTCTGCAGTGAGGATGAAATTGAAGACATTCAAAAGGTATTACCTCTTATTCAGGGTTATCCATTTATTATATGTGATGATTTTGTTCCTCATGTATCTAATTTTTTTGCTAGGAAATTTCTGTTTTGCGACAATGTCGATCTCCATACATCACAGAGTACTATGGATCCTATCTTCACCAGACGAAACTATGGATAATTATGGAGTACATGGCTGGTGGATCTGTTGCTGACCTAGTAGGTTACTTCACTTGTTTTGTTTCTTTGTTTCATGAAATTAGTAATTTTGTTTGCGAAAGATTCCTAATAATGGTTATTTGCAATGTTGATGCAGTAATTGTCAATTATTGTTTATTTATAATTGAACCAGATAATTTTCTAGATAATGATTATTCTCTGAAAAGCTAATACATATTTTTATTTCTGCAGCTGCAGTCAGGTCCTCCACTGGATGAAATGTCAATTGCTTGTATTTTACGGGACTTGCTGCATGCTATTGAATATTTACATAATGAAGGAAAAATTCACAGAGATATTAAAGGTTTTGCAAATTTTTTTATTTTTTTTAATCTGCTTTTAATTTCTGTCCTTCCTGTTATTAATTTTTTTTTTACCTCAATGCTTGCTTGAATTGCTTGTCCACTGACATCCTGCCCACTAAATTTTGGCAGCTGCAAACATATTGTTGAGCGAGAATGGTGATGTTAAGGTATTTCCTTTTGTCTTGAATAGGCTTATAAGGCCCCCTTGATTATCTGTAGAGTGGCGAATTAGAAGATATGTAAATGTAGTAGGTTTACCATTTTTTTATTTGAGAAAGTGGTGGAGTTATGTGCTCACTTTTAGTATTCCAAGTTACTATGGTGACCTTGTGACAGGTTGCAGATTTTGGCGTTTCTGCACAGTTAACTGGAACAGTATCGAGGAGAAAGGTACTACAACTTATTCAGCTAAGCTTTGTTCTACAACCAGTAAAGAGTGTATCACATAGTGGAATATGCCTTGTGGATTTTTTGTTTATCATTTATTGTTAGGTCTACTGTTTTAGGACCTATTCCTTGCTAAACTTGTATTATGACGTTTGCTTTTTTTTTTTGTTAAACTATTATGAAGGAGTAGCAGATAATTGCTACAGAAAAATAGCATATCAGCAGAAACTATTGTGGGAACTCATAGAAAATGATATTAGATCTTAATTCAATTGTTAAATTAAAACAATTGAAATCTTTGTTCAATTCATTGAAAACTAAAAATAAAGAAAATAATTGAATGAATTCTCTAATTGAATTTTTTTTTTTAAAATTTATTGCCTTTTGTAGTGGCCTTTTATTTTGGATGAAGGGAGTAACTATTTAGTAATGGAGACATCACCATTATTTCCTGTTTGAATGAGTGGTGTGGTTCCCCTTCTAATTATTATTCCTAGTTGGCTTATCTGCACTGGTCATTTTTGGGCCACAGGCCCCCCTGTTTACCGTCCTTTTGTTTTCCAAGTTTTGTAATTCAAGTTGGTAGCATTTGTTGGATTACTGGAATTCATCTTCATTAGATATTTTGTCATTTAACCATTTCTTTCTTCCGATTTGCAATTAAAGTTGGTAGCTTTCTTTGGATGACCAGAACTCATCATCTTCTGATAATTATCATTTAAACATTTCTTGCTTTGTTCTGGCATTCAATTTTGAGTGAAAAATCTGTTCAGCAATATGCTAATTTGGTTAACAAATACAGACTTTTGTAGGAACACCATTCTGGATGGCTCCAGAGGTGATTCAGAATTCAGAAGGATATAATGTGAAGGTATCTTTGAAACAATTCTTAGCTTTTCTTTTGGGTTTTCTGATTTGTTTTGCTAGAGCTGTACTTCACTCCTCTCTCCCTCCCTCCATATCAACGTTTGAGTGTGGTCATGCTAAAGCCCTTGCTTGATGCAGGCAGATATTTGGTCTCTAGGGATAACTGCTATTGAGATGGCAAAAGGGGAACCTCCACTTGCTGATCTTCATCCTATGAGGGTTCTCTTTATCATACCTCGAGAAAATCCACCACAGGTTCTCTCTGCATTCTTTAATGTCAAACTGATTAGTGGCTTTACAATCGTAGAATGATGAAATATGTATTTAACATATGGAAGTACCATTCAACATTTGTTTCTTGTGCAGCTGGATGAACACTTTTCTCGTCCTATGAAAGAGTTTGTCTCGTTCTGTTTAAAGAAAGTTCCTGCCGAGGCTAGTATTTATTTCCTCTGTATTATTTATTTCCTGTTTCCTTGTGAGTATTGGAGATATGATGGGTTTCCTATGAATTGGGTGTTCTTGAGTAATTGCAAGTGGACGAATCAATTTAGGGCTTGGTTAAACTCAAGTCCAACTTTTCAATGAAATTTCATGACATGCTTGTTGCTTCCCTTATCATGATACTACCATGCATGCATGCTTGCACTCCCAAACACACACATTGAGAGAGGGTGCAACATGTTCTCTTTGAACTGTCAAAGATTGATCTTTAGGAACCAATAAGAAAATGAAGAGCCATTTATTTCTTCCCTGTTTGTGTGTTTCTTTGCCAGAGGTGCCCCATTTATAAATTAGAAAAAGCTTTATCAGTGTAGCATGTCAGATGGTATAAACAAATGTAGTAACAATATGATAATGATAAATAAACATATCCCTGCACCCTTGCAGAACCTCTGATACTAGTCCCCATATCCATTGTCTTGGAAATATGAAAAGTTGGAGTTTGGATTTGAACTTGATTTGGATTATTATTCTGAGTTCATCTACTGGATTATTATTCTTGGTTTTCATGGCTGTTGCTGCTGTATGGCAGCTCCTTTTCGTTTTGGTGGTTACACTATACCAGTGCAACGGTTCTCATATTTCTTTTTCATGTCTGATGATTGGGAGAAGGATTTTGACCATGTTAAATGTTGAAATGGATCCTGTTTTTAAGCTCTTTACACAACCAAAGCCTTTTAGGGGTAGAATTTCATCTGTCAATCAATAAGTTAGGTGAATGATGCAGGATATGAACTATTTCAAAAGCGAATGGGACAGTATGATTTTTATTTAGCTTTAATCAATACAATTTTCTCAAATTAACATTCAACCTGCAGTAGACGGGTTTCATAGGTGTTGAGTATCCTGGGTGCCAGGAACTATTTTGACTGAAATGGTTACAAGAATGCTTATGACCAATTCAATTAATACCTACCACAGATTCTTGTACTGAAACTGTGTTGTCTGGTAAGTTTAGCTTATATGCCATATGGGATATTTGGGTGGAAAATTATGGGGTTGTGCAGCCCTACCATTTAGAATTTAGCAAAAGTTTGGTGGTGCATGATTTGTTTTTGGATAAATCATAGTTCGACCTGTCTTATGACAAGATTTTCTTAGACTCATATTTTACCTGGATTTGTTTGCGGATCTGCACATAAGAATCCTTCTTCCATGATGTCACATTTTCAAAAGGAATGTGAACTGACAAGAAAGTAGAACTTTTTACCAAGCACTTTCTACTTTTTTGTGTGAAACCTTGCATTCTGACACATTGGTGAAGCATGTAAGAGCACTGATGGTTGCTTTTTGTTTGGTTTCCTTGCACTCAAATTCCTTGAGACTTGCAAGGATTGGTTACTTGCTTTGAGCGGCAGCCCAGCCCAATGAGATGGGTTTTGCTTTCCTAAATTTATTAGCTTAAAAATTTTACTCAATACACTAACAATACATCAATTTTTCAAAGCAATCTGATGCAATGTTGTGATTAAGATTCTTGTCTTTCAATTTTTATCTGAAGGACATTTTAAGCTGATACATCACTTGATGTAATATGAAGTTTAGGGGCTGTTTGAAAATAGAGCAATACACCAATTTTCTAGAAAAACCAGAGTTAGAAAACTGAAACTTCCTTTTCAATATAATATTTTTTCATTTAATTTTTTTTCAGTTTTCCAAATTTGTATTGAGTTTGAAAAGATTTTAGAGGTCCTCCATAGTTTTCCTTTATAATTTTTTCCACTTTTTTTCAAATGATGAAAAAACATGAACAATGAAATTTTTTTCTTTTATATATAAGCACTTTTTTGCCATATAAAATATTAAAATTATTTTTATTTTCATATTTTCACATTTAGTTAGTGCCATAAATTTATTTTTTTATTAAAAATCTAATTTAAAGTTTGCTTTGGGTTAACAATATAACTTTTTTATGATAATTTTTAATTTGAATGAAAGCAAATTAATATTTTATAATTAGATTATCATGAATATAAAATATTATGATGACTATTATAAATTATGGTTTTGATTTTTTATGAAAAATAGTTGTAATCTTAATGTATTTCTTATTTTTTTTAGTGGAAAAATTCCTTTTTGTTCTCAGCAAATGATCGTGTTTTTCAATTTTTCATTGGAAAAGAAAAACTGGAAAATAAAAAGAAAACTGGAAATGGAAAAAGAAAATAATTTTCTATTAGTGAACGAACCCTTATTTTCTCTTGCTGTTTTCTTTAATTTATCAATGTTTCTGAATGTTCTGATACTTGTTAGTTGAAATGGGTGCTGTGTATTTAATATCTATGTTGTTGGCTTAACCATTTTTTGATTTTTACTTTTTAATTTTCCATGTATTAAATTTCAGAGGCCAACTGCTAAGGAACTTCTAAGGCATCGGTTTATTAGAAATGCTAGAAAGAGCCCAAGGCTTTTGGAAAGAATAAGGTGCGATATTTTGCTTTTGTCCATTGCCTTAGGATGCTGCATTCCCACAAAAACAAATATGGTTGCTGAAGCTTTTTTCTTTTTACCTTCCTTTTCTCCTCTCTCTATTTTGTTTTATTTCCTTATGTCAGTATCAAGGATATAAGGTATCATAAGGTAGCTTGAAATGTGCTTAATTTTGTCTCGGGCATTATTTCCTGTAACAGTTCCTGGCGTGTATTTTTGTTAAACAAAATGCGAAACTGGATGCATCTTTGTTACATAAGCAAGCACAATATTTACATTCTTGTTGTCATCTTGATAGAGAGCGTCCAATGTACCAGATAAAGGATGCAGAAACCCCCAGAAATGGTCCAATAGGAATAGGGGAAGGTTTTGATACTGTGAAGGTTGTAAGAGACTTGAGGGCTGATGGAACTGTTCGAGCCAGGTGAATTTCATTTCTTTATTGTTTGTTGTCTGCAATATGTGTTATCTTATTCCAATGGACTGGTTTAATTTGCAGCGGTCAGGGAAAGCCCTTCAAAAATGCTGGATGGGACTTCAGCATTGGTGGATCACAGACTACAGGAACCATTAGAAGTGCTGCAAGACCACCTCAGGTTAGAGAAAAGAAAACAGATATTTCATACAATAAGGATACCCAAAGAAGAGCTTCAGAGAGTGGTAATCATTTGTTGTCTGCATCTGGAAATGCACTTCAGGAATCACTGGAATTATCCTATGGTAAAGATGCTAGGGATCCATATCATGATGATCATCAGGATAATTCCTATGATGATGTAAGTGCTCTCTTTTGAATTATGCATTATATCAAGAATGAAAACTTCACCTGTGTTGTGGGCTAAGAATAGAGACCAAGACAGTTTTCTAAAATACAAAAAAAAAAAAGTGATGAAATCAGCTGTACTAAATATTTAGATGTTAGCGGCTGCCATCAACATGCTTGGTAAAAGTTACATGCCTAATTACAAGCAATGGCATTCTCCTGGAATGTTTCCAACAGCGACTCACGCTAGAATTTTATAGAAGCAAACGCCTATATGCTATCCAGTTTTTTTCGAACCTGCTGCTCACTGGTTAGAAATTCAATAATGTGCTTAATTGATCGGAAATTATAGCAGAAACTGAATAAGCTGGAACTCTCTAGACCAAACTCTTAATATTGGCTGAAGTACTCAATTTCCAGGATGATTTGTCCGTGAGTGGATCAGGAACTGTTGTCATACGGACTCCTAAAGGATATCAGTCATCTGCCTTGTTTCGAGATCAAAACAATGCGGTATGACTTCTGTATTAAGTTGTGCAATACGTATTGCTTTCCCTGTGCAACCCATTTATTTTATCAGATTTTTATGTTGTGTAGTCTAGCAGCACATCGACTTCTTTTGAAGATGCTTCTACCAGTGGAACAGTTGTTTTCCGTGGCCAACATGATGAATCTGATTCTCCTCGGACTCATAAATCCAGATTAGGAATGCAAGAGAGAACTTCAAGTTCCTCACTGGAGGACAGTGCTCTAAATCTTGCCGAGGTTACTTCTGTGTTTATTGTTAATGCTAATTTCATTAGGCAGCTTGTAAATATGACCATTAATCATCAGATCCTTTTGAATCAGTCTTGAATTGTTATTTAGTGCTTCTCAACTGTACTCATTCCTGAAGCAATGTTAGAACTTGTGTTCCATCTTGCTTGTATTTTTTATTGTTTTATTTTCTCATCTAAAGTTGGATTGTCTGCCCCAACCAATCCTGAAGATTTGGTCTCTGGATCTTCCTAAAGCTTTTGCTCAAATCATGTTTTTACCTTTTTTGTCAGATTCCTGACCTTTCCTCCTTTTGACAGTTTCATGTTTATAAGGAGATTCTGATCTGGAACCTTTCAGTGTGCTTATGTTGAGAAGATTCTTTGATTGTTGTGTGTATGCAGGCAAGGGCCGCGCTTCAAGGAGGGTTGAGGAAAGTAAATGCTAGAGAAAGGTTTGTACCAAGCAATAATAATAGATATGGGCTGGAGAACAGAAGAAGAGAGCAATTGACAAACAGCTCTGATTCTTCCAGGTACATTATACTTAATCATGTGGATAATCATTTTGCCTGCAAAAAAAAGAAAAAAAAAGTTTTTTACAAATTTCATAAGGGCAACACTTCTACCTCAGAAGTTCTCGTGAATACTTCGATGCACCAAAAGCTTTTCCAAGATCACAGCAAGCCAGCAATGTTGAAGAAAGTGCAAGAATAGCATCAGCATCTTTGTCAGTTTTGCTTATCCCATCCTTAAAAGAGGTGAGTAGCCAAATGATGCTGTGTATCAATTTTCAAATTTGCATGACAGAGGTATTGTAGTGTTGTTATTTCATAAATTATAATCTAATTTACAAGGTGACAAGTCAGTTATGAAGTTCCTTTCTGTCAAAATGAATTTTGGCAATAGAGCAGGTGGATGTAGTATTTCTCATCAATTCACATCTCTTTAGCTTCTGACAAACCATTGCAAAGATTGGTACTAGCTATGCAGCAAATTTGGCCCATCAGATCATTTATTATATCCGCCTAGGGTTATATGAAACATGGAATATTTTGGTTTGCTTTTCTTCAACTAATTTTGTATGACAAAATTGATCAGGTTGCTTTACAAGTTAGTTCATAAGCTTATCAAGAAATAAAAGAAGTCAGTTCATAAAATGATTTTGTGCTACTAAATCTTTAGATCGCTGTAGTCAACTGCATTTAATAATGAAATATTTACCTTGTTATTTCCCATGTTTACTAGACTTGTGCTATCGTTTCTTTTCTTTTCTTTTTCTCTTGTTCATTTATGTGCCTTTTAGAAATTGTGGAAATATGTTGTGTTTTTCTTTTCTTTTTGTCGCATTGGAGTGCTAGTGCACACAATTTCTTGTATTTTCTAGTGATTAAAAATTGTGAGCGTGTTAGGTCCCTGCCAACAGTTTAGGCATCGTTGATTTAAGTCATATGCGCAATCTGATGGCTCCACATGTTCTTTTTAAGTTTGTGTCAATTTCATCTTCCTCTGTTTCATTTCTAATAGCTTGATATGTATGATATAGGCTGTTGCTGATGATTCAGAAAGAGCACTTTTTCATGCAGTCACAAATTCGCTTGTAAATATGGAGCGGGTAAAGCCTGGATCTTGTGATATCTTTGTCAGAAGTTTGCTTCAGCAGTTGGCAAGGTTCAAAATTCTCACTTAAACTGTCTAAGAAAATTATGTTAATGTGATAGTATTTGCCAACATAGTGGCAATTGTTAGTTCAAATTACTAAAGTAAAAGCGGTTTCTGCAGTTCGAAAGAATCTTCACTGAGAGATCTGCAGGAGCTTGCAGCTCACCTATTAAGCAAGGGCAAGACAACCCCTGAAGAAACACAAAATGGAAATACAGATGTTGATAGCAGGAAAAAGCAACCGACCAAGGAATTTAATTCAAATGCCAATTTAAGTCCTCTTGCGAGATTTCTGCTCTCAAGGTTGGTTTAAGTGATTTTTGTACCATTATTGAATTTTTTACTATTTGAAAATAGGGAAATCGTGCATCTTAGTCGAGCATCTTTGGCTATTAAAGACAGTTATTAAACCCAGCCCGGGGATTGACCCGACCAAGGGGCCGGGTTCCGGGTTTCATGAGTCAACCCGGAAAAATTAAAAAAAATATTTGAAGTTTTAATATTTCATATGAAAAAATAAAAAAAAAATCCATGTAAATATAAGATATACATGTTGTAAATAATGAAGTTTAAAAGAATATTTTAAAAAGTTTTTTATCCCACATTGAAAAAACAACTTTTTTCTTGGGAACATAGAGTATATATATTAATGGGTTTCAAATCCCACATTGAAAAAACACAACTTTTTTCTTGTGAACATACAATATATATATGAAAAGGCTTCGAATCCCACATTGAAAATATATTATGTTATCCTTTTAAGATGAATTATTTAAACCAAAAAGTTTTGTATTCCACATTAAAAAGACAACTCTTTTCTTGTGTGAACATAGAGTATATATACAAAAGGGTTTCAAATCCCACATTGAAAAAATAATTTTTTTTTCTTGGGAATATAGAGTATATATACTAAAGGGTTTCAAATTCCACATTGAAAAAATATGAAAAAAGAGGGGTATAGGAGAGAAACCACATTTGAAAGAGAAAAAAAAAACACTGGGTCTCGTCCGGGTTCGTCTAGGTCATGGGTCAACCCGCCGAGTCGACCGGGTTTTGCCGGGTTGTTGCCCCGGCTGGTTTTTTATTAAACCCGGACCGGTCCAGCCACCGGGTCCCGGGTCGGCCGGTCGGGCCGGGCAGGGTTTAATAACCAGGATTAAAGATTTTGATCTTTATATGTATTTGTAAATAGTAAATAATGATTTTTCTGATTCTTTTTATTTGTTCTTTTACTGTTTATATTGTAGTGCTTTTTATGGATATGCTATTAAAGATTTTGATCCTTTTTTCTCATGCAGATGGCAAGGCCAAGTTTCACGAGATGTCAATCCAACTTGAAAACTTAAAAAGGAAGAGCTTGGAGGGAGGCTGAGTGCATCTTCTATCTTTTTGTAGTGTGTTACCTGTTTATGCATTCTTTCAGATTTGATGTACATATCATTGTAAGAAACTGTGCATCTATAATATTTCTATTATGATCATTTGCCCTTTTCATGGTCTATTAATCGTAGCAGCAGAATTGGTGTATAATTAGGGGTGTGAGTTTTGTTTTTGCTATATTAATTCATCAGTGTAATTTTAGGAATCTTAGTTGTATTTATCATCATATTCTAGTCTAAATTTTGTCCCAAATGTTTGAATCAAAGTTTTAGTGTCTCTTTCCAATTCCATTTAGCTTGCTTCGGGTGGCCAGAGATTGCAGACCTTGCCTTTTCTTGAAATCAATATTTGCAGATTCATCTCTCCGTGAATCTGTTCAACGGGAATGATCCTGGATTGTTCAAATACTCAAAGGATACAAGAAAACAACCAATACACATCAACAGGTAGTATTGTTAAATTCTGGAAACAACTTCTGTGTAACAGGATTGATTTTGTCGAATCTTGGATTGCCTTAGCCGTATCATATAATGTTCATCAACACATTTCCTCTGACCTTAGAAGAAGCAGTCGATGTTTATAGTGAGAATGATGTGAATTTTTTTTTTCCTCTAGTATCTTCTGGCTCTGAAATACAAATTTTGCTCATATTCCGAGAGTTACAATCATGGAATCCCTCGTGATCAGATGCCTGTATTTCTGAATGCAGAAGCAATGACAAATGAATTTATTATTATGTGCATATGCTTCACATTTCCTTGAGAATAGATATCTGGTTCAGGTAAACAACTTGAGCTCATTCAGAAGAATCATATACTTGTATTGATTAAGATGGGAATTGGCTTAGGCTTTGTTCTTTGAGAGGGTTTAACTTTAGGTATCGACAAATTCAAGACCTGGTCGTTGTGTATCGTGGAATAAAATTCAGATTGACAAAAAAAAAAAGGCCATTCATTTTGTGAAAGCATTTAATTCCCAATGCGCGAACTTAACAGCTTGCCCTTGGCTCTTTGAGTGAAGGGTTCGTCCAGAGTTGGTGTAGCCTGAAGCCAATAAGAGCTAGCCTCTACTGCATGAGTTGCTGGAACCACATCTGCCTCGTCATAGCAACCGCTCAAATCTAGCAGCCGGGGAATCTCTCGATGAAATCATCACCCTCTGTAGCAGCTGTGGTCTAAAAATTCACAAAAATAAATAAATTAGATTTTTTTTTATTTAGTTTATAATCATGCCAACATATAATAACATCATGATAATCATGCATTCATTATAAAAGGCTATAATGTATACTAAATAAATATATAAAAAAATATTTAATATGAGATTTTGTTGTTGTCAAAGAGTTATCATAGTCTTTAAAGCTTTATTACTCTTCACTTGATGCAAATATATATATATATATATATATATATATATATATA
>Ga0307515_10013673_pt1 | contig 15126 bp, 1 predicted proteins | sample 17_EM_MG_FD_194513 | JGI IMG/M metagenome (GOLD analysis project Ga0307515, IMG submission 194513) | Populus trichocarpa ectomycorrhiza microbial communities from riparian zone in the Pacific Northwest, United States - 17_EM | ecosystem: Host-associated > Plants > Roots > Unclassified | place... | reverse complement strand
TTATACTTAAAAGCTTTCTAATATCTTATAGACTTTCTCTAATTTGTTACTCTCTTAAGTTACTATAATTTTTGGATAATTATACCTAATTAATCCGTCTATATCTTTTTGCAGTAAAGCCCCTAATAGCTTTTTATTATTTTATAGTCTAGCCTTCTAACTTAGAGCATCTGCTTATATATTATTTATACCCTTAATATACTAAATCTCGAAATAGTATTCTATAAGCATCTCTGCCTATCTAACCTATCTTTAGTTAAGTTCCTTTATTATTAGGAATCTTATTAGGTTCTTATAATCCGTTTTAACTATAAATAGTTTCTCTATACCTTATAAGAATGCTCTCTATTCCTTTAATACTATAACTATACCTAATAACTCCTTATTATAGATGTTATAGTTTAACTCTAGTAGTGTTATCTTCCAACTATAATATGCTACTAGGTGCCATTTATTTTAGTATTTTTATATAAAGTACGCCCCTAGTATATAGTCTAATGTGTTTATTTCTATAACCGTCTCTAGTCCTAGTTAATAGATTTTAAGAACTGGCTCCTAGGTAAACAACTCTTTAACTTTTTTAAAGAGTTCTTTTTACTCCTCTCCCTATACCTATAGTTCTTCTTTTTTTATTAGTCGCGTAAATGGTTTAATATCCTTTAACTACTGCACTATAAACCTTCTACAGTAATTGCAAAACCCTAGAAATAATCTTAACTACGTAATATTCTCTAGTTCTTACTAATTTATTATAGCCTTAATCTTCTTTAGATCTATACTAAGTTGGCCTAGTTTAATAATAAATCTAACAAAATTGGTCTTCCTAGTAAAGAACTTATATTTCTTAATTGCTACTAGCATCTATTCTTCTTATAGTCTCTTTAAAACCCATTTAACGTATTCCCCGTATTCTTCCTTAGTTATTAAGTAGATAATAATAATATTAAGATATACTATAACAAATTTATCTAAGTGTTCTTCTAATATATTATTAATACGCTTTTAGAATATTACTAGTACATTTATAAGCCCAAATTATATAACTAATAGTTTATATAGTCCTTTCTTTAACCTAAAGGCTACCTTCTATTTATTGCCTTCCTTAATCCTAATCTAATAGTACGCCTATTTTAGATTTATCTTTATAAAGATTTACGCGTTACCTATCCTATCTTAGATTTTACTAATTAAGGGTAAAAAATACCTATTCTTTTTGGTAATGCTGTTTAACTATCTATAGTTAATACATAGCCTTAGTTTACTATTCTTCTTTAGTATAAATAGTACTAGATAACCCGCTAATAACTATAATGGTCTAATATATCCCTTTTATAAATTTTTCTAGACAAACTCTTTTAATACTTTACCTTCTTCTTTAGTAAGCTTATAAATTAGAAAGAACCTTAGACTCGTTCCTAGTTCTAACTCTATCTTATAGTCCTATGCTATATATTTTAATAACTTCTCACTTTTTAGTAACTATAGTCTCTTGCTGTACTTATGGTATTTCTTTAGTATATAACTTAAGCCCTACTTAGTCTCTTTGTATATTGCTCTAACTTAGTACTATACTAACTTAGCTTATTATTACATCTTACGGCGTTAAGTATTTCTAATATTAACCTAGCCTATAATCCAATCGATTTTTAGATTATATTCCTATAACTAAGGTATCCCTAATACTGCCTTATCCCATCCTAATAGTAGGATATTAAAAGATATCTTAATTTACCTTCTTTTAATAGTTATCTAAATAGGTCCTATTTTAAGATTAATAATCCCTCCTCTATAGGCTATTAGATCTCCTAAAATTATAACTAATAGGTAAGTTTACTCCTTCTATCTATAAGGTAATCCTATTCTCTTAACTACTACTAGTAAAATATGGTTCCGCGTTACTCTACTATCTATTAGCGCCTTAAACTACTAATCTTACTATTTAACTTATAAATTTAGGTATTATCCTTAAATTCCTTTAAGGGTCTAAGGCTCTACTACTGGCTCCCTCTAGTCCTATAGGCCTCTACTTTTCCTAACTATTAGCTGCTTAATCCTATTATACTTAGCTTACTCTTTAGCCAATACCTAGTTCGCTTTTTGTCTTTAATATACTATAAACACGTATTTTCTAGGCATTTCCACTACTATTATCCGTCTAAGCATTTTTCTATAAGAAATCTTCTTAGTTAAAGTATTAAGTTACCTAACTTCTAAACTTCTGCTAAATACTAGCTATGTATATACTTAGCATTCCTATATTATTACTTATCTGTTATTTAATATATCCTTATAGGGTATTTCCAATTCTTTTCCTTTAGATTCTTATATATTTTATATATATTATCTATATATACAATCCATAATAGCGTATAGTATACTAGGTGCTTTAGGTTAACTCTTAGCTCGTCTTTGTCCTTAAGTTTAAACCTTTATTATGCTAATTTAAACGTTATAACTTTATTCGCAGGTACTAAGATACGCCTTTTACTTCTCTAGTCCTTTAAACACTCCTCTAGATCCTTTAACGTTATAATTAAGGCTCCTTTAATGTAATTTATGGCCTTTTCCGTAATTAGGTTGTCTTAGATAACTTTTTCGTCTAACCATATATAGAAATCTTCCCACTTATTATTATGTCTCTACCTATACCACTTTTAGTATAGCTACTAGAGTGTATACAGCTTATCTATAAGGAAGTATCTTCTTATTACTATATTATAATAGCCCTTTATATATTATTCCTTAAATCTAGTAAGGATCCCTAGATCCTCCTTATTTTCCAGTTTAGTAAGCCACTTAGCTCTTAGTATGCCTACCCTAAGCCTATTAGTAATTCTTTATACTAGTACTCTATCCCTTATATGTCCTAATATACTAAATCTCTTATCTAATTTCTATTCTTGCTATGCGATAATTCTTTACCTAAACTCTTCTATAGTTTCTTTTAGTTTACGTCTTATTAACAGATCCTTAAAGTCTTCTTACTTTTTAATTTTAGTATTAACTTTTTAATCTTTAGTCTAAACACTATATTCTACTAGTAGGTCTTTTAGGTCTATATATCTATCTCCTAGTTTAGTTACTATTTATATTATAAATTCTCTAATTTATAAGGAAGCTCCTTACTTCTTACCTATAGGTGTTTTAATTTATACCCCAAATTCTTAACCCTTTAGATTCTTTAATCCTAAGCTTGCTTCTAACTTAAGCTTAGCTCTAGCCTTAGTCCAACTAGGCTTACTTAGTATTCTTATCTTATCTTAAGAGTCTTAAATCTCACTTATTTTGTCTTAAGAATCTTATACCTATAGGAAACTCTGTCCTAAGCTTATTTATATATTCTTAAACTAAGCTACTACTCTACTTTATTAGTTATTATTTATTATAGGTCCTTAAGCTTGCCTTATCTCGTTTTAAGAATCTTAGTTGTCTCTTATCTCGTCTTAAGAATCTTAAGCCTATGGCCTTTTACCTTTATTAAGTGCCGAAGTAGTTCGCTGTCCTACTTCTCTTATATCTCGCGAAGCGATAAATATCGTGTCTAGCAGGGTTTTAATCCCTACTAATATTCCCTATTCTATAGTGGAATCATCCTCTACCTCTAGTATAATATTTTTAATAGCTATATATTCCTAGTAAACCGCTCTTATTACCTTATTATTACGAAATATTTTACCTATATTAAATTTATTGTCCTTAATATCCAATCTGCGAACTAGTTTATTAGTTCCTTTATATTCTATAAATGCTAGCTCTTATAGCTAATAGCTTATACCGTACTTAGCGTCCTTATAAATTTAATATGCGTTATTATAATAAAACGCGAAACTTTTAATTAAACATTCCTTTGTTCCTCGCAGTATATTATTATCCCTCTCTATATATATATTGTCTACCGTTAGTCTAGTTCCTTTTATTATATAGTACTTCTAACTATCTTTGCAATCCCTTATAAAGTAACCTTATTTTCCATAATTTATATAAGCTCCCTCTTTAAACTATCTTTCTTGCTATAGAGTCCGCCTAAATATCTTCTGCTACTAAGATCCCTAGTTTAGCCTCTACTCCTTAAACCTTTAATTACTTAATTCTTATCCTTTAGGTTTCTATAGTTTCTTACTCTATCTCTTATAGGCTTCTTTAATACTACTTAGGTTTATTAGCTCTGCGCTATACTATAGTTTCTAACTTAGCTTTAGTTATTACGTACTCTACGCCTTATATAACTATAAAACTCTATCCTAACCTCTCTTAGCCTATTCCCTTTAGTAGATCTAATTATTAATCTTAATTACTTAATCTATTAGTTCCCTTAGGGTGTCTATATCTTCTATTAGGATAATTACGTTCTAGACTTTAGCCTTAAGTCCCTATTTATACTATACTATAAGCGCCCTATTATTTTACTTAACTTATATTACTAACGTTTAGAACTGCGTTATATACTTAATTGCTAAGGTTCGTTACATAATATCTTAGAGTTTTCTTTCCGCTATAGTTACTACCTCTAGGTCTCTAAACATTTATATAAGTTGCTCTATAAATCCATTCTAGCTTGAGAATATAAACCGTACCTCTTAGTTTATAGTTATTATTCCGTTTGCCTAGATTTCTATAAGGTAAAGCTTAAACTATTTAAGTGCCCTTCCTGTTAAGAACAATCCTACGTACGCTATTTAATCTATAGGTATTGCTAGCTTAGCTCCTTCTTGCGTAACCTTAAAGTGCATTTATATAAGGAATCCTTTAAACTTTAATCTTTCTCCTAAGTATCTTTTAATTAATAGTAACTTAACCTTTACTACGCCTATCCCGTTAATCCTATTTTTTAACGTTATATTATTTTTTATTAGCTAGTTAACTATCTCTTATAGTTATCTAACCGTTATAGGTTGCTATAAGTTAGTATTTGCTATACTAGTGTTGTTACCTAACCTCAATATAGTTGCCGCCGTTAATAGCGTTATGGTGGCTGCTTTTAGTAGCATATTATCTAACTTACTATTATTAATACCGTAACTAGGTAGTAATTGTGTAATAGAACCTTATAGCAAGAACTATAATAGGTCCTATTATTAGGCTAGGTGTGTAGGAAATATAAGTAATAATAGTTAATAAGTAATAATAACTGGTGGAGTGGTTACCTAATAGATTAACTCTAATTATATTCTAAGAATTACTATAAGGAAGGAACTATCTAGGTAGGGACTAAGGGTCCTTAAATACACAACCGTACTCCTATAAAATCCTTCTTGTATATAATATATGTGTACTCTATCTACTCTATTACGGATTACACAGATCCTACAGATTATATAGATTATGTCACGTGACCTCGGTTACCATTCCTCGTCACATAGCTCTATCGGCTCCATCCTGGACCGTGCTTGTATTAACTAACTAGCTTCTTCTATCTCTTCTCTAAGTAGTTATAATATCGTACTTAAAGCGTCTATAACACTACTCTAAGAATAAGCTAAAATATAAGGAGCACGTCTATAAAGTCCTATAACGGCTCTATAAGGCTAGCCTCTAGGTTAATATTAAGATGTTAGAGTTTAGTATTAAGCGTATAAAGTACCTAGGTTTAATTATTAGTATAGACGGAATTAAAGCCGACCTAGAGAAAACGGTTATAATTAACTAGTGGGCACCCCTACGGACTGTAAAGGGGGTATAATTATTTTTAGGTTTTTATAATTTCTACTAACGCTTTATTAAAAACTATAGTAGAATTACCTAGCCTCTTAACCAACTTACTAAAAAAGACCAGCCCTTTTACTTTAACGCTATATATAGGTAGGCCTTTAATAAGCTTAAAAAACGGCTAGTATTAGCCCCCCTACTTGCCTATTTTAACCTAGAATGGCCCTTAATGCTAGAAACTAATGCCTTAAATAGCGTAATAGCTAGTATTTTTTCCTAGAAGCAACCGGACGGAGAATAGTACCCTATTATATACTATTTAAAGACTTTAATAGATGCTAAGCTAAACTACCATATCTATAATAAAAAAATGCTGGCTATTATCTCTAGCTTTTAGCACTGGTGTGTATAGCTAGAGGGGATCCCTAAGTCTATTAGAGTAGTTTTAGATTATAAGGCCCTAGAATACTTTATAATAACTAAGGCCCTTATAGCCCGGTAGGCACGCTAGGCGAATATCCTATCTTAGTTTAACTTCTTAATTATATATAGACTAGGCGCTATAAACTATACAGACGCTTTTATAAGGCGCGAATAAGACCTAGATAACTAAATAGCTATAAAAATCTTATTACGGACCTAGACGCTACTATAACTAGAATACCTTAACCCTTAAATATAGGTAGAACTAAGCACGGACTCCTTAGGCGCCAAGATATCTCCTATTAACTCCTTTAAACTTAACCTTATTAATAAACTACTATAGGCTAACTGAACAACCCCCTCTTTATAGGAGTACCGCGAAGAGGTAAAGAATATTACCAGCCTATAGTCCCTTAAAAACGGACTACTTAAGTACTAGAAACGGCTAGTAGTAGCTAAGGAATAGAACTTATGGACCTAGCTTATTACTAAAGCTTATACCTAGGTCTCTACAGCCTACCCTAAAAAAAATAAGACCTGTAAGATTATTAGTAACCGCTACTATTAGCCTAGAATAGTTATAAATATTAACCGCTATATACGGAACTATAATAACTGCTATAGATTTATAATTCTATAAGATAAGACCCTAGGACTATTAAAGCCACTCTTAATACTAGAACGCCCTTAATAGTATATCTCTATAGACTTTTATAAACTACCTATAGACCGTAACGGATATAATATGGTTATAATCCTAGTTAACCGCTTTGGCAAGCGCGCATTCTTAATCCCCTATTATAAGAATATTAATACTAAAGAGGCGGCCCAACTATATATCTATTATATCTACCAAATTTATAGACTACTAGATACTATTATATCCGATTACAGGCCGTAATTTATATTAGCTTTCTGGAATAAGTTTACCTAAATCTTAGGTATTAAGCTAAAGCTTTTTATAGTATACTACCCCTAGACAAATAGTTAGACGGAAATTATAAATTAATACTTAGACTAGAGACTTTAGCCCTTTATTAACTACTTCTAAGATAACTAGGCTAAACTGCTACCCCTAATAGACTACGCCCAAGTAACCCTACCTTATAACTCTATAGGATTTGCCCCTATCTAACTAGAAATAGGCTACTTACCATATATAAGCCTTAACTGGGAAAGACTAGAAGGACCCTAGACCGTATACAAAAAACTATTTTATAAGGAAGCCTAGTAATACGCTAAGCGCTTAGAAGAAGCCTAGACGGTAGCCCGTATAAATCTAGAAAAGGCCTAAAAATTAATATAATAGTAGGCAAATAAGTATAGGCGAGAGCCTAACTTTACCGTAGGAGATATAGTCTGGGTTATAATAAAGAACTAGAAAACGGAACGACCTAGCTATAAGCTAGACTATTAGATAGCAGGACTATATAAGATTCTTAATAAAATAGGCAACTTATATAAGGTTAAGCTCCTAGACTTAATTAAAATCCACCCTATTTTCTTACCAGATAAGCTACGGAAAGCTATAAATAACCCGCTACCCAAACAAAAGAATGAACCCCTACTACCGATTTAAGTTAATAACGATAATAAATAGGAAGTTAATAAAATACTAGCCTATAAACTAGTATGAGGGATACTATAATACCGTGTCTAATAGAAAGGCTATAATTTAGACCTAACCTAGTACCCCGCCTAGAACTTTATAGGCTACTCCTAGAAGCTTAAAGAATTCTATAACTAATACCCTAACAAGCCCATACCTCTAAAGTACCTAGATAAGTGGATGGAGTGCTAGTATAGCGAAGACAATAATCTGCCTATTGAGTATAAGGATAAGAATACCCTATAAATATAATACAGATATATAAGGCCTAAGGGCAGGCTTTTTTAGAGGGGGGGGTAATATTATAGCGCTAGTGGAAAACGGTAGATTGTGGCGGATAATCGCAGATAGTTTCTTACTATTTTAGATAGTTGCAGTTACGTAACCAGATAATCGTATAAAACCTCAAGCGGCGCTACCCTTCTTCCCTTTTCCTTTTTCTAGCTTTAGATCCTTGTTTATAGACTACCAATCATATAGGCTTGCGCGTCCCTCTCGCCGTGCTTATACCTTAATTGACTAAGTCGCTAATAGTAATAAAGCTAAATCTTAAAGCTATAAAAAGGGCTTAAAACCTGTTACACAGGGAGGCAGGTGCATAGTAGTGTGAGGACTCTATAAGGTGGAGCAGTTATAAAGGATAAGAATAGTATAGAAAAGGACTAAAGGCTAAAGTTTAAGCTATTATAATACTATTAAACGATCTAAGTAATATAAGGAAGTTAATTAAACAAGCTATTAAAGTAGATAACTAGCTATACTAAAGTAATAAATCTAGTAGAATATAGTAAGGACTAACGTATATAAGAAAGGCATAATAGTAAGGATTTAAACTATAGTATAGCGCAGAGCTAATAGACCTAAGTAGTATTAAAGAAACTAAAAAGGAAAATAAAAGACTATAGAAACCTAGAGAATAAGGTTTAAGAAGTAGAGGCTAAACTAGGGATCTTAATAGTAGAAGATATTTAGGCGGACTCTATAGTAAGACTAGTAGTTTAAAGATAGAGCTTATATAAACTATATATAAATTTTTTTACTAAAGACTATAAAGGTAGTTAAAGTAACTATATAGTAAGGGGAATAAAACTAGTAGACAGTATATATATATAGAGGGATAATAATATACTATAAGAAACAAATTTTTATTTAATTAAGAGTTTTGCATATTATTATAATAATATATACTAAGTTTATAAAAACGCTAAGTACACCACCCTGGCGCATCTCGCTGTAAGTGCCTTATTAGCGCCGCTGATCATTTAGAGAACGCCGTCTGTTTTACTAGGTTAAATAGAGTTAGTCTCTAACGGATTAGCATGCTTAGAAAGACGCCTATATTAAAATTAAATTAAGCGATTATAAGGGATTTTGCCTATATACTGATTTCTATAGAGAAGCAATTAAGCGATCGTTAAATTGCTAAACGAGTGTTTAATTCCTTCCTTTAAGTTTTTACCTAAATCTACCATTTAGTTATGCCCTCTTCGGCTATAATTATGTCGCGTACGCGTTGCCTTATAGATATAATAAGTCGGTATAGATCTTCTTCTGTAATCTTATCCTACTTCTTCTAAATTACCTATTATATCTGCTTCTCTATACGAGGCTTATTACAGCGCTGGGTAATTTATTCCTTTATTATCTTTTAAAGAGCTATTTAGGGGCTAATTAAGTAGTTAGATTTGGTTAGCCGTAAATCTAGCTATAGTAGATTAAGCTTTGCATATAGGTGCGCCGTCCATTTATATAATAGATAGGGTAGGATTAAACGACTAGGGGGCGTTAATATATATATAATACTCCCTATTATAGTATTCGTAGAAGTTCTTTAGGCTTAGGTAAATATAATCTTAAAGCCTTAAGCTGTAATATTGCCCTATTCCTGCTTGTTCTAAAAGACTAAAGGCCCTTTCTTAACACCTATAAAGCAAGCCTAAATTATTATATAAGGTATGTTGCGGAGTCTTAGCTAAAGGTAGTAGGGGTAAAATTATTTATAAGGCCGTTAAGTTATAAAGACACACTAGTGGCCACTATGGTATATTATAGATTTGTCTGTCTATATAATCTTAAACCAGTCTTTAATCGTCTATAAGCTTACCTAGTAGGCGAATGCAAGTCGCTTTTAGCGCTGCCTTTAGGTAAGCTATGGCTTTAGGTAAGTAATATATTACTAAAAGCCTTTCTTTTTTAGTAATTGCCTAATTATAGAGTTAGAAGCGTAGAGTCCTATTTTAGTAAAGAGCTTAGCGTAGGTGGCAGTACGCGCCTAATTATAAGATTTAATAAAGTTAACTAAGCGTTAGCGCGCAGGCGTATTGTACCTAAGGCGATTTCTAAAGCCACTACGTTGCAGAGTTAATGGCTCGTTATAAATAGCGTGTATAGTTAATAGAAGCTCTTATAAAGTAGTCGCGATTATACGGATGGCCTACTTAGTTAGTACACCATATACTTCTATTTAGTAGCTACTACTTAGTAAGGGACTAGCTACTTGCTAGCGTAGGTATAAACAATATTACTTAAATACTCTCTATAAGTAGGGGCCTATAAGTAGCAGCAAGATAGCTTATAGACTAAGGAATTCTCTAGTAGTTTGAAATAGCATATAAGATTTAATAGGAGGACATTAAAGAATACGCCCTATTCTAGCCCTTAAATAACTAAATACTCCCTACCTAGCTATAGACGGTATACTAGTAAATTACTAGACCCTTTTACTACTTCCCCCCTAGATCTTCTAATATACTTAGAAAATATAGTATATAAGGCAGACTAAAAGATATAAAGATATACTAGCTAGGCGAAGGCGAAGCGCGTAGGATGTAAGGGTTATTTTGGCCCTTACTCGGCTGCATCGCCTAGGGGCTCTCAGGGGTCGCCAAGGCTAGCCTTCGGCTAGCCCTTAGCACCTCCTTATAAGCACCTTAGGCTTGCAGCCCTTCCCTCCTCATCGGTTCGTCTCTATACCAGGCTATTGCCTACCCTTATTACCATATCGTCCTCTTCCATCAACTCCCTATGTGACTCATGCTCGGCTTGCCTGCTCCCTACCGTATACCCTAGCAATACTGCCTTATATAGGACTACTAAAAGTGAATACTTAGGTTTTTATTCCCTTATAGGACTTTTTCCTATATAGAAAGGTAGTAGCCTATATAGACCTAAAAAGGGACTAAATTAGGCAATAAATAGAATTAATAATAATAGTATTTTTATACTATTGCTTATTTAGCGCCTAATATATCCTTATAGAGTTTTTTTTTACCTTTAGTGCTTAGTATATACTATCTATACTAATATATAATATGCTAGGTGTCTTAGGTTAACTTATAGCTTATCTTTATCCTTAAGTTTAAACCTTTATTTAGCTAATCTAGCTACTAGGCTATTATTAGTAGGTACTAAATTTTATTATTTACTTCTCTAGTCCTCCGATTATTATTTTAGATCCTTTAATATTATAATTAATGCCCCTTTAATATAACTTATATATTATTCTAATATTAGTTAATCTATAACGACTTATTTATCTAGCTATATATAAAAATCTTCCTACTTATTATTATATTGCTATCTATACCACTTTTAATATAGCTCTATAAGTATATAAAATCTATTTATAAAGAAGTATCTCTTTATTACTATATTATTATAACCTTTTATATATTATTCTTTAAACCTAATAAATGTTCTAAAATCTTCCTCTTATTTAATTTCTTATAACTACTTCGCCTTTAGTATACCTATTTTTAGCCTATAAGTAATTATTCTTATAGATACTCTATCCCTTAACTATTCTAGTATTCTTAGCTTATAGTTCTAGTTTTATTCTTACTATATATAAATTTACTTTTAGAATTATTTCTAGCTTTTTTTAAATTTATATCTAACTAATAGATCTTTAAAGTCTTCTTACTTTTCAATTATAGTATTTTTTAACCCTTTAGCTAAACACTTTATTCGACTATAGTGGTCCGCTTATTAGGCTTATCCTATATATTAGTTCCTATCTTAATCCTTAAATACTATTACTCTTTAGTAGAACTGGTATATAAGAACTTTCTTTACTAATCTTTAGCTAAACGTGCCCTTTAGGTCCTTATCTAGTTTATAGAGTTAATCTAATTCTTTATTTAACTCTTATATACCCTAGAGTCCTCTTAACTTAGGCTTTTATAGCTAATAGCCTATGCTATACTTAGTGTCCTTATAAATTTAGTATATATTATTATAATAAAACGTAAAGCTGTTAATTAAATATTCGTTTATTCCTTATAGTATACTATTATCCCTTTATACGTATATATTATCTACTAATTTAGTTTCTTTTACTATATAATTACTTTAACTACCTCTATAATCTCTAGCAAAATAACTTTATTTCTATAGTTTATATAAGCTCTATCTTTAAACCACTTTTCCTATTATAGAGTCCGCCTAAATATCTTCTCCTACTAAAATTTCTAGTTTAGCCTTTACTTCTTAGTCCTATAATTACTTAATCCTTAACCTCTAGTTTTCTATAGTTTCCTATTTTATTATTTTAACTCTTTAATACTACTTAAGTCTATTAGCTCTACGCTATACTATAGTTTTAATTCCTACTATAACGCTCTATTAATTTATACTGGTTTAACTATACTTTTACCGTCTCTATTAGACTAGTAAAGCCTATTATTAACTTTAATTACTTAATTAATTGGTTTTTTTATATGTTATGATATTCAATTACGCTGTTGCGGCTCCCGTTAGGGTCCATGCAGCGGGTCTATATAAGTATATATATATATATGTATAAGAGGGGAACCGTACCACTAGGGCCGGATAAAACCTCTCCTTCTCTTGTTATACGGCCTATATAGCCTCTCTTCTAATTAGTAACTGCCAAGCACGAGTAGATGTCTCTTTAAGGCGCTATAGAAAAGCCATCTTAATGCGTACTCCTGGGTTTATTTAGTGGGGTGTATAGCTAGGGCCTAGGTTCTATTCCTAGCTGCTCCAGTTATCTAAGTGGGGCGTAGGCCGGTGGCCCATAAGGCTAGTAGTAGTATAGAAGATTTTATTATTTGCATCTACGTTAATATACGCAGCTCTATGCCTTGCTACGTTTTATTAAGTTCTGTTAGAATATTAACCTCTACTAAATTCTACCAGGTTACCAAATTCTGTTAAATTCTGCTAGGTTGCTAAAGTTCTGCCAACTTCTGTTAGGTTATTAGATTCTGCTAGGTTACTAAAATTCTACCAAATTCTATTAGGTTGCCAAAACTCTACTAAATTCTATTAGGTTGCTAAAACCCTACTACATTCTATTAGGTTGCCAAAATTCTACTAACTTCTATTAGGTTACCGAATTCTGCTAAATTCTGCTAGGTTAATGAGTTCTGCTAAATTCTACTAGATTGCTAGAGTTCTGCCAACTTCTGCTAGGTTGCTATCTACAAAATTCTACTATATTCTGCTGTCCCTGTAGTATTTATCCTCCGCCTCTTATAGTACTTCCTAGCCTCCTCTCTTTACCCCAGCTAGCTCTTTGGCAAATGAGAGGTATAGTAAGAGGTTTATCTATATAAACCAGTCCGTAACTGCCTTAGCAGCCTTTGGCTTAGTTAGGAGCTCTTTATATAAGGATATTCCAGCACAGTAATACATTTCCGCCCGGCTAGCAGCGTGTCTAGGGCAGAACACCACTACGTGCATTATTAATTGTTGGCTATGGCCGCATAGGCTAGGATATATTTGCATTATAGAGCTATAGGAGTTATATATAAAGCAGAGTTGCGAAGGCCCTCTTGCCAGGGCCCTCTACCATAGTTTTCCACTTTAGACGCCCCTTAACGTCTATCTACTTCTACAGTAGCCAGCTAGCTAAAACCAGCCACTGCCTATATGCACCTAATTTACTCTATAAGCCTATCCTTATAGCCTACCCTACCTAGATAAACCAACACGTGTATCCGTCCTTTTAGGCTATATAGACAGTGTTATTAATAAGGTGTTAATCCTTCCTCCAAGACAGGTCTACTAGGAGTTAGAGCCCAGTAAAGGGGTAAGGTTCCTAAAGTTATCCATCGCTGCCATTATATACCACGTCCTATAGCCATTGCCAGCTGCTTCGCGTTACCTATAACGCTCTCGCAATAATAGGCCGACTGTGTCTTACAGGCGTAGGCCTATAATAACTCGACACCGCGTAGCTATTGTCCCTTAGCCGCCTACTAACCAAACTTATTGTCCTCTTATCTTAACCAACACCTATATCTAAGTCCATTCCAGCCTACCTATATAGGTTCGTCCTCGCTCTTTCTTAGTCCGTTCCAGATTAACGTCGCCGCCTAGAGAAAGGTTAACGCCGCTGCGTACAGGTTCGTCCTAGCTCTTTCTTGGTCCGTTCCAGATTAACGTCGCCGCCCAGAGAAAGGTTAACGCCGCTGCGTAGAAAGGGAGGATTAACGTCGCTAAATGTGGTTGACGGTGTTGAGCAGGTAGTTATATAGTAGAGTTCAACGTGCCTACTTATCCAGGCCTCTACCCCAGTTTTCTAGTAGCTTTCCCTTATCTAGGCCTAAGGGCCTAGGGCTTTCCACAAGCAGTTAGCTGCCACCACCCATAGCACGGGGAATTTCACCAGTTCTCTTGGGTATCTTATAATAGGTTATTAGCCTAAGTACTAGTCTGCCCCCCAGCAGTCTATATAAGAGTTCCCTCCTAGAGTTGGTACGCTTTCGCATGGCTTGGGAGCCTTCCATAGCCTCTAGTTTTACGCCTCTCGTCATCGTTTCCGCCGGCACGGGCATAAGCTGCCATTTGCAGGGGTCGCAACTCCCGTCTTACGCGCCTACTGACGTAATCCTATAAGGGCGTCGTAGCTGCATCCTGCAATGTGGAAGCCTTGGGTACCTTCTGCGGTTAAGGCCCAGCCAAAAGCCTCCCCCGCCTGAGTAACTCCTGTTTGCTCCTTAAGCGTACCTCACTAGCGTACTGCCCTAGCGAGCAGTCGTACTGCCCTGGCGAGCAGTCGTACTGCCCTAGCGAACAGTCCTATCTATTGGTACACCGACACGCGCATCCGTTCTCTCGAGCCACGTAGTAGTCTCTCCGGCCAGGACGTGATCCTGCCTGCCTACCAGGTGCACTAGGGGTCAGGGCCCAGCTAAGGGGTGAGGTCCCTAGAGCCAGCAGTGGCTACTACGCACTACGCCCCGCGGGAGGTTTCAATTCCCGTTTCGCGTTGCCTGTAAGAGTCTCCTCATGACAGGCCGACCGTGTCTTGCAGAATAGGTTATAGAATAGGTCCCGTGCCAGGCGACCTACCCTACCCTATTCTACTAACCAAGCTTGTGTCCCCCCTTTTTATAAGCTGGCCTGTGTCTCTAACTGTCGAGTCCTCGTACGACTGGCCTGTGTTTCCTTAGAGCCTCCCCCATATATATGCGCAGGTT
>Ga0307515_10013672_pt1 | contig 15126 bp, 11 predicted proteins | sample 17_EM_MG_FD_194513 | JGI IMG/M metagenome (GOLD analysis project Ga0307515, IMG submission 194513) | Populus trichocarpa ectomycorrhiza microbial communities from riparian zone in the Pacific Northwest, United States - 17_EM | ecosystem: Host-associated > Plants > Roots > Unclassified | place... | reverse complement strand
TCATAATCACAATATTTTTTCATTAAAACCATCTTAATCAAGTTTGCTTCCAGGGGCGAAGACAGGGGGGCAGGCAGGGGCCCCGACCCCTGTAAGGAAATTGTTTTTCCAACCCCTCCCTTAATAATCTATATGGTTTTAGCTAAAACAACAAAACAATTGAAATCTTGGCTCCCCTTTAATTTAATTTTTTGGCTCCGCCCTTGTTTGCTTCATTACAGAAGACAACACTGGATTTATGGTTGTAACCCTAAAAGAAAATTTTGGGTTGCATAATAAGAATTTAAAAGTACAATAACAATATAAATATAATTTGGCCTAACAAAATCACCCTTGAATTGGGTAAAAACCTTAAATAATCACATTGGATTCAATAATATCAAACTCTAAGTTTATTAATTGAAGAAGAAGAAGAAATCAAACTTGAGATGGGTAAAGGATAGGTACTCTCGACGCTAGATTTATGAGCGGGGGAGGGCTGGAGGGCTACTACTATGTTTTGTTATATGAAAAGGAATAATAAATGGGGAGAAGAGAGGAATTGTTCGGTTTTAGTTCATTTTAAAACTACTAATGAAATTTTCATCGATAATTTGACATGTCAACAATACCGACATAATTGTCAAAGGAATTTTTTATTTTTTTATTCCATCATAATTTCCATTGGTGAAAAACAATGTAAAATTTTTTGTCAATGTTTCTATTGCTTTTTCCTAATTTTCTACCATGGCTTGTTCTAGATTATTCAATTGATTAGATAAATCATACATGATTTTATTGACCACCATAATATTATTATGATAAGTCGTGTTTTTTTGCGTTCTCCATCTCTGTTTGGATAGACCTCGTATCAACATTACAGAGATTTAATGACTGATAAAAGAATGCCTTTTAGGAGCAGTCAATGCTAGCTAGCTAGTTCCCAGCACAACTAGTTATTGCCATATAATATAGGGGTGAACAAAAAAATAAAAAAAACCGAATAAACCGAGAAAACCAGAAAAAAATAACCGAAAAAACCGAACCGTGAATAAAAACCAATTAAAATTTTGAAAAACCGACCGGTTCGGTTTCGGTTTTATAAGCCTGAAATCGAAAAAACCAAACCAAACCCAAACCGGAAAAAACCGAGACAAACCGAGCTAAATCGGTTTGAATCGGTTTTTGTCCTAAAAACTGAGCCAAATCGGTTTGAACCGATTTTTATCCTAAAAAACCGAACCGAACCGAAACCGGGGTTTGAACTTATTTCGGTTCCGTTTCGATTTAAAAAAAATTTCGGTTTGGTTACTTGTTAAAAAAAAAACCGAACCAAACCGAAAATGATCACCCCTAATATAATATATCCATCTAGCTCATGGAAAGGATACATACAGGGTTGCATTATTTGTTATTGAGTGTAACATTATCATTGGAAATGGTAAGAACTTAAGAGATTTCATACAAACATTAGGGTTTTGTTCAGATATAGTTTTATAGAGACGAGTTATAAAGAGCCATCTCGTGGCGCATCTAATACTGGTTGTTCCATAAAAAAACAAATATCAAGTTCTACTTAGTCAAGAAAGTAGCATCTATCTATTACCTACACTAATTATTCATCAAATATTGTAACGATTAGTTTACCTATATTCTTTTTTAAATGGTATAATTGCTAGTTAATGGAATATTATCTTATCTTCCTGGGCATTCCAATCTTTTAATCCGATAATAATTGTGTGATCAATCATTGACTAATTAATTGGCTAACCATTAATTTTTCGATCAATTAAGGTACTTAATCTTTATTTCTTCTTTCTAATAAGGAGAAACTACAAGTAGAAATTAAATCTTGAGTAGAGGCACTTAATAGCCTCACAAAATTAAACGGGGTGTAGGTGTTTCAAGATTTTAAACCTTAAAAAGATATGTTCAGTTTTGATTAGGAAGCGTCAACCAAATATGTCTATATCTAGCTAGATGTGTCCAGTTTTGATTTTAAAATATGCCTTTTAAAATTTTTATTTCTTTACAATCTAGTCCTTAAATTGTTAATTTTTTTCCACTTCAAGTATTTTAATATATATTAAAATATAATCTTTTGGTGTGATAATCTAGACGCTACTTACTTATCTGTAAATCCTATCTTTCATGCTCGCACTAAACACGTTGAAGTTGACTATCATTTTGTACGAGACATGGTTGCGAAGAAAGAGATTCATATTCGTTTTATCCCCTCTCACGATCAACTTGTCAATGTTTTTACTAAGCCGCTTCCTACTGCTCCATTTACTGCTTTTCAGTTCAAGCTTCGGGTTGATCCTCCACCCTCAGCTTGAGGGGGCGTATTAATGTACTATATAGGAAATATTGTAGTCATACTCTTGTATTGTAACCCCACCATTACTATTGTATATTGTCTTACACACACACACACACACACACACACACACACATATATATATAGAAAGGTTGGTTAACCAATAGGTCAAGCCTCCCAATTATTCTCAACTTTGCACATGTGAAAGAACTATCTTAACTTAATAACTTAAGTTTTTAGATAAATCCCAAAAATAATTTTATATTACTCTCTAACACATTCTTTCAAATGAAAGCCCTTAAGATTTGAAACTTATAAAGACTTAATGCTTAATTTTATTGATTAAAATAAGATGGTAAAATTTGAATTCATGATCATTTGATCATCAAGATTCTAATATTATATTAAAGAACCATTTCAATCCAACAACTTTAATTTTCAAATAAAGTTCCAAGAATAATTTTATAATTTTATATCACTCTCTAACACGTGTAATGCATATATTGTTCCAAGACATGTTGTCATGAATTTTGCATTAACAATCAGTTCCTACAAATTCACAGTTTGACTATATCAACGTGCATTGTCTGCAGATTTCTGCATACCGTCCTTTAATCCACGTATTTCCTGAACTGCAGATCTTTACATGACGTTGTAGTTCCAGCATTGTCTGCAGATTTCTGCATACCGAACTTGAACTTGGAGTAACCTGGCTGTTGTTCTTTCAGCAACTACAGTGCAGATCATATATATATATATATACACACACACTTCCATGACTTTTGCATCGCAACTCTTTTCCTGTCACCGTCAAAAAAGTATTTATCTTTTTTATAAGAAAACCCCTGCATGTAACATGAATCAAAAAATAGTTAATGTAATGTAGAATAAATAGAGGATCAATAAGGACGGCGGGTAACGTATTAAAAAGGAAGCTTTATCTATTGTTGTTCAATCAAGATAAATATATATGCAGAATATAGAATAGTGAGTCAGCTAGCTTCAAGCAATATTTCATTCTTGTTCTTATCCTTTAATTTGGAAGAATTCAAATATCTGGCTTGAATATATAATTGTATTAAATTAAAGATGTGTTGATGCTTGCAAGCATTTCGAAATTCCATATAATATTTCTTTGATTCACTTCCAAGGGTGTGGGTTTGGTACGTATAATTAAAGGTGAAAAGAAAGAAATTGTTGTAAGATTTAAGGTGGAGAGTTAAAAGATTTTAAAGGGATTGAGTTTTCTTTATTCTTCGAAACTTAAATAATTTATTGTTTCTACTTTACAATAATTAATTTGGCGTTCGGTTTGAGTTTATAATAATTAAGTAGCTAAATTAAACTTGTTTAGGTAATTATGGGGGCATTAATTAACACTTTGGTTTTCAGTTTTTAGAGAGAATATTTATTAATTTTCTCTGTTATATATGTACACACACCAACCATATATATAGAACCCGTATTACTTAGCTATATCACTTTTATTAACTTTAAAGGATTTATTTATGCATAATTAACTTATAATTAATCTTCTAACATTCTCACCTTAAAACGATTCGTGAAATTATGTTTTTTCCTATTTAAGGGAAAATGTGAATAAGTAATTTAGGTTATGCGTACGTGTGTACATGAGTGATATTTCACGCATGAAATTAAACCTGTCTGAGATAATTGCATAGTTAATCATTAATGTAATGTAAGCATAATATAAAATATAAGCATGCATGATCTCATCTTAATTAGAAAGTAGATGATACGAATATGAGAGTTGGGAAAAGTGGGCCAGCTAGCTGAGTCCCTTTAAAATACCTGGAAAGGAGCAGAAAACACCCAGTAAATACTTAATGATTCTCACATTTTTATAACGGTGAAACTGTAGTTTTTTATTTATTCTTGGTTGGATCTTGATGTTGTTTTCAAGCTAAATAACCTTTGTTGTTGCAGCCTAAGTACTCGTCCACCTGTCCCTAATATTGTCGTTGTTCTTGATTTCTTTTCAGCTTTATTTTGTTTTCACAAATTCCTATATATATATATATATCATCCCTGGCCAATAAAATAGCTACATTTAACAAGGAAAAGATGGGCAGGGGCCTATGGTTCCCGCTCTCGTTTGCCATACTGCTCTGACTGGGAAGCACTTCTTAGCACTAATTAAATGACAGCTTGTTTTATGAATTTTCTCTTAAAAAAAAAAACAATAATCCACACAGTAATTACCTGTTTATTTGTCGACGTTTGATCTGTACTCTTCATCAACGGCCCAAACTGAGTGCAGAGTCAATATCCAGTCTCCATGCAAACCCTCCACAATCCATTCTCCAAACATCACAAGGAACAACCGTCTGTGAACCCTTCTCTTTCTGCCACGAGTTCTGTAACCTAACCCAGCAGCTAAACGCAGAGGCACAGTCCACAAAAGGCAACAACTTTTCCTTTATCACCAACCAAACCATTACTTCTGGAACTGTATCATACAGCTGTACTCTCTCTTTACTATCTTCCTTCGTTACCATCTCCACCATCTTCTTGTAAGCCCAGTTTATCCATTGTACGTGATTCAAACCGTCCGATATGAATCCGGGACACGTGTCCCCCTCCAGATTCCTCATTCTCTCCACGTCTGTACACCCTAATAATATAGCTCTACCATCCATGCATGTACTGTATATGTCTGTCACGCACTCTACCGTCACCCAGGATTCCGCAACTGTAGTTTCCCTCTTTTGAGGAAGCATCACGAACATCTGATCTGGCTTACCATAACCCTCAATCATGGGCTGCTTTAACTTGAACTTAAAACACATGGGCTGTTCTTGCTTTTCTTGATCATCGACATATTCTTTAATATTATCCACGGCAAGATCTTGAGAATTATCATTATTGCACCATGTCTTTCCCATTCTTTCTAATTGCGACTCATCATCCTTCGATTCACTTCTCTCTGGTAATAACTGTAAAGTAACAACACTGCTGAAATCACCTCCTTCTCCTTCTCCTTCTCCTTCTCCTTCCCCTTGATCTGACGATGGTACTCCCGGTACCCTTTTGCTTTTCTTCAATTTATTACTCTTACAAACCCTAACGTACTTTCTCTTTCTTCTAGTTGTCTTGAAAGCTACCAATTCTTTGTTGCCAATCACTGAAGAGCTAGAGTCTAGATCAGTACCGGCAGCCGGCTTCGGTGCAATCGGTCGGAATCTATGCATTATCCGGTTGATAATCGTTTTATCCTGAGCACCAGCACGACCACAAGCGTCAGCAGCAGCTCCTCTTATCACATGCCAGCCATTACAACCATCCATTTCCTTTTCACTCTCCCCCTCTCTCTATAAAAAACAAGACTCTCTCTCTCTCTCTCTCTCTATCTGGAGGTAGCTTAGCTCAGACGATAATCATAGGTTAGACGGTGAGAAGGTGTAAAAGCAACACGTGTTAGGGCAAGGAAGAAATATTTAGGAGATGTTATTGGGCAGAAGTTCTCGGACAAGTGGGGTCCAGTGAGGGAGAAAAAAAAAGTAGCGTAATTGAGAGCGTTGAGGATGGTCCCATAGTAAGGAACCAATTAGAGAAGGGAATGTGTAGAGCATTGCCGAAAGGATGGGGACACGTCACACGTAGCCTAGGCTGTGAATGTAGAGTCACTGTTAACTGAAGTGGAAATGCCACAAAAAGGTGGTTCTGTTAGGTTCGAGAATGGGCACACGTGGTTTGCTTCTATTAGCATTTCACATAAAAAACTCGTTCAGAATTTCATTCCTTCACGCGCTCTCCCTCCACCATATGATCAACCCCACTAGGTACTAGACTAGCCGGTGTCTATAAGGCTTCGATTAAGTTTGGTTTGGTTTCGTTAACAAAAAAAAAAAAAAAAACATAGTTTTTACACGCGCTCCAAATATTTTTTATGTAAAAAATAAAAATGGTTGAGTAAAAATAAATTATCCTTAAATTATTGATTTGATTTAAATAAAAAAATTTATCTTACTCCTAATCCTAATATTTAGTTCAAAGTTTTTTAATTAAAAACAATAATGTCATTTCAGTATTCTAATAAATCGCTATAATAACTTCTCTCTCTAGCTTTTTTTCAATCCAATTCAAAATTAGTTTGATATGAAATCTAAGTAATAGGTTAAACGAATTAATTTAAAATAATTAAGTTTTTTTAACAATTTTGTTTAAAAAATTATTCTTAATTTTTTTAAAAAAATCAAATTGATTTTTAAACATTCCTATTTGTGGAAGAGTGTCACGCGCCAGCTGGTGTGGAGAATGTGAAGAGTACTACTGTAAGAAGAGGACGCAAGAAAGATTTGATAGATTTGTTGTGCCATCTTCTTTCTTTAAAGGGTAACGACCAAATGCAATGATCGGGTTGGTTGCTTTCGGTATGGTACCCTGCATCCTTTCTTGTAAATCCACGCTTAAATTCGAACATCTGGTCGGACGATATCTATTGCACAAGTAAAATTAAAAAGATAAGAGTATATATGGGTTGCAAATTCAACAATATGCATATTTATTAATCATTTCAACATTAGCTTAAAATGCTTTTGCAAATAATAAAAATAATTAAGGGTATATATATTATTCTATCTAATATTAATAATTAATAATTATATCCGAATGATATACTGCGAGCTCTAATTCTCTCTTGTCGACAAAAATGCGTCTCCATCATATATGGAGAAATAGTTGACAATTATTGAACAAGATCTTTCTTTATATTTATTTTTTGTATTTTCTTGGAAAATGTGATTCTCAAGATTTCAGTTTTATTGGGGTAGGAATTAGAATGCACGCAATGGTTATTCACCTAAATTCCCATCCAGTCACCACTTAAGCTGATCCTTAATGACTCAACCATTTTTTAGATTAATCACCAAATATGCAGTAACCTCCGGTCACTTCCCGTCATCTTGCTGGCTCACCATCACCATCTTCCTGTACGCATCATTAACCCACTGTACCCTGTTTAAACCATCCGATATAAACCCGGAACACGTGTCGTTCTCATATTCTCCACGTCCGTACTAACCATTGACACCATATCCATGCACTTGTCTGCCATACTCTCCACTGTCAACTGCGTCCCCACTATTCTCTTTCCGGTAATGGGACCTGACATTTCTAAACCACGCATATCATCAAGCAACTGTTTATTATTGACGCCAAATAATAAATCCTCATCTTTTCTTATGATGGAGAGCTGGGACTGAAGAAACAACAGTAACCATCTGACAAACATCGCTTTTCTGGTATTAGATCAGTAGTTCTAATCAGAAATCAATTGCAACGTTAGCTTGAGACCATGATGTTCTGTTTCTGTTACTTGATTTGATTATATTGGTATCATCTTTTGCCTTCCTGTCTTCTGATACTGCTCCAAACTATTCTTCTTAACCCTAACGTACTTTCTCTTCTTTCATCATTATTAACCAATCCATTCTTGGTCTCTGACTTCCAGTTACTGGAACGTTAGTCTCCTGTGACCAGTTTTGAAGCAAATTGGCTGGAATCTGAGCATTATCTGATTGATCATTATCTTATCTTTAAGGTAGGAGGACCAAGCTTCCACGGGCCACCCATCTCCACCATATATATCTCCTCTTCCACCACCACTTCCACTCACTTCCACTCTCTCAGAAAATCACTATCGCTCTCTCTCTCTCTCTCTCTCTATCTGTCTGACCGTAGTTGAGTAGGTTATCTCTCTGACGATAATCATACAAGGGCATCAGGGTGGCTAGGTCTACATGCACCACGTGTCTAGGGCTCCCACAACACAATGAAGATACCTGATTGGTTGATTTTCTTTCCACGGGACCCACCCAGAAAGTACCAACAACGGAGTTTCTTTATGAACCATGTTAAATCATCCAATAAGAGATGACGACGTGTCGATGTTCCCTTCAAAGAAGATGACACGTGGGCTTTGTTTTGGGATAGCATTAAGAAGCTGGTGTTGGAGTTGGAATTGGATTTTCTTTGGAGTAGGTTCCAGAAGTCGCACACGTGTTTCAATCTTATTAACTTGGAAGTTGGACAAGTAATTTAGATTTAAATATCTGAACTTTATTTTTGTTCTCCTCCACTCTCTCGACTTAGCGCGTGGTAGCTTTGCTTGAAAGAAGATTTTTTCTGAAAATTAGCGAAGTTTTTTTTAAAAAACAAATTAACCCTAAAAAAAAAGAGATTTTGAAAAATAGTACAATAAAAACATTTTCAATTCTCACTTAGTTTTTTAAAAAATCATAGCAGTTGAAAATCGTAGCTCTCACTTACAGTTTTCACTTATGATTTTTTTTTAAATCACAGAAATTAAAAATTATAATTTTTCATCGACTATGTTATTTTTCAAAAATGATTTCTACCAATGTTATTTTTTCAAAACTTTGTAAAACAGCAAGCAGCATTGTGATGGTAAGGGTTGTCCACGCACTAGGTGAGAGGGTGGGCTAAGGTTTCTTTTACTTAAATTCGACATCTGTACTATGAGGACGCGTGGATGGTCTGATAACTAATCGGATCTTAGGAAAGATATTGTGAAAGGGAAAAGTCGTTCTCGTTTTGATGGGTTTGGCTCCTCTGGTCCAGTAATTTGTGTCCAATGTCCTCCAATCACCATTCAGATTCTGCGATGTCCACATCATGTCAAAAAGGTCACGTCGATTTTCTTTCCCTTGTCTTTTTCTGTTGAAGCATTAGACTAGAGTTCATTTCTCCCTTGCTGATTGGCTAAAGCTTTCTAGCATATTTATTATACCTGTCCCGGGCTTCACCCGGTCGAGGAATGACACGAATCACATGAGTTGATAGAATCAACTTGAATATATATATCCTTAAAGAAATTAAAAAATAATTTATGTAAATAAAAACTACATGTATAGTTATCCCACATGAAAAGTAGTTATTGTACATGAAAAAATTAAAAAGCATTCCAATAAAAGCTATATATATATATATATAGTTATCCCACATGAAAAAGTTAAGAAATATTCTAAATGAATTTAGGCTATAAATATAGTTTTTCCACGTAAAAAAGTTAAGAAATATTTTATAAGTACGTAGATTATAAGAAAAATATGTGAGGTCAGGTATTCACAAATTAATTCTATATCTTTTGGGTTTATTAAAAAAAATATGAAAAAAAAGGTCGGGTCTTACCCAGGTTTGACCAGGCTAATTGCAAGTCTGAGTTTTGACCATTTAAAACTCCGTCAAGGCCTCAGGTCGCTCGAGTCTAGAGTCAACATGTCAAGTCGGGCTAGATTTTATATCTATGTTGTATAGGATTATTAAAGGACATATATTTTTTTTAACTTTACAACAATAAAAAGAAAATGACAAATGTACATGTCCATCTTCTTACACCATAATATAAGTAGATATCAAAGGATTTTAGTCTTTATAAAGGTGGAAAAAAAGGATGCGTTAAAAATACTCGACTTATTCAATCATAAAGAAGAATATGACATCTTTTTTCATTTAGATTTCTATACTTGAATTTATATTTAAAAATAATTAGTTATACTAATGATAAATATTTACACAACATGACTAGGCCCAAAAGCTACAAGCGTGTTAACCCCATGCTTGGGATGCTGGGCATGTGCATGATTGCACGCCCATACCTTATTGGACGTGTAGCTCAACACCCCATTGGGCTCGGACTTTGTGCCTGAGCCTAACAACCATAGGCCCACACAACATGTTTGGGCCTATTTTTCACCTTTAACGAGCTTAGACAACTCGTCTGAAACTAATACTTTCTTAGGATATTTTTTACTAAACTAATACATTTTGGATCGCACTCCTAGGTGTATAAAAATTCCTTATGACTTACCATATTTTCATCTCATTAATATTTGTGTAAGGAATATTTATTCCTCATTAAAATTATCAGGGCAAAATTACACTTCAACCCCCTCTCTATAAAAAAAAATTAAGACTCATGGGTTATAAATACTTCATGAACTCTCAAAGTTCAGGGTTCACAATATTTTCATTCTTAATATTTTTAGCATATATATTTTTAGACTCCATCTCTCTAAAATATCATTGTATTTTCTCTCTCTATAAATATATTTACTTAAGCATCTGAGAGTCCCTACATCTACCACAAGGGATCTTTTGCAGGCACCAGCTTCCAACTACCTTGTTTACCAAGCATCGGTTACCTGTTACCAGCCATATTGGCTTACCAGACATCAACTATCAACCACTTTGGCTAGGGATAATGGATCAGATTGTTAGAACTAAGAGATTAACCGATTATCTAACATATGAGCCTTATTTCTAAGCTACTTGAATTTTTTAGAACATCATCATTGACACTTCCTGTGGGAAATTGTTTTAAACATTTCCAAGCATTCCATGACAAACAACCAGGATACACATGGCCCAGAACGTGGGACGGATCTTCCTGTTATCGTATACAATTCTACTCAACCGAACCTTCAACAACTCATCAATTAGGTCAAGTGTAAGTCCTCACTTAGGCTGTGTTGGCAACTCAAGAGCAAAACCAAGCCTTATCACTCCATCATTTCTTAGCACCTTCAACAACACACAACACCTCGACTCCACTATTATTAGCAGCTCTCAGTGCCCATAGCTAATTACATTACTAGGAGGAGTCTGGGCAAAATCCATCATCATTAATATTGTGTAAGGGATATTTAACCCTCATTAATATGGTGTCAGAAATTTTTTTCCATCATTTAATGTTGTGTAAGAGATATTTATCACTCATTAATGCTATCATTAAAAAATGACTCTATAACCCCTTCATTTTAGCAACATGACAAGGTTCGGGAGCTATAAATACCCCTTGAACTAATCATGTAAGGGATATACTATTTCTATTCTTTAAGTATTTATACCTAAATTCTCAAAGCATTTAGCATAAAAAAATAAGAACAAACACTATTTTTCTTAGAATTTAAAGCTCATCATCTCATTCATTGTAATCTATTACTAAAAGTCATTGACTTTATGATCTAAGAGTCCCCAAACCCCACTAAAAGGGACTGTTTTGCAAGTATTATGCCTTCTACCACTAACCATATACTTTGAGAGCTCTAAATAAAGGAATATTGACTTGAACCTGTGATTACTAATTGTTCAAACATTAAAGCATATTGAATTTTGAAACATCATTAGTTTGCATATTGGATTAACAATACTTTCTTGTAAATTTGCTGTAAAGACAAGGAGAGAAGTTGACCATCAAAAGCTTCTTAGGCATGATGACTCCACTTTATAAATGCCCAAGTTTTTTAAACAAGAGAAGTTTGATTTCCATGTGGAACAAGAATATAGTTGAATTAATCATTATACATTCCATCAAATAATTACATGGTCAACACTATCATTTTATATGTTTTGTCCATGCATATTTACGGATAGATAGGTTCTGGACCTTATTGTATAAGTTTCATCATTAAATTTTATAATTAAAAAAAAATTTCTCTCAAACATTAAATTTAATTAAGTTAAAAAAATTAATTTTAAAAAAGTTCATTTCTTTTTTTAGGACAATTTCAAAACTTAAGATTTCTTTAAATATTAGGACATTAATGGTAATTGAACTACAAATTGTTTTTTTAATATAAGAATAAAAAAGTAAGACAAGAAAATAACATTGGACCTTAAGAAATAAAAGTAAAAAATAATTAGAAAAAAAAAGAAACATTTGGAAGCTTTTAATCCCACTTCTTTATCTAATTTATTGCCTTTTGAATATTAATAATTGTCTTGTACCCATTGTTTGTGTTATATACATGATTTAAAATTGAAAAATCTTTTTTTCCCTGAATGGTGTTTAGGGTGGTTTTGTTAGTGGGCCTTTAGGCCCTTTTGTAACCCAAAGAAAAAAAAATCTTATTTATTAACCTGTGCTTTTATTGCCGCCATCGATACGATGTCGTGTTTCTTCCTTGCAAAAGATAAATAAACCCAGAATCCTCCACAACCCTCGCTCCTAAGAAATTTCCCCTGTTTCCAAGTTAGGGTTTCGACTATATCTCTCTGAAACTGCAAGAAATCTGTTTCCTTTTAGCATCGGAAAAAATGGCAACTGAACCGAAACCTGCAACTGAGGATGTGAAGATTGACTTGTTCGAGGATGATGATGAATTTGAAGAATTTGAAATCAATGAAGGTACTAACCCTTTCCCTATTTTTTTTTTGATAATCAAAGTAATTAGAAAAACTATGCTCTATTGGATTTCTCTTTTATCGTTCCAAATTGTCAAGCTTCGAGGATTTATATTGATATTAACGAATCATTCAAATTTGAAGTAACTTTGGTAGAGAAGTCCATGGGTTTTTTACATCTAAGGATGATGAATAAGGCTATGATTATGATCTTTCTGGACCTGCGGTAGGTTATTTGAAGCAGCTTTGTTTATGCAGATAGTTTTCCAAGGCGATGAAATAAGTTGCTAAGGTATCCTATTGGATGCATGGTAGGAATTTTGGTAATTTGTTTGTAATGATGTGATTATTTGTTTGATTATGGTAATTAGCTGTTTGAGGAATTAGGAAGTTGGTTGTCGCTTGATGTTACTCTTAGCATATCTTAATGTTGGAAAACAACTATGAGTGTGTCTATAATTTGTGTGTTTTTGGATCACAATGAATTGAAATAATGAAATTCTCTTGGCTTTGTTTGTTCTATGTAGTGTTAGTACTTGTATTTGTTAAAAAAATATGAGATCTCAAAATAGGAGTAGTATTATTTGTCCGTGTTATGGATTATTGTTTCTTTTCTGATGATAACTACAAATGACAGAGTGGAAAGAGAAGGAGGAAGGGAAAGAGGTGACACAGCAGTGGGAGGATGATTGGGATGATGATGATGTCAATGATGACTTCTCACTGCAGCTGAAAAAGGAATTGGAGAACACACCAAAGAACTGAGCTGTTTCTCTAACTTGTCAGTATATTGTCTCAAATGTTATTTTTGTGTTTGAGCATGAAATTGTTTTCTATATCTTTAGTATGGAAAAAAAATGCTTGAACTATCAAGATCAGAAATTTGGTGCAAAATATTAAGCTTCCGGGCTTAAATTCTGTGTTTGTTAGGGATTTGTACCTGATGAATTGCTCTTTTCTGAATGACATGTTCTGCTGTTATTGTTCCAATGTTTATCGATAACATTGTAGCATGTTGTTACCTTCCCTTGAAGTTTCTATGTTACGGCATTAGGGCACACATTTTACCGATCCATTATTGTGAAATCATGAAACACTTGGAGTTGGGAATTATGCACTTCAATTAGGGTGACAACAGCGATTAAAGTGCTAGGAATATCATGATTGGTATGGGATTCATCTTTTATTATCAGTAGAAATATCTACATGGTGCTTCTCTTTTCACTCATTCTACTAGTCTCATGGCTTCTTCTATTTGGAAAGCAATTCATAGCATTGTCTTTTTTTTTTTTATATGAAGGTTATACTTGGTGTTAGTGATAGTATAAAAAATTTATAGGAGTATTATTCATATTTTTTATTACAATGAAATAATTAGGCCAAGACACTAATATATTATCTTTTTAAATATTCAAGCCTTCTGATTATCCTGAGTTGAACTATGATTACTTAAGAGAAATAAAGTATTATTATCCACACAACAATTTAAGTGTTAACATGAGCTTTAATAGCAATAACTTTTGAGCCTTGTGCTTATTTTGGTTTTCATAAGTGTATTTGAGAATAAGTTCAATTCTCAAAGAGAGAAGCTCCACTCTCACAATCATAGGGGTGAATTATGGTAAGGATGCTCCTATAACTTTGACATTCCATTGGTAAGAGTTATAGAAATTCATTAAGACTTTTTATATAAAAATTCAACCTCCATATGTTATAGGATGAATGCACTCTCACCACAAGAGGGAATACAAAAATTAAAGGAATTAACTGTTTAAAGTAATTTAATGTATCCCTTAATGCCATCATATAATTTGTTTTTCTTATTGAACCTAGTTATATTAACTTTGGTCCCTAGGTTGGGAATCAACATACATAAGTCTTGTAATTATTAGTTTCAATCTCACTCCCTCGATGTGCTCCTGGATTTTTCACTTGCTAAGTCTTTAGTTAATGAATCTGCAAGAATATTATTGGATTTAGTATAATCTAAAATAATGATGCCACTGGTCAAATAAGAACTCATAGTACTGTGTTTTTTTTTTCCTTCCTCTATAGGTCTGAATTTATCGTTATAAGAATGGTTTTAAACTCTACCAATAACAATGATTATATCACAATGGATCAAAACCGGTGGAACTGGTTTTTTCCAAAATGGGATTCCGTAAAAGATCTTTCAACCAGTTCACTTCTTGAGGCTAAAACAATTAGATCAAATTCCACCATTGAATTAGAAATTATAGTTTGCTTGGGTTTTAGAATATACATGCTTGCAATTATTAAAATTATATTTTCTCTACATTTTCTCATTATAATGCTACTAGTCAAGAAAAATATCATCATGCAAATTGGTAATTTTCATATAAAAATGAAATTTGTCTCGCCAAGATCTTTCATGTCAAATATCCACACAATATATTTTTGGTCTCTTTAATCAAACATAAATTTGAGCTAAAAATTAATAAATTATCATCATAGAGGCAAATAATAACATGTGTTTTTTTCATAGATTTATGATAAATGCATTTTATTGCTTTCATTTTGTTTTGTAGCTATTATCAATCATATAGGAATTATTTTTTTATGCCAGTATTTAGAAGGTTGCTTTAAGCCATAAAGAGATTTAGTAAGTTTGCACTCTCATTGCACTCCTAGCTTTCTTA
>Ga0307515_10013671_pt1 | contig 15126 bp, 10 predicted proteins | sample 17_EM_MG_FD_194513 | JGI IMG/M metagenome (GOLD analysis project Ga0307515, IMG submission 194513) | Populus trichocarpa ectomycorrhiza microbial communities from riparian zone in the Pacific Northwest, United States - 17_EM | ecosystem: Host-associated > Plants > Roots > Unclassified | place... | reverse complement strand
TATCACATGTTAGTTAAATATTTATCATAGTATCACTATTAAATGTGAGCCGATAGTTGTTACATCGTAGAAACTTTTGGCGTATGGGGTCGACACGTGGAAACTTTGATAGAGATGTCATTTCACATCAAAGGACGTAAGACCAAGGTGTAACTAACGATTCAATATGTTCTGAAAATGAAGCTTGAGAACACCAATAACAATGGACTGACAGTATTTTCTAGGTGTAGAAAAATAGAAGCCAACAAAACCCTGAAATGAGGAAAAAGAAATTAAAACATCAAAACAACTATATAAGACTCATATATTATATATTATATAGTATCAAACTTAGAATTACAAGGAAAATAAATATAATTAGTCATAAAAACCATGATCACCTATGATTAATTATAATACAAGATTACAATATTAAATATAAAAATAGTTACCCATAATGATACGAGATTATAATAAAAATATAAAAACTAAATATAATCTAATATAATGAGAATATTTTATTAAAATATCTTTATCTTTATATATTCTCATGTTATCATGAGTAGAAGTTGTGACTGCACCTTTCTTTAACATCAACCCACTAAAAAATGACACCCAGCCAATCAAAATTAAAAAGATGTTTTAAATTGTAGAAGAAAGACACAAATCATCACAAAGTTTTTTTTTCTTTTTTTATTTTCAATTTAATCATTTCATATTAAGTTAATTTAAAATTAGATTTGATATTTTATTTTGGTTAGTATTATATGGGACTCTCGTAATGTTAAAAATAATTTTTGATGTTGAGTTGATACTAGATTTGACAAAATACAATTTAATTATATTAATTCAAACTAATAATTAAAACTACTGAGACAAATACTCTACTGTTTTTTCTTCTTCTGAAAAATAGCATGTTTATTTTAATTTCCTACTTAATCATTAATTTGAACGAACAAATTTATTATTATTTATTATTACATATAATTCTGTATTTATTTTACTAAACTAAGGTATAAACTTTTCAGCCTACTGTTAAATTGTTTTTCTTTAATGGTAAAATAAAGTTAACAACACACCCACGAGAAAAAAAAATGCTTCATCCCAATCATAGCATGAAAGAATCAAACAAGTATAATAAACACCTAATAGGTTTGTCCAATTGTGCTATGCTCTTCATGAACTGAAAGAACAAACACTAATGCGCCATTTTGCAGGGAAACTACTCTTCAAGATAATCAAGAGCAGTGGTCCATTCCTTTATGCTGTCCAATCTTTATTACAAATAATGATGGTCTTTTGGAAAATTTTAATGCCGCCAATGATACATCATGCTAACGATTTTGATTAAAAACCTTAACCTTATTATCAAGAACAGCAATTTGAATGTGAAATAGGATTTGGAGTAGCACGTAATTGAGGGCAAACGGCATCAGCCAAAGAACGAAGCCCAAAACCTAGCCTAGCCGTAGGTATGCTGGGGTGCCCTCTTCATCGTGCCACAAAAGAAAGGGACTGAAAACAATGAAGGTGTCTAATTTGCCATGCGAGTGTGAGACAAGCTTTTTGACAGTAATCATCGAAAGCCCCACCAGCAGAGGTTGCGGTAAGGCTTTCTGTCAAGTCGGTGTCCAATGAGCGTCGGATTATCATTAAGAGAGCTTATTGGTTGCTAGCGATTGGCTTCACAAATTCTTGCAAGTAGGCTATTGCTTAGTTGTCTTGCTCGCTCCTGTATTGTTGAATTCGAAATCTTGGCTAGTACATCCAGAAAGGGATCGCCATGGCCTGAAGTTCATCTTTCATATGTGTAGACCCTACAAAAACTATGGCTGAGAATATAGCTCAAAACTCATGAAAAATTAACTACGGCTCTTCTTTGAGCCCACAATTTGATGCGTGGTTGACTGAACTTTCTCATGCGACATGGATCACGTCGTTCCTTTTACGACAAGAACGGTGAGAAAGCCCAAATGTTTCCTCGAGTTGACGATTCTTCAAGGAGAGAGGACACTTACGCTTTGATTTTCCCTAGAATTTTGTTCTTATCAAAAACAAATATGTATCTTGCTTGTTAAAGAACGAGTTCATTGGACGTCATGGTTAATTTGGATGAGAACCCATCTGGTATTTACCTTCTATCTATGGAAATCTCATGAGTGTAACTAGTTCTTTGACTTCATGCTATCAAATTATCTTACATTAGAGACCTTATCAAATTATCAAATTACATGCAGAGCCATATGAAGATTTGTGAAAATCTAAGATAGGATTTGTCTCTTCTGGTAAAGAAAGTTAATGTCATTGGCCACTCATTAAGTGGATGGCTGCAAAATCTATACACATAGTGGGAATTGATTTTAGAAGGGTTCTCAAATCATAGGATAGTTACATTCCAAGCTCTATATATGTCATGGCAGTTATGATGAAGGGACCGAATAGCATGGTAAACCATATTTGGGAAAGGTTGTAGGGAATCTTGATTGATTTTTCCTAGACAATTTGAATACCATTGATGTGCTTATTTTTATATGATTTTTATCTATAATAACTTTTGATTTTATGATAGTTTATCTTTGTTATCTCCATTTTATTAGTATTTGTTTTTATTTATATGTAGAAAGAAATAAATTCATGAAATCATGAGCTTTAAAGTGAAATTAAAGCATTCATTCCTAGAATTCTACTTATACAATATCCCTAATTGGATTGAGACTTAAGGTATTGAAAAAACCCATTTAAAAGTTAATTAAATGAGAAAATCTATTTGAAGATATCTGGTTGACTTGTGTACATGTTTTGGAAAAGAAAATTTGGATGATTTTTTCTCATTGGCCATCGATCTGGAGGTGAAACACAATGCTCATATCTAACCTTGACCCTAGAGCATGTTGTATGTTCGGCCAAAGGCAAGAGGTGAACCTAGGATCCCGATTCGAGACAATTGATACCAGAATTCTATGGAGCCATCCCACCTCATTTATGTAAATCCTGGCAAGTTTATTTACCAAGTCTGTCATCTTTATCGGTAGAAATAGGGCGAACTTTGTTAAGCGATCTACAATGACTCATATTGCATCAATACCTTTCTTTCCCCTAGGTAGCCCCGACGCAAAATTCATGGTGATCATTCCCACTACCATTCAGGGATTTGTAGTGGTTGCAATGGTCCCGTTGGTCTTTGGTGCTCTTCTTTAACTTGTTAACAGATGTCGCACTTGGACACATAATCATCAATCTCTCTTTTCATGTTGGGCCACCAGTAGTGTTGTTTTAGCAAATTTGGATTCATATGCTTCTTGCAAAACCTTCTGCTTGACCATCTTGTTGTTGGGAACATACAAACGTTGTCCCATCATTAATATCCCATCATTTGTTACTCGGAATAGGGTTTCGATCCCGGCATCCATTTTACTTCTTATCTAAGACCCCTCAATATTACCGAGTTGGGCTTATAATATCTGTTCTTGATATGTTGGTCGTACTATTAACTGAGCCATTAACACCCATCTAGAATCGATGCCCAATCGGGTCCCCGTTTCCCCCCAGCTCTGTTAGTGGTCATTCCTCCATATAGATGGCTTATTTAGGGTTGCTTTATTTTTACGACTAAGGGCATCCGCTATAACGTTTGCCGTTTCGAGAGGGGGGTACTCTATGGTGCAATCATAGTCTTTGATGAGTTCTATCCATCTTCTTTGTTGCATATTTAACTCTTTTTGTGACATCAAATATTTCAGACTTTTATCATCGGTGAAGATTTGAACTTGGGACCTGTACAGGTAATGTCTCTATATTCTCCAAGCATATACCAGATCGGCCAACTCTAGGTCGTGTACTGGATAATTCTCCTTATATGTCTTCAACTGTCTTGATGCATAGGCGATTACCTTCCCATGTTACATTAAGACACACCCAAGCCCTTTTCTTGAGGCATCACTATAAACCACAAAGCCTTCGGTTCCTAAGGGGAGTGTTAGAAAGTAGTGATGATTAATAGGTTGTCCTTAATAATATTGATGAATGCAAGATATCGTCATTGAATAAGAACATTACATGTCACCTTTACTTCGTAAACTTTGGATGTGATTTGGTTGTTGTCTATATCCAAACTAGGTTGAAGTATGTTTGTAGACGGAAAAGCTTGGCATAGACCTTATGCGTAACCTAGGGAAAAGTAGTGTCAGAAATGACTTAGTTTTCGTTGATGATTTTCAGCGCTTGAAATGACTTAGTTTTTGTTGATAATATTCAGCGTTAGAAATGACTTAGTTTTCGTTGATGATTTTTAGTGTCAGAAATGACTTGTTTTAGTTGATGATTTTCAGTGTCAGACTGACTTAGTCCCATCGATGACTTTTAGAGTCAAACGATAAAAATTTTATGGATAGCCTTCATTAAATTTTAAGATAAATGTCTTGTTATGATATTATCATTATACAATTATACAAATATAAGAGATGTTTGAATGTATACATGTGTGTTTTAGAATACGTGTGGAAATAGTCTTTGAAATTATATGAATGCAAGTGTATTGAATAATGATCACTTGATGTATCAGGAGGTACAACCGGGATTGAATCTTTGACCGGACGAGGACACCCTATAGGAGGAGCAGATAGATGGTTTCCACCTTTATCTATTTTATATTAAATCTCTATAGTAGTTTTATATAATGTTGCCACTCGGTTATGATTGATTAAAGTTACTCATGGAACAAGTTGATTGAATGATGTGATTAGCTTCGGCTAATGGTATCCATATCGGATAATCAGGATTGAATGATGTGATTAGCATTGGCTAATAGTATCCACATCGGATGACCAGGTTTGAATTGCATGATTAAATTCAATTTGTAGTATCTTAGGTTGATAACCCGAAAGAGACCAGGGAGCTAGTCTCGGTCTTTAAGATCCGAGTTGGGTGATCAGGATGAATGAATAAGATTAACATTGGTCGACAAGATCAATGATAATTGTGCTTGTATAAAGTAAATGATATGCCAAGTAAAACTAGTAACGTATCAGTTAAACCTATGATTAAATCATGAGAACCATAGGTTTGATGTATATGGTTTGAATGGCATAATCACTCGTGGAAGAATACTTAACGTACTAAGAACTTTTAAATAGTAATGTATGATAATAACAGGTACATTTATGGCCCCATGAATAATACAATGTAGAATCGTAAGATGATGTGAGGTGAAATCTTGAAATTTATAAATAGGAATACAATGACAAGAATTTATCTACTTAAGTTGATAGTGTAATTTCAAACATATATTTATGTTGCTCAATTATTTTATGAGATTGTTTTTTTTTATGCTTACATTGAACTTGATTTGTAAAAAGGACATCACATAGCCATGGCGCTTAGAAACTTCATCCTACATGTTTTGGGATAAATTATGTAATAGCATGATTAGGCGTTACGCATTTTATATAACTATGGCTATGAACTGTCGATCGATACTTTTGTAAAAACTTATAATGATGACTTTTAGAAAACAGGAATGTGGATTTTGTATGCATGAAGACATAATGCTATAAATGTAATGACTATGTATTATCTCTCATGATGCTATCGGGTATTATGATTATATGAGCGATGTGCTACACCAACTAGTGATGCCTATTTGCTTAATTTTATAAACAATGGTGTGCAATGCATCGATGGGATGTGACGATACTATATATATATATATATATATAACCCCATTTTCTATTCGTTATGAATAAACACCATGTCATGAATTGATAAGAAATGCGAGTTTTTACAATTCTAGCCTTAGTTACCAGCATGGGTGGCCATATTTTTCCCCTTCGATCACTGTGTTTTATACCTGATTTAAGAGAACACTCACACCATTTTGCACCCTAACACTTTCCCTCTCTTAACAAGCCAAAAACAAACATTAATCATCCTTGAAATTGCTGCAAAACAAATCTAAAAACCATTGTCCTAGTTGGCCAAAATTACAAATAATTAGGACACTACCCTCAGCCAACTTGCAAGCCAAGCAAAAGAGGAGCATAAGATGCAAAGAATGATTGTGATTGTTCCCTAAAAATCAAGGGTATCCATCTTGCCAGCTCAAATGCCTAAAAACTCCCGTCTTTTCCTATAAATAAAACCCAAAACTCACCTAAAGGGCTATGAAGGGAAGAGGAAGAAAGAATAGATATAGATAAAGGGGGGGAAAGGCAACAAGAGCAAGAAAAAAAAGAGGAGGAAAAAAGACTCGATATAGACAAAGGGAAAAAAAGGCATCAAGAACAAGAAAAAAAAAAGGAAGAGGAGGAAAAACACAGTGTGGAAGAACAACATCGCAATGGAAAATAAATATAAAGAAGAGAGAAGAGAAGATAAATATATTGAGGGGGGGAATACAGTGTGGTTTAGGTAGAAACAAAAGGAAAAGGAGAGAAGAGGAAAAAAACGAGAGGGGGAAAAAAAAGTGAGTGTGTGTGTAAGTTTAAATCTGGTCCTCTTCATGTTATTATATGTTTTTATAGCTCGTGTTAACATGTAGTGAATGAATGGGGTTTAAAAGAAATCATAAGTTATAGTCATACAAAACTTAGTAAATGGAACTCTACTTGAGTGGGGTGAATTTGATGATAGTGAACATGATTTTTCTACTTTGTATTTATATATTCATAAAGCAGGAGGAGCATGTTTTGGGTACGATTTCAATGGAGTGAAGGTTTGTCAAGTTAGTATGTTTTTCCTTTTTATTGGCACCATGTGCTTGCTTTTTTTAGTATGTAAGTCTGTTTTAGGAATTCCTCGGGGATCTGTAATTGAAAAAAAAAAAAAGGCTTTCCTTTTCCTTTAGTTATATTTGAAACCCATTGCATAAGGTGTGCACATAAGAGTAGGGTTTTAGGAATATTTCTTTTCTTTAAAACATTGTCATTGCAATTAAAGTTAAGAGTTTTTGAAATGTCTTGAGACAATGTATAGGTGTATTTTTAGGTCAATTGTGGACTAGCTTTTTCATGAGATAAGTTATGTTTTGTGATGGAGAGAAAAGGAAAGTATTTATTGGTTTTGTTTTGGATTGCACGTTAATAACACCTTCACTTCCTTGTTTTGAAATATGTCTCCACTTTAAAAAAGAAAAATTATTCTGACATTCATTAATGGAACCTGAGTGTCAATCTGGAGTATTAATTTCCCTTTCATCTAATATTCATCGATGACACATAGTGTCAATCATGAGTATTAAGTCTTCATTCTACCTAATAACAACCACCCAATTATTCTCTCATGTGACTTGATAAACTATTAATAGTCACAAATCATGATTTGGAGTAAATGGGCATAGACACGCCAATTCACTAAACAAATTGGTAGTGGCAAAAAAACAGGATTTTGGAATGGATAGGCATAAAACCTACCTCGAGTTTAACTCATCGCAGTGCACCCATATAGATAGACCATCGGTAGATTAGGCACAATAGACTATTTAGAATAGAATACAAGAGTAGCAATGTAGCTTACCTCAGGTAGGTTGTTTTAGGGTGATAATATCTTCCCTTTAGAATAATCAGACCCTTACATTAAATCTTTGAAGATCAATTAGGGTTCCTAGTAACCATAATACTATATGATGACTCTTTTTTTTTTCATTTTTACCTTATTATACCCATACATAATGCTCTTTTTTTTTTAGATTTGATATGATTTTGGATGTGACAATTAGTGAATAGCATTATGAGCCTATATGGGGTCATAATGACACAACTCTAAATTTAAAGATAATAAGAATGTTAGAACAATGACCTATGATGGTTAATTTACCTAATGAGAATTCACTCGTAAACTTTTGTTGAATGATTTTTGTACCTCCATCCCCTATGTCCAAGTAGGAACTACTAAGGATTCATCTACTCGAGGGCTGGATCTAGAGATGCCTAAAATGACATAAGTTGTTCCACTAGGCATGCCAATATTGATCGATTAAATGTTAAGTTGTTGATTGATCATTGACTTCTCTATCCATATATTATTTGTTATTTATTTCATCCTTCTAATGAGGACAAACTATAATTAGAAATTAAAAAATTTCAAGCAAAGGTAAATAGTAGTCTAACAAATCAAATAGAGTGTAGAAGTTTGCTTGTAAGCCTCAATAGGATAAAAAACAATGGGTAACATGAAAAATAAAATGAATGTGAAAAAATGAATGAAGTACTAAAAGGTGAAGAGAAACTGTAAAGAGCAGTAATAAAGGATAAAGATAAATTATAGAAAATCTTATTAATAAAATTGCATGTATAGAATTAGCCATCATTTCTATTAAAAAGATTATCTTTTTATATTTTTATAAAAATTGAGTTTGATATAAACTTCTAATACTAATCCTATATATATTGTTTACAACAAATAAAGAGTTTGCATTATGAATTCTAATACAATTTAAACTCTAATATATGAGGCATGTCCTTCTTGGTAGTCACATATATATGAACCCTAACTATTGTGTAATAATTGCTAATTTAATCTATTGAGAACTCTTGTTCATAATAGGACTTTATGTTCTAGTTAATCACACAAACTTGTATCTCTGTGATTGATTGTATTTTCTTGATCGATCATGACTTCTAACTATCCTAATCGATCATAACTTCTAATTTCTTTGATTGACCACTTCCTATCTTTCTTGGTCAATTTGAAACTTTCCTAAATTTAGTTAATTTTATCCCTTTCCTATTTGGTAATTACAACTATTATTCTTATTTACTTCAGCGACAATGTTTGTTTTTAGTGTAAACAAGATCAAATTATTAAAACTAATCTACAAATTTGTACGAATAATGTACATTGAAGATATGAACTCAATTATTCAAAAGTTTATGAACTCAATTATTCAAGGTTTGCTTCATTTGAAATGCTAATTAATCCTTGAAAGCAACTCTAATGTCTTTTAAGGAATAGCAGTATAGCTTTGGAAAACCATACATTTCCCATCTTACTTGATCAAATTTAAAAAAAAAAATTACATGTATGAATTAGTTGGCAATTAATAGTACTAGTGACATGCATATAGCCAAACGTTAATATCACTCTGATTTTGATGACTTAGAAAGATCAAGGTAATTAAAGGTTCCATAAGAGGTGTCCACCTTTGTCCCTTTCAAAGTGACATTTTAATTAAGATTCAGCCCATCATTAACTCGAAAAACAATTACAATGGGGTTGGGGTTGGTTTAGTAACATGTCTTGAGAATGTTTAAACTTAATAAGAAACAGTAAGTGTGATATTAAGTTGCTTTATCAAAAAAGCTAATTAAAGAGGGAAAAACATTATTCATCCTCTCACTATTTATTGAAACAGTGTAATTATTATTTTACCATTCTAAAAAAAATGAACTAGTTATTAGAGGTAATATGGTCTTTTCTTAATGCTCATTAGTCATTATCATATTGAACCTGGTCGACTCGATCTTTTCACATTTTCAAAACAATGAAATGAATAAATTACTCTTAAAAGTAAAAACTTATTTAACTGGTGTCTATGAGATTTTTTGTATTTTCATCCTGATTTTTTTAGTTATAATCAAGTTGACTTAGGAATAATTTGGTGTTTTAATAAATATAAAATATTATAGTTTAAAAACCAAAGTTAGTTGGCGCGTGCAACGCACGCACCACTATGTGGGAGGCATCGATGGTCTTCTAGCGGCGTGTGCGACTTCTTTCAGCATCCAAACGACAACTTCCATAATGGCTTTAGAAGCGTCAAGGCATCTCCTTTTACATGGGGTGGTGCATGTCGTCGTTTATACGATGGTGTGTTAACAACAACCTATTCTTTTTTTTTTTCTCTTCTCTCTCTCTCCTCCCCTCAAAGCCCACACTAGCCATTCAAAATTTCAGAGTTGCCCTGTCATTAACAATATTTCAACTATGGTCCTTATTTTTTAATTTCTAATATTTGTTCTTAGCCCTATTGTTAAATTTCAATTTATTTTCAATTTCATCCTTGAATCCATAATCGTGATTTGTTATTTTTTAAAATATGGTCCTCATTCTTTTGAATTTTATTTTTTTGTTTTGGATCCTTTTGTCAATTTGATTCTTTTTTTCAAGTCCCCCCTTTAATTCAAAATACTATGTCTTCTCATTTATTTTTATTTTAAAGTTGGTCTCCATTCTTTTAATTGCTATTTTTTTATTTTGGATTTTTTTGTATAATTGATTTTTTTCTCAATTTCACTCTTCGACATTTGATTTGTTAGGAAATAAGCTTCGTGGTTTTTCTAAATGGGGTGCTTCCAATTTAGTGACTCGGGTCATGGGTTTGAAAAGTTAACATAGATTGACATCGTTTTTATCTCATTTATTTTATTTTATCATTCAACGTTGTTTATTTTGAAAAATGAGCTTCAAGATTTTCTTTAATTTTCTTTTAATCGTGTTATCTCGATCTCATTACTTGGACAACAGGTTTGGCTAGTTAATTCGGGTATTTTTTGGGGTTGCTTTTTTTATTTCCTTTTTAGGTTGTCTTTTCATTTTTTTTTTCCATTTTTCCTTCTATTATGTTATCTCTTTTTTCCTTCTATTATGTTATCTCTTTAACATGATCTAGCTTGTGAGATTTGGTGGTCTTATCTGGGTTTGCAAGTATTTTATTTTTTTGGAATTCTTTTTGTTGACTGATTTTTTTTAGATTTCATCCTTCTACACTTAGATTGTTGGGATTGGCATTTGTTATTTAAAAAAAAAAATGTTTCCTATGAGGTTTTCCCAGCCTCACAACCTTGGTTGGGAGTTTGTCATGCTAGCTCAGGTTGACTCGAGATGTTTTATTTTTTTTTCTTCCAATAATGTCCTTTACGCTGAGTTATCTTGGAATTCAGCTTTCTAATTTTTTCCTTTTTGACTGGCGTTCTTTTTCTTCTAAAAAAAAATTGATCCATTTACTATCATTATTTTTTCTATTTTATAATTAAACAAAATCATCTTATTAGATCCATTAAGTCTATGACTCGAGTCATTGATCTTTTTTCCCTTCTTTAAAACACGTTAGTAACACTTGAATATTTTTTTTTTTACATTACAAAAAATCAGTCCGGGCAAAGTAAATCACGTTCAAGTTGATACTGATTGAATAAATAAATATCCATTAAGTCTATGACTCGAGTCGTTGATCTTTTTTCCCTTCTTTAAAACACGTTAGTAACACTTAAATATATTTTTTTTACATTATAAAAAATCAGTCCGGGCAAAGTAAATCACGTTCAAGTTGATACTGATTGAATAAATAAATAAAATATTTTCTTTAATCTTAATTGTAGCTTGGATTATGGGCACATGATTGTTATGACAAATATAAGATAAACACATGTTATATAGTTTTCTCTTTTCTTTTCTTTTCTTTTCCTTTCTTTTGTCTCTCCCATCTACTAAAATTATTGAGCTATATATACCTATACTTGACTCAACAGCTGCTTAGTTCATCATCAGTGTGTGTAAGATAGAACGAACAAATTAATGAAATGTTATGGCTCCTTGCAAGTTTCTCATAAGTAGCTTGTGTTCTCTTGTACCTGATTGCAGGCTATCACCAAATTACTACTCAACAACGTGCCAAAAGCGTTACCTATAGCTGAGCAAGGGGTTTCTGAAGCTATAAAATCCATATGTTGGCAATAGAATGACTTGAATCGAGCGTCTAAGACCATTAGCATGCTTTGATAAGAAACACCAGTCAACCTCTTCCAGTATCAAAATTCATATGCAGGAAGCTGTCCATCTTTAGGCTTAACAGGAATGGCTGTCAGCAGTAAATATGCCATAGCAGCTCTCGTTTCTTTTGAAGGAACTGAAGTAGCAGAGAAAAATCATTACCATCCCATGACATAGATGGAGAAAGAAAAAAGAGCAAGGAAATTGTGAAAGCTTTCAAGATGTTTTGCCAGTCTCAGAAGCTGGAGCTGCAACATAGTTCCACTAGAAATTTGAGTGTAGGAACAAAGAATAAGAAACTCAAATGACCAGCAAAATGAAATACATCTGAATCTTTACACATCTTGTAAGCAGAAAAATCACGCCCATCAATTCAACTCACTGCAAAGTAGAGCATGGGAAATTGCAGAAAAATCAATCCAATTTCGTTTCCTCAAACATTTCCCTGTGCAAAGGATAAAGACACTCTATTGCCTAAGAAATCTCCCCTTTGTACAACCCGACATTGTCAAGCATTTATCAGTAGAGGCATTTACAACAGAGCACGTGAATTAACTATTATTCTATCTGCACATATAAAATCCTTGGTAAGCTGTGACTTGATTGCTCATCCTATACTCTAGTATATACTTCCCCTCAGATCCAATCAGTCCAACTCATTGCTTGAATCAACCTCCACCTCTGACAGTTCAAATGCATCGATCTCAGCAAAGTAAGCTCTCTGCTGCTCAATAAAATCTTGTGGCAGCGCATGTTTCTTCTCATCTTCATCAGACAGTTTCCTACATTGTTTCTGTGATAACATCGCCAGGAGTTAAGAGTTGAGCCAAATTTTTCAGCTTGAAATCAATTGGAAACAGTAGTAATGACAAAATAAATCATTCTTCATATTTTCATATAAGGACGTAAATCAAAACGGTCCATCAACCATGAGATGAAAGCCTTCTTACAAGATTTCAGGTTGCAGAACTAACGATGATTTACTTAAGAATGGTGAAAACAATGCCTAAGCCAATGAGAAGAAGTACAGACTACAATGATTCCCAACCTTTTTGTGATGAAATGTACACGACTTGGATGGATGAGTAACTCCACCTTCATTCATTTTATCCCTACAATGAAGGCTTTTGTTAATGAAGATTTCAAACAAGGTTAAGAAAGGATGAAGTTATAACAGAGCATTTGGTTCTCATCAATCTGAAAGATCTCTAATATGCATAGGTGTACATACGAAAAATCACAATAGAGGAATACCACAAGCAAATAAACTAACTAGCAATATTTTTATGCAACAACGAAAAGATTTTCTTAGTTTAAGCAGCAATTGCTATTACATTTGCTAAGATTTTAGTTCATGGGAAGCCATGAATTCTGACTTCAAGGCTTGCCACACTGTAGCCGACCAATATCAAAGTCAAAGGAAAACAGAGCTAAGTTATACCATGTATTAGCATATGTTGTTTACTACACCTTCAACATCTGCCTGAATACAAGTAGGAGAGAGGAATTCCTCTCTCATCATCAACCCGTGTTAAAAAAAAAAACATTTTCAGCCTTTTTGACCCATTTTACCCCTCCACTTTTTTCAGTGTTTCAAATTACTGGAAACCATATTGCCAGAAGACCACATAGCTCTAGGAAACAAGCAGCTAGCCAGTTTAAAAGATGTCAGTTCACATTAAATACTAAATCCCACGAAGCCACCACCCATCAACATTCTCAGAAGTGAATCAGTAGTAACAATTCCATCACTCATTTCATTTGAGAGGGGAGTAGTTGCGTTTCCTAATAATGAAAGTCTGGTTAGACGCTGCCAAACAAATACTACACTTTGCCAGCTCTTCTAAATACAAGCCTCGCTAAATTGCTGACTCGTTCGTCATAGGAATGGTGTAATTAGCTGGTTGTTAGTATCCCTAACATAACAATCTCTTTCTGTGTCTTCATCATTGTTATTCTACTTCATGTTAACGACTCAGTCTTGAAGGGGTAAAAAAAATAGTGAAAGAAATTTACCAGGCGAATTCAGTGTTAGGTGCAGGAGCGAGACTTATAGGCACAGCAATTGCCTTCCCTTTACTCTTGTTCCTTTTATCTGTTGCAGATTGTCTCCGAGTGTAAACTGAATGCGGCTCAAAAATCCCATCACCACCAACACCTAATTATCTCGGATCACAAAAACATAGGTTCATTACCTCTCAGGGTCCAATAAATAAATAAATCCAAAAAAACCCATCAAATTTAGCAAACGAAACATGCTCCACTATGTTACTGCATCAGAGAGAAGTGGTAAAAACCCAGGCAAACTAGAATTCAATAAAATAAAATAAAATAGAAGTAATTCCAACAAAATAGCAACTAAAATGACAAAACTAATAGAGACTTGTCATTATTTATAGACCTAGGTAATTAATTTAGAAAGAATTGGAAACCCAGATTCCCAAATGAAAGAAGAATTACCAGGAAGAGAAGACGATTGAGGTGGGGTAGTGGAAGAGAAAGGGAGCAGAAGGGCTGTGGATTTTGAAGCAGCGGCGTTGTGGGTGGACCCAGCATTGCTTTTGCGAAGGGAAGAGGAGAGAATGGGTGTTTTCTTAGAAGAAGAAATGTTGCTATTAGTAGATGAAGTTTGTGAAAGGTTTGTGCAATCTGCAAGTGGCTTTCTGCCTCTTTTACCATTATTATTACTCATAACTGCTGCTTCCATTGTTTTCGAAGGTTAGCTTGCTGCTGCTTCTAGTAGTATCAGCGGAGGAGCATGTTGACTGTTGAGAATAGAGATGGCTAATTAATATTTAAAAATAATACAACTGCCAGGGCTATTTATGCAAATTGGAGGGGAATGGAGATGTGTAGACTCAAGCTCCACTATCGATGGATGGAACCAGAACCACAGTCCATATGAGTGGGTTGGCTCAGATCCTACAATACTCGGGCACTCGGGCTGGCCTACTCATTTTCACAGAGATGGCAAGGCGACTATAATAACAACCGTCTGCATAATATTTGTGAAAGTGCAAATTATTTCAGTGAAAGAAAAAATCATATATAAACTCATAAATCTTTAAGGATAAACATATTTTATTCTCTACATGTTTGAGAAATGTTATGATTTTCTCTTATGATTTATTCTTTTTTCTTTTTTCTTTTTTTTACCAGATTCGTGAAAAAGAAAGGAAGAAACGCTAGAAGGGAAATTATGTAACAAAATATAAAATATTATTCATTGTAAAAATATAATATAAAATTGCGCTTTATTCATAAGATTTTTAAAATAGGTATTAGAAGTAAGGTAATTTTTTTACCATGATATAATTATCTCTTATAAATTATGAAGTGCTAAATTAGTTATTTTAATTTTTTTCAAAATAAAATTATTATTTTAACCCTGAAATAAATAAAAAAATGTGTTGATCCTTGTTTTTTTAATAATTATTTTTTTAT
>Ga0307515_10013670_pt1 | contig 15127 bp, 9 predicted proteins | sample 17_EM_MG_FD_194513 | JGI IMG/M metagenome (GOLD analysis project Ga0307515, IMG submission 194513) | Populus trichocarpa ectomycorrhiza microbial communities from riparian zone in the Pacific Northwest, United States - 17_EM | ecosystem: Host-associated > Plants > Roots > Unclassified | place... | reverse complement strand
GTCAGAGATCCCAGTTACTCTGAAGGCCGGCCGGAATACCCTCCTAGGGTCTGATACTCTCCTGAAATTGACGCTTCTAAGTTTACACTCCACATCCTCTCAGACACTCCTGGAGTCTTCCAGAGACAAAAATACATTTTGCTGATGTCGAATTGCTCTCAAGCACCGCCTGCAGCCAATCCAGATATACCGTGTGTAGATGGGTAGCTATATAGATACATAGATACATAGCTGAGAATACAAACTGAATACATGACTGTGATTCGAGGTGCTCCCAGACATGTTGCCGGCGCTCCCAGGTTTGGAGCCAGCGCTGCCAGGTGCTCCCAGACATGTCGCCGGTGCCACCAGGGTTCTCGCCGGCGCTGCCAGGTGCTCCCAGGCTTGTCATTGGGGCTCCCAGGCTTGTTGCCGGTGCTCCCAGTTACTCTGAAGGCCGGCAGGAATGCCCTCCTAGGGTCTGATACTCTCCTGAAATTGACGCATCTAAGTTTACACTCCACATCCTCTCAGACACTCCTGGAGGCTTCCAGGGACTAAAATACATTTTACTGATGCTATGCAATGCGACCCGTCGCCTGGGCGGCAGGAAGCGTGTATTTCTCCGTCACAGGATAAGAGGTTCCGTCAGAGCCATCAGAGCCGTCTGGAACACCCGGGTGTTTCCGACGGAAACTGGAGTTGTTGCTGATGACACAATCACCAAGGAGTATCCCAATTAGAAATTCAATCTGTGGTGCTACTTTCACCACCAGCTATTGCCTCTGTCAAGAGAGTAATTGGATGTTCGAAGAACTAGCTGAACTGTGGGACCATACACCCTAGCTGAGATCAGTATTGTTCATACAATTTGAGTTTGTGGCTCTCCAGATTGTGTAACTATTCAAGGACTACTTGTGTCCTTGTACAGAAAATTTATACCATTTCAATCTTGAGCAGTTATAGTTGCAACTTGTAACTAGGCAGCAATCCACGGTGATTTGATGGTATTGATTGCTGACCCCCAAGACTGTGTCAGGAGTCAACTCACAATTGTTTAGTTCTGATCCAACATTGATTGACAGTGGAAATGTAGATTAGCAATGATGTTGGAAGCTTAGAAAGAAGTCACCATGGTCTTTGTTTCTGATGCCAAATTATACTAGAATTGCTCAAGTTACTCCAAAGTTGAAACATGGGGATTGTAGTTTATGACAGTGGAAACCTTCATAGGCTGAATGAGCCAGCAGGAATCAACATTGGTAGTTTGGTTAGAAGAGTGTTCACATGGAATTACTAAATAACTGCAACAGCCCCACCAAGATACAATGGGTCCAACTGGTCATTGGAACTTGGTCTACTCATGGACATACAGCTCAGAACAAAACCTACCGCATTTGCCCTTCATTCCTCCCATGTACAGTATAGTCCATAGCTACTGTAGATGATTGGGCAGAAACAGTTACATAGATCTGTACCACCTGGATAGTAAGGATATCATTACCGGCAGATGGGCCAAACATACATTGCACTGTAAATCATCAAATCATACAGTATGTAGTTATGTAAGTTTGGTTCTCCACTTAACAACAACCTTCACACCAGAGGGAATAACAGCACTGCAATTGAGACAAACTCCAATTGTGAGCTTCAATGACACTGGAAGATCTAAAATGAAGAACTGTAAGGAACAATTGCTAATAGAGACAGCAAGCAGTGACAAGTGCACTATGGATGGAATTTTCAAAATTGACTTCAAGAACAGTGATAAGTATATCTAGACATTTCACAACTTGTATACATCAAGGTGAATTGAGAAACATACATTCACAAGCTGGAAGCACTCAATAGGAAGGTCAAGGAGTGAACCCAGTGATTAGATATGATATGTTCACTATGCATATGGTTGATGTCCAATGTACCTGTCAGTGCACCTGAGAAATTATCAAAAGTTAATGCCAAATCACAAACCAATTGTTACTAGGCCATAATGGTAAACAACTATTGATATAATGGAGAAGAAGCTGATGGACAAGCAACTTATCACAAGGGGTACATAGCCACAACAACAAAATGATGCCCTCCAAACAAGTTGGATGGCGACCAGGAGGCAATCAATCACATTACAGATTGAGAATTTGACAGAATTCCTCATACTCAACTATGATGCTGCTTCAGCCGGCAATGATCGAACCAATCATGCGATAGACAAGATTGTAACTATAATGGACTATATAAAACAATAACTAATTCAATACGAACAATCAATTACTGTTGACTGCAACATTTATTCAATAGCCTAAGATGTAGCACTGTACAGTACTGGGAGAGATCCAGTGCATCTGGACTTGGTGGTAATACATACATTTCGACAAGCTCATAAATTCGATGTTGATAAGTATGATGTGATTAAGTTATTTAGTCAAACAATGTAAGTGACTATTTAATCATACTGCCAGCAGAAGCTCCCATTGATATAAAGTCATGAGTGCAACAAATTTTAATTGTAATTTGATTGTCACCTACTACAAGTTACTAGCTATGGGAATAATAGTTATTGAACGACAGCTTAGAAAGTCAAGAAAGGGAGATGGGATCACTTTGGGCAGTGTCTTGTTTCGCTCTGGTCATCTTGTACTGATTGGATTACAGTTTAGTATAAATGTTGTTGGCATAGATAATAGCCAGTTTCTGAATTAATTGACTGGAGGTGGATTTTCCTTGTATGCCAGATCTCCCACAAGGCAATTCCAAGTAGTATCAATTAGTAGCAAAAGTAATGAGTTTATAAGAATACATATTTGCAAGCATTACATCTGATTTTGATACATTGCCTTTCTTTGTACAAGTATTTGATTCCCAGAAGGTTTGAACCAAAAGAGGGGAATAATCTAATGGCTACACATAGTTAGGGTTCCTGATGTGACGTATCCATGGCCGGGTAACTACTGTTTGCTCATGTTATCTTCTGTTATACCTTATACCTCCTGTGAAAGGCATACTATACATCCACATTGGCAATCATATCAACCCAGTAACTTTACATAAGTTTACATAGCCAAATAAAACCATATATACCTATAAATTATGAGTCCATTTCTGCATTACATTTCAACTTCTACTCTCCAACTTCCATGGGCCATGAGATATATGTACCCTGAGATGCAGTAAGTTTGGTAGAATAAAGAATATCCCAATCTGGCGATCAATTGTTTAGAAATTGCAGTATCCAGAAAGGTTATCGTATTATCAGAAATTGAATCAAACTTCTCTGATTCCAGAGTGTAGGTTATAATGTAAACAAAGACAGGTCATAGCATTTAACCACCAAGTACAAATATAATCTATTTAAAACACTTCAACTTTGCAGATACCTTATTAGCTCATATATCATCAATAAACCCCCAGAAATTAGTTCCCACCATGAACATGATATTACCTAGACACCTGTGGTTTAGCATTAATAGATTTCCGTTTCCAGCTATTGTACTATCCCAACATTTACAGTCTGTACAGACTAGTAATCCTAATATTTCCAAATACTGAAAAGATGTTTCTGTCATTACATCTATGTATACTAAAGAAAATGAATTAACCAAGTATTGTTTACTCCAATTTTGCAATAAAACAGATTGGAATTCGTATTTATATTACTCTAGGCAAGATTTGTTATTGCTATTATTACCACACTGTGGTATGATCTGGATAGTACGGCCATACTACAGCATATTGCTATGCATTTAAATATTTAATTCAAGTTTTCTTTCATTCTAACGATTTCAACAATATTGTATATTGTATCAGAATATTGAAGTTAACCAATCACTATAGTCAACAATGTCCTTGTATAGGGAATTATGTTGTATTCATTTATGATTATCATGTATTTTAGTAATTAATCATATAATGTTGTTTCACTAACTTCCAATATTGATATATATACATTTCATCAATTTCGGTTTGGTGGGAAATGCATTACTGTAAACTTCCATGTGTATTTGAACTGAGATAATTGAGGAGAATTGAAGAGGAGGTAATCAAGTATGATAAATCAGACAGACATAATCACATGCACTCAGAGCAGGTAACCAAATACACATGGAGAATATGAAATATGTATGGTCCAAGTGAGTTGATTGAATGCTTTGGGATTGAACTAATGGAAAGGACTTGAAGAAGGTGATTGACTACACTTCAATATACACTTGGATGCTGTACTTGAGATTATCTGTTGATGTACTTGGATGCTTTTACTGAGAGTTGGCAGCAGAAAAAAATTAGAAGCTAACAGGTGATTTTTAATTACAGCTTACTGTGGATGGCACTTAGAAATTGCTAATCTGAGCTGGCTCCAGAGTATACATGGTACATGCTCATATTTATAGGCACCCCCTCAGAGCTGAAAAGCAGCTGAGACTCCATCCAGGGGTCAAGTCAAAATTGAAATAACACAATGAGAAATGTTAATATATACTATTCAAGAGCTGGCTGCAGTTGTTTAACCAAAGCAGGCAGAGATTGATAGTGAAATGCTGACACATGCTGGTATGCGAAAGACAGAAGGCAGTCACTTGGTGTTCAACAGTAAACCCTATTTGGTCTAAACTTATCACTATACCATTTCCAGATACAGGGAAAGAAGTGACAATTTGCACTCCAAAGCTGATCGAGTATAGTATAAAATAGAATGTGTTTGGTGATTGTTCTAGCCATTGAATTAATGATATCCGGAAAGTATTGTAGAGAAAGGTGAACTTATGGATAGTCTTGTATGAGTCTTTTTTCAAACTTAATGAAAAAGGTTATCCCCTTCTCTTTTGCATACACTGAATTCATTCAATTGTTATCTTCATACTCACCTTATCTTATCTACTACTCAATTATGGTATGTGAATTCAATGTATATTCTGCTCCTCTATCTTTAAATAGTAGCATTATATATGTGTAATATTTGTAATCACAGCCTATTTTGGTTGTATACTTCCCCTACACTTGGCTGGTACTCTCCAGTTAACCCTTGAACACTGCAGAGCACCACCTTCAGCATGCTGCAATTAAATATCTGCAGATAACTCTCATCAGCAGTTTAGCAGATTGTACAAGTCCACCACAAACACAAATATATTTCATTTTTTATTCTAATAATCCCAACCTGGACTGTAAATATAATCTTCCCTTTGGCTCAGTTTCAATTAAATGTTGCCATCACTCTATAGTGTATCACATGCAGCGAGAAGCACAGTATATTATCTCCATCAACAATCTGCAGCCAGTTGAGATCAACTGTTGCTATCCAGCTTCAAAGTTTGACTTACTAGTAGCTCTAATTGCCCTTCACCAAGTGCATTCCAAAGTGACCTTGATTAATGTCTCCAACTCTTCAATCAAGTGTACTGAATTACCTGAACCATATCCTCTCAAACCGTTGCACCTAATGTACTTGATCATTACTCCCAGAGTGACTACATTAACCCCTGTCGAATCTACCAATGCATTCCACTACAAATCCCCCAGTGTTGATATACCAATTGAAATTGAAATTGATTGCTGAAGAGCTGACACCAGATAATATATATAAGTACTTTCTTCACAATTAGATGGTGGATATTGGCAGCTAACCATGCATTCTAATCATTCGAGAGTTGTTCTATATGTCGGTGGTTCCAACTAAGAACTATTCATATACACTAATCGCCTTGCAATCACTGTGGGTGTATATAAGTTTCTTTGGGACATGGTTAATCTTCTATGAGATATTGATCATGTCTTATACTGATGTTAGATATACCATATATAACAGAGGTATGGGGAATTCTAATATCTACAATTTTGACTGTTGCGGTAGGCTACAGAACATGATATAGGAAATAATGGCATATATATGCTGGTATGAGATTTGGCAGACCAGTTTTCCAAGATTGTATATAGACCAAAAGTAGTTATTTGTATGCAGAACCATTACCATGTTTCAGCAGACAATCAGATTGGTATACCATCTGTTTATTATATTCCATACAGTTTCTCTCTCAATATTTATTTCTAAACATGATATCCTCTATGTTGGCTGTCACTATGCTTGTATTACATCTATATTGTAGTCTTGAAATGTAATTTTTATATTATAGATGTCAGGGATGATTAAGATTTGCAGATAATTGATACAGGGATCATGTTATACTGTACACATCAGTCATACAATCCAGTTCACTGCAACAGCAATATACAAACTGATGTTATGGAAATTCTGGGAGTTATTGTATATTGTATCTCTAAGGTTGAGACTGGAAAGTTCTGATTAACATGAATAGCTGTATTTAATCAAATTTACTTCAAACTATTCTTCTCTATATGGTGTATATTGCAGTACCTAATAATACTTCACTGCTCTTAACCAATTGCTCCCTACTGCATTCAACTCTTAGCTCTATCGAGTGATTAAAGGTATTCAGAATAACATCATGTTTTGAAGCCCACTATTATATTCTTTCATTGTGTGTAGTAAAGAATGTTATCTACTCTAGGACGATATATTTCAGAGCAGAAGATACTATGCAATTAGATACACACTGAACTGTATATTTCCTCTCCATGTTAGTATTTATGATTTCAAATTGGTACTTGTTGACCTAGGGAAATACTTCACTTCTGCACTTATATTACTTGCTTTGTTCGTTTTAGTCACTATAGGAAGTCATTATTCACTTCAAAGATATCAGTATTGTTTGTAGCTGTATTTTACTCACACTGGTTCAAAATTGTGGGGTTATTTATAATTGTGTAATATTTCATCATTCAAACTTGAGTCCTATAAGGTATCAGAATATAAAATCAGTAGCTGCCGACAGTTTTTATCGCTGTAGAAGCATGCTCTCCCGCTTTCAGAATGTTTCTTTCCAATAGAGTAAAAGACAATATATTTTGTATCATTATTGATCTTGAAAATTTGCTGATTTGTTAAATTTATTACAGTAGTATCTCTGCATATTACTAGAAAATTGGTTGCCTTCTTCTTTAATACTTGGTTATGGAAATCAATAGATAAACCAGTCAAGAAAATATTATTGTGTATAATCACAAATAAGGTAAAAATAACATTATCAATACATTCTATTTTCCAAGTGTTGTTAACAAGATTGAATTATTCGCAATTGTTTTGAAATGTGCTTTTAGATGTTCCCACATAACTGCATCTGTATATTCCAGCAGATAAATATAGCCTAACATAGCTGATAGAGTACCATTTATATTTCGGTATATTGTATATGAATATTTCACCTTCTTTCAAAACTCTCTCTGCAAATCTGATATTCTGCCATTCAATATATCACCAGCACTCTATAGTATGTCTATACTTGATATCTTCTATCTCGATTGCTTGGACATCTATTGATAGTCTTACACAGTATTCTTTCGCATTCTATATAGGACAGTTGTTCAATCAATCTGGATCATCGTTAATATATTACAGAAGGTAACAAATCGATACAGTAGATTGTACTAATACATAATTGAAACAATGTCCGAGTGCCATGACGATCATAATATAATGTCCTATATGATATAATTGAAATTATTAGATACATAGTTCCAATTGAAATGATTTGAGATACTAATGGATGGGTAATTTGGGTCTGATTGATTCGTGAATGAATTGGCTAATAGGACGAGACAATGTCTTATTTACATACCGATTATCAACTTTACTCAGAATTATAGATAAACCTATATCCCATATAGTAGTCTCATTATCTGAATCTCAATCCTATTGAATTTTTCTGGCAGTATTACCTTGTTGCTACTTGATGTAAACAATTCCTTTCCAATAGTATATTATTGTCCAGGCTGATTGACATATTGTCTGTAATTCCCACAAATCAGTCCGATACTTGGAGCTACTAAGTCCGTCTTTGTATAAAATGAGTCTATATTTGGTATAATTATTATCTTTTTGGTATAACTAAATTTATATCAGTTGAACAATTTTCTCACATACTATTGTGCTCATTGAATCTTTTATTCTTGCTGGAGTCCTCCTTCCAAACAATGCAAAATTAGTAACACCCGGTTATATCCAACCATACCTGACTAAGTTAGAATAAATCTGGCTTGTCCAATTCTGTGCTCTGTACTTTTCTTTCTTCTACTACTCTTATTGCTTCACATAATATGTTCCAATCTTAAATACGTTTTACCCAATCTGTCTGAGGAATATTGGTCTTTGATGAAAGCAAGCCATCCATAATGATATCGACGGAATACCCTGGTGGGTGTAGTTACCAGTATTGAATGTCGAATACTTTTGATTCACATGCAAATCAGTGCAAATGTTATGTAGAATTGCCAATATTGGTGAGTATTATTTTTGAATTCAATCTTCAAGCTGCTCTATAAACATTGTGTTTATGCAATTGAATGAATTGAATACAGAACTATTTTTGCAGATTTGCCTTGAGTAAGTTACAATTAGAAAAATTGAATAGAATTAATCAGTGACATTACAAATTACTAAGCTGAGATGACATTGCCATACAGGTTTCTCAATATTGCTGACATTTTGTGATCGTTGTGTTCACTGCCTGAACTAGACATGCACATACTGTTGGAATTGTCTCATCTTATGATTGATATAGGGAAAATCTATACTTGCATATAGTTCAATAGACAGTACTTTCTAAATATCCCATCTATCAAATGCTTACTTATTTTCCAATCCTGATCATATATCAATATATTTTCAATCCACATTGTTCATTGAGTACTTCACAACACTCTCTCCATATTCCAAGCCACCAACAAGATATCCTATCTGTAAACAACCTACAATCCAGGTTGCCATTTAGTTTGTTAAATTTCAACAAACAAAATTGAAGTTTTCTTAATTCAAACTAAATGTTTTATTTATCAGAATATTTGAATCTCATTGTATATTACTAATACTGATTATGACATATGTCGATTTCCTCTACTATTCTTCCCCCAAATTCCAAAAGTTTATCTGGATTTTCAGTTCCTTAGGAGAATTGTAACAAATGTATCCATTGCAATCTCCAAGTAGTTTTCTATCCCACAGCAATAATTAACTCTGGGTGCCACCACTCCAATCTGCTTCCAGTATCCATAAACCCATATTCTTCCACTTTACTGCCTGCTGGTTACGTTTGAAAGAATCATTTACTAACTAACACCTTCCACTATACCGCTGTTTCTACTTTTGTTAGTTAGTTTGGAAATTGTGACCATTCTGCTTCAGTGTTTCCTATAATAACAAGGCAGTGGAATATGTAAATAATGAATAACTACTGAATTCGGTATGGTGGAGGTAATTTTTTTTAACCTAGATATGATATACTAACTGATATTATATTACATTAATGAAATTGTTAGAAAGTTTATGTGGCAATTCACTCGGTTTCACATTGAGTCACAATTTAATATATGTTCATCGTATCCTTTCTGAGTAGTTGTGTAGTGAAAGCCGGTCTTCACAGCTGAATTTATAGGATTGAGAGTATTTTAATTCACTACAAAATCTACACAGTAGATTCAAAATATCGTACAGTTTTTGAAATAACTTTTCAACAAGTATGTTGAGTCTGAGACAAGGAATTATTCATTACAGTATCAGCATCTACTTAGAAGCAAAGCCTACAGTATGAATTCACAGTGGGTCTAAGTAATAATATCAATTTCAGTCTAGGTAATATTGAAATTTATAATTCATTTGAAGAGTATTATTGTGAATAGATTGATAACAATCTTAATATACCATATTTATGAGTGGATTATCTACTATGTTTATTAGCAAGCTCTCAGCAAGTGCCATTTGCTTACTCTAACTAGCAATCAGTTAACTAATAGCAGTTATTGGTGGTGGATATGTGTGACATAGTATGACATATATTACTTTAGTACAATATTTTTGTATGTGCATTGTATATTCATATTTGTATATATAGTCTATCAATAGTTGTAAGATAGTTTTCAAAATAGATATTGAATACTGATTGCAAATTTCGTGGTATCTTTTATTCATCAGTACTCTATAGCCACTGACAGTACTTTTTATCATTGCTAGTACAATAACAGTGTACATATTACAGGTTGCAAGTCTCATTATTGCAGCTAATATGAATTTTCTTTTATACTTACTAGAATGGTATACACTAATCTAGTTTGGCCTATATCTCTAATCTGTTGTAACAGAGAGAGATTTGTTATAGATATATATTATGTATAACCAGCTAACTACTAGCCTATGTATATAACTTAAGTATTTATTACATTTATCAAAACTTACACTACTACAAATAAAATTCTCCACAAATTCAAAACTCAAAGATACACACTATGTAGTATCATTTGGGTTCTTTTGGTCTCTGTGTTTTGTTTATATTGATAGACAACAACTCAATAATAGAAAGTTTTGCTGTATACTGTGAATTTAATACTGCCTAGATTTTACACTGAATGTTAAGAGTACTACTCCCATGTAGCTGCTCTGCCTCACTTATTGGATAATAATCTGTATAATATACCATGGGTAATATATTAGCTGTATCTCTTTGATTGAATTCCCCATTCTAGTGGAACAATCCATCCATGTCAGATGTACATCCAACCTTACCTATATGATCTGTTTCAGTACAATTGCAGTTCTTTCTATATATGTTAAAGAGGTGTTATGTACTATGACTTCATATCCAACATGGCCCGTGATTCTTTGGGTGATTATATCCAGTCTCCAGATTCGGCCTTGTCTTCTCAGACTATATCACACATACTAAGCCTTTGCACCCAATTGACTAAGTCCTTGTCTTCCAAGACTATATCACTGATACTATGTCTGGGCACCCAGTTTGCAGAGCCCTTGTCTTCCCAGAATATATCACAGATAGTATATCTGTGCATACAATATACTAAATCTTTATCTTCTCAAATAATCGCCATATCTAATAAATGGCTACCCTCAATAGATAGTAATGCACAGCTCCTATTGCAACATAAGTCATTGTATCAGTACAGTTTTATTGGACCATCATTCTTATTGTGACAAAGTTCTTGATTCCAGTGAAAATCCTATTATAGTATTGATTGTTTGCAGGAACCTACTTATGTTAGCTATATTCTGATTGTAGCATGATGGATAGTCATATACAGCTCATATTGTAGGGTGTTTGCAAAAGTTTACTAACATAATAGTTTTAAAAATATTTAAAAATAAGATAGCATAAAAACATATTGATATTTCAGTTTCTATGTCACGGCGGCACGTGACCCGGGCCGGGTAACGGCCATTCTGTATAGTCGGCTCGCCACGAGCCTTAGATCTCTAGCGATAATCTTACCTATACATCTACATCTACTATCACTCGCATCCACGTTTGCAACCGTATTCCTATAATTACCATACGTATACCTATGAGGTCGAACGCAGGCATACGTGCCCTTACACTGTTATCGCTTTTTCAATAAACGGATACATTTCGCTCACGGGATTACGAGTTGACGAGTTTTACCCCTTTCCGACACGCGACACCATGGAGTCAACAATTGAGAATACTGCCCTCCAAACGAGATATCGAAGCATCATTACTGGGAAGCACGAAGCATTGACCGGTCCATCATTCAATTGAGCTACCTGACGGCAGCGGAGTAGAGTTCAGAGACCCATTGGCACCTGAGACGTTTCACCGGCAAAGACGATGATTATCACGAGTACAGGACACCACAGAGCCAATGACAAAATCGCATACGATCGATCCAGATGAGTTTGACACGGCATCGATCACTTCCAATGGCTGCAATCGACCACCGGACACCGGAGAACTTGCGACTGCACCCCTGAACGCGTCAATTCACGGCGGAACCCTATAGAGCTCAGAGACCAAATGGCGCACAAGGCGCGTCGCCGACATTAAAGACGATGATCACAAGTACAAGACCATTCCTACGAGTCAATGGAGCGCGATCACCAGTCCAAGCACCTACAATGGACGTAGTCATCATACCCCTGAATGCCGAAATATCGAAAACCAAAGGCGAAGTCGAGACGATTTACGAGTCAGCACAGTTACGACTACATTTCTTCCAATTGAGCGAAGTGCACCTATCTTAATTTGCGTGTACACCTACAGCTCTCGCATCCTCGAAGAAGCCCACTTGCAGAAGCATTCTACGGCCAACCTACGGCCACTCATACCTACGGAGGAGGATCCTTCTACGAATGAAGCAATCTTACCGTCACGAACCTCTGCCTGAACGAAGTGCACTTATGGAGGAGACACCCTACGATTGACGCACTCTTACGGCCACGAACGTCCGCACAAGCGAAGTGCACCTACGGAGAAGACACCCTACCATTGAAGGACATTTGGGATGAGAAGCTTTCCCCCGATTGAAGAGAACTTATAGCGGCGATACATTGCGCAGCGTGAGGTGCATTTACGGTTACAGACCGACACAATTCTGCAGACCGACTATGACGACTATAATGACTGCAATGACTATGATTGTCTCAGAGCACAAGTATTATGGACAATCGAAGTTCATCTACCATATGAATGATCTTCGACTGCAATTGCATTAATGACAAAGGCGGCAATCGACAAATCAAGCGCCAATGATCATTCGACACTCAGCAAGCCAAAAACTATTGGCGGCGCAGGCACTAATGGCGACTCTGGACGAAAATATACAAATACCAGACAGAAATGGCGAGATGCAACGCGTACGGGCTATTGTCGACTGCGGCGCAACAATCATCTTTATGACACCGAGGTTTCTGAAGCGACTTGGGATATCACATCAGGCGGCAGACATCACCACCCTCGGCATGAACGGAGGAGTGATGCGACATTCAAAGAACACCGGGAGAAGACGCGGATCACAGTCCAGTACTTGGACGATCCCGCACCGGTAGACAAATCAGACGTGCTAGTCATGCCAATGCGTGGATACGATTTAGTACGTGGCTTACCATGGTTCAACAAACAAAATCTTGACATCGACTGGGCTCGATTGACTTCCCTGCGATCACCGAGTGCGAGTGGAGTGGAGGAAATGACACCGATGACTACAGCAGTGGCATCGAAGGTTTCAGAAGCCGAAAATGATAACGTCAAGACAAGCTTCTGGGGCGCGGTCCTGGTCTACTGACACTTGGAGCAACCGCATTCGACGATCTTCTAACTGGCATTGAAGTCGTCGTAGCATTTGCCCGACAGACTGGGGAATGCATAGGACTGCTGGGAGCGACTTTGGAAGGCATCACTCTGGATTCACCAGGTGAGAATACAGACCCAGGCGCTGGACGCGACGAGCAGAGAGCAGCGGCAGTAGTTGCGGCAGAAGAGCCCCTCCGAGGAGAGACTTGAATGACTGCTATCGGCTCGCCGAGACCCAAAGGGAGTGACCGGACGGCGGGGCTTGGCTCCTGTGTGGGCGAACTGTCAATGACAAGGCCTCCTCGATATTCCCTTCCACCACTTCCATCTTTTGTCTTTATTCCTTTGGCTAACATAGATGGAGCAGTTCGGAGATAACCCCGAAGACAAATGACAATTGAGAGCGAAAAGCACACTTAGGAACGTCGAAGACTTATAAACTACAAGTGGAAAGCCCAAACACGAGATATTGCCCCAGATACGAGAGACGACGGTCCTGCAGAAGCTATTATTGAGACTATGAGAGTTGGACTTATGAGCAGCTGATATGCACATCCCTGTGATGCATTAATGCTCAGAGACGGATTACAATCAATCTTTGACTATGGCGACATACACGAAGTTATGTGGAAATCAACCCTATCGAAAATACTTTCTTTCGATGACAATCTACAAGACTAGCAATTGTGTGCAGAGATGCAGATAAACGATTTACCGGCAGCCTTGCCGTACCGAGTACAATCCCGACTACCTTTCAAGAGACCAAATCAAGTGCCGTACGGCAGAGATTACAATGTCGATTACAATGACATATCTGTTTCGAAGTTACATTACGGAGAATACGCCCCAATAAGATCCCGATTCAGACTCGATGATCCCAAGCTATACAACTACGATGACAATTGACAAATGCAAATTGACAACTACAAATCGTCTTCCGAATGAAGCCCTTCCAATCGATGTTCCCTCCGGAGCTATATGAGATTTGTCGCCGGCGGAGCAACGACTTTCAAAGAGGGGGATGACCGTACCGTAATCTCAAACAACCCCTACCGCAAACAATTACCGTCCCGGAAGTGCAGGAACGAAGCACCATAAGATACATTCACCAATTGAGAAGGCTAGCAGCAGCAAGTGCACCTGGACATGAATCGGCTAGTGGACTTAGAGAACGACGAGAAGTGCACGGAGTGAAATGATGGCAAGCACACCTACAGATGAATCGACAAGCGCCCCCGAGGAGAGCCAGCGAGCGCACCCCGCGATCTAAGACAATAAGTTCACCTAGCATACGACGGACGTCCACTATACCTGCAAATGCATCAGAGACAAATGAGCCTGATCTATGCCGAACGAGTTCAAATACGAATACCGAAGTAGTGCCGAACGAGATACCGAAAGACTGCGATACGGCAACCGAAGCAGTTCCAAACGAGATACCGAAGGACTGGGATATGGCTACCGAATTGGTCCCGAGGGAGATCGAAAATGACCACCGAGCGTACCGAATAGTCTACCGAATGGCATCTCAAGAGACAGTCGAGACAATGACCAACAGATGATGACCGAGATCTCACAGCAACAGATATCACTGCCGAAGGACTTCACATGGAGATCGAATGAGAGGATTACCGGGAGCGCTACCGTACCAAGCCACTGACCGAGACGCTTACCGAATGGCGTACCCACGGATCAAAAACTATCGCCGAAAGGCATACCGAACTGAACGCCAAACCACCTTACCAGAGGCCTACCAAATGACTACCGAGAAGCAAACGGATATTCTACTGAAGCTATCATCCGAATGACTTTCAGGGAGAAGCGGGCCACCGAGGCCCTACCAAACGCCGAATCAAGAGATGCCGAAATCTGCATATACAATGTACAAAACGGCTTTCCGAGAGCAGAAGCGCGTTCCTATTGCGGTGAGTATGACCACCTACTGTGAAGCTTACGTGTTAGATATGGATCAATGACATACCGCC
>Ga0307515_10013668_pt1 | contig 15128 bp, 12 predicted proteins | sample 17_EM_MG_FD_194513 | JGI IMG/M metagenome (GOLD analysis project Ga0307515, IMG submission 194513) | Populus trichocarpa ectomycorrhiza microbial communities from riparian zone in the Pacific Northwest, United States - 17_EM | ecosystem: Host-associated > Plants > Roots > Unclassified | place... | reverse complement strand
GACTCCGGCAACTGGAACTCGCAGTACGACGGCATCACGGTCGACGGGTCTAACCATGTCTGGATCGACCACAACACCTTCACCGACGCACCCCAGACCGACGACCTGTCACCGGTCGAGAACGGCAAGATCAAGCAGTGCCACGACGGCGCGCTCGACGTGAAGAACGGCTCGGACTACGTGACCGTGTCGAACAACGTCTTCGACCAGCACGACAAGAACAACCTCATCGGCTCGTCCGACAGCACGACCAGCGACGACACGCATCTGACGGTCACTTTCCACGGCAACCTGTTCAGCCAGGTGACCGAGCGTGCCCCACGCGTGCGCTTCGGCAGCGTGCACGTCTACAACAACTACTACGAAGGCAGCAAGTCGCACCCGGTGTATGCGCACCAGTACAGCATCGGCGTGGCCTACAAGGCGAAGATCATTTCGGAGAACAACGCGTTCGACATCCAGGGCGCGAACGCCTGCACCAGCGTGCTGAAGAACCCGGGTTCATCGAGCAAGACAGGCGCGATCAAGGAGAGCGGTTCGCTGATCAACGGCGCGGCGCTCGACATCAGCCAATGCAGCTTCAGTGCTGCGGTCGGCTGGACCGTGCCGTACGCCTACAGCTCGGCATTGCTGCCGGCGGCCAGCGTCAAGGCCTCCGTCAAGGCGTCTGCAGGGTCCGGCAAGCTGACGGTCGCTCAGTAGGTTTTTACTCCGGGCCGCGTGGACGCTTGCGTCCGCGTCGCCGCGCACACCGCCGTGCGGCGGCGTGCAAGCTGCCCGCACGACGAAACACACGACACGGGCGCAGCCGGTCGACATCCACCACAAGACGCAGAAGACACGATTCTCATGAACATGCACCATCGCCTTACCCGCACACCGCAAACGACGATGTCTCCGCAGTTGCGGCGGCAGTTTGCGTTGATCCTCACCTTGAGCAGTGCCGCAGTCCTGGCAGCCTGCGGTGGCGGCGGCAACGGATCGAGCGAGGGCGGTAGCCCTGTCGCTTCATCGCCAGCACCGGCGCCAGCGCCTGCACCGTCTCCTTCGCCAGCGCCTGCACCGTCTCCGTCGCCGGCGCCTGCACCGTCTCCTTCGCCAGCACCTGCGCCGTCTCCTTCGCCAGCGCCCGCACCGTCTCCTTCGCCAGCACCTGCGCCGTCTCCTTCGCCAGCACCTGCACCGTCTCCTTCGCCAGCACCTGCACCGTCTCCTTCGCCAGCACCTGCACCGTCTCCTTCGCCAGCACCTGCACCGGCGACCAGTGGCGGCTTCGCCGGATCGGTGACTGGAGGCGGCAGCGTCAAAGCCGTGACAGTCGCCAACGCGGCTGACATGCAGGCCGCCATCGATGCCTACACCGGCACCGGCGGCCTCGTGATCCGCTACACCGGCACCTTCGACTTCGCCGCGATCACGGATGCGTGCACGCAATGGCAGAAGGCCGCCGGCGCGATCGTCGAGATCAAGAACAAGAGCGACGTCACCATCGAAGGTGCCGACGGGTCGGGAGCGAACTTCGGTTTGGCCGTCAAGGGCGGTGCCACGAACATCATCATCCGCAACATGACGATCGGCCTGCTGCCGGGCTCGATCGACGCCATCGGCATCGAAGGCCAGGGCGGCAAGTTCCCCGGCTACGTCTGGGTCGACCACAACACGCTGTTCAGCAGCCTGAAGGAGTGCTCCGGCGCCGGCGACCTGGAGTTTGACGGCCTGCTGGACAACAAGGCCGGCGCCCACAACCTGACCTACTCGTACAACTACATCCACGATCACCACAAGGTGGGGTTGATCGGCTCCAGCGACAGCGACTCCAGCGACCGCTTCATCACCTTCCACCACAACTTCTACGAGAACGTCGGTTCGCGCCTGCCGCTGCAGCGCGGTGGCTACACGCACCTCTACAACAACCTGTACAGCGGCGTGCTCACCTCCGGTGCCAACATCCGCATGGGCGGCTACTCGCTGATCGAAGCCAACTACTTCGAGAACGCGCAGAACCCGGTCACCTCGCGCGACAGCGACACCATCGGCTACTGGGAACTGCGCAACAACAACATCAAGGTCCCTGCCGATTTCAAGACCTTCAACATCACCTGGGTGGCCAGCCCGTCCTCGCCATCGCGTGATGCCACCGACTGGGTGAGCACCGCCACATTCCCGGTCCCCATCTCGTACACCTACACCCCGCAGGACCCGGCTTGCATCAAGCAGAAGCTGCCGGCCGTGGCAGGTGCAGGCAAAGCGCTGGCCCAGGTGAGCTGCAACTGATGAGCCAAGCACGCACGCCACATCACCAGGTTTTTCCGATGAAAAAACAAGGGCAACATGCCACGCGCGTTCCGGTAGTGAGCGCGCTGCTTTGCTCGCTGGTGATGTCGGCTTGCGGAGGCGGCAACGATTCGGGAGCCGCCCCGGCGCCGGGGCCTTCCTCGACGGCACCGGCTCCCAGCCCCGCACCGGCGCCATCGCCGAGTCCCGCGCCGGCACCATCGCCGAGTTCCGCGCCGGCACCATCGCCGAGTTCCGCGCCGGCACCATCGCCGAGTCCCGCGCCGGCACCATCGCCGAGTCCCGCGCCGGCACCATCGCCGAGTCCCGCGCCGGCACCATCGCCGAGTCCCGCGCCGGCACCATCCGCCGAGGTGTTGCCACAGACCGGCAACCCGATCTACCGCGAGGTGACGGGCTACACCGCCTGGTTGAGTGACGCTTCCACGGATGCTGCGAAGCTGGCCGCCGACAGGGCGCGAGCCGACACCATGATCACGTGGCAGATGCCCCATGGCGGCTTCTACAAGAATGCCGTCAAGGTCTACGACACCGCCTGGGACGGCAAGGCCGAACGCTCCGGCTGGACCGGCGCCGACGGCGTGGAACTCGGCACCATCGACAACGACGCCACCGTGACCGAGCTGCTCTTCCTGGCCGACGTGTACCGCCGCTCAGGTGGCACCACCTACCGCGACGCAGCACGCAAGGCGCTCGATTTCCTGCTCACCATGCAGTACCCGTCGGGCGGCTGGCCGCAGGTCTACCCGGCCCGCACCGGCACGGTCTACTCCAACTACGTCACTTTCAACGATGACGCGATGGCCCGTGTGCTGGCGCTGCTCGACCATGCCGCCCAGCGCAAGGCGCCGCTGGACGGCGACGTCTTCACCGCCACGCAGCGCGACAAGCTCGCCGCTGCGATCGACAAGGGCGTGGACTTCATCCTGAAGGCGCAGATCGTGCAAAACGGCGTCAAGACGGTGTGGTGTGCCCAGCACGATCCGGTCACCTATGTGCCGCGCGGCGCGCGTGCCTTCGAGCTGGCTTCCAAGAGCGGCAAGGAGTCTGTGCTCATCGTCACGTTCCTGATGACGCGCCCGCAGACGCCAGCCATCAAGGCTGCCGTGAAGGCGGCCATCGCCTGGTACCGCAGCAGTGCGGTCAAGGTCGACAACACGGCCTATGTGAACCGCTCGTCGAGCAGCAGCGACGACACGTACAACCCGATCGTCGCCAAGTCGGGCAGCACGATGTGGTACCGCTTCTACGACCTCGATGCCGACACCGGCTTCTTCAGCGGCCGCCTGCCCACCGACAACCCTCCCGGCATGGGCAAGCGCTACAACATCATGGAGATCGAGCCTGAGCGGCGCTACGGCTACCAGTGGGGAGGTGCCTACGGCACCCAGCTGTTCGCGTACACCGATAGCGTCGGCTACTGAAGTTGTAGCCCGAGCTGAGCGAAGCGGGTTTCACTCCCTCTGCATCCGCGTTGTTCAGCGTTGCCTTAAGCCTGCCATCCCGATCGGGATGGCAGTTTGCATTCCACATGACCGTTCCTGGTCCCGACCTCGATCCTTACGACACTCTTGCAGTCCTATAGAGGACTAGATAGACTCTGCGCCATTCGCTGAAGGATCGAATGGCCACGACACCTCTCTCCCTTGTCCAGCCGGAACCGGGCCAAAGCCGATACGGCGCTCTGGCGGCGGCCTTGCGCGAACGCATCGTGCGAGGCGAGTGGCCGCCCGCCACGGCGTTGCCGGCGGAGACGACCCTGGCGGCCGAGCATGGCGTTGCCCTTGGAACGCTGCGGCGCGCTTTGGAGCTTCTGGCCGATCAAGGGCTCATCGAGCGCCGCCACGGCAAGGGAACCTTCGTGCGCGGCAGCCTGGGCAGCGCGACGATGCTGCGCTTCTTTCGTTTCGGAGAGGGTGGGGCCGAGATTCCCCAGTCCCGCATCCTGAGCCGGCACACCGTTGCGGCTCCTGCGGAAGTCGCGCGGCGGCTCGGTGTCGCGCGTGGCGAAAAAACCTTGAAATTGCAACGCCTCCGGTCGATCGCAGGGCAGCCCTGTCTGCTCGAGGAGATCTGGCTGCCCTCGACGCTGTTCGACTTGCTGGCCGAAGGCGATACCGCCGAGTGGAGCGATCTGCTGTACCCGATGTTCGCTGAGCGTTGCGGTGTGGCCGTGACGCGGACCATTGATGAAATCGTCTTCGAGACGTTCACGGCGGGCCAGGCCCACGCGCTGCACCTGCAGGCGGGTCACCCGTGTGTGGCCGTCAGGCGCCAGGCCTTCGACCTCGCGGGGCGCTGCGTCGAGTTCCGCACGACGCGCGGCGATGCGCACGCTTTTCACTACACCGTCACGATCACCTGAGGAGACACACACATGAACCTTCCGTTCTTGAAGCGCCGCGGCTTTCTCGCTGCTTCTGCTGCATCGGTGGCATGGCCCGCGATGGCCGCGGCCGACATCGCCGGCGGCAAGCCGATCACGCTGGTCGTGTCGTACCCCGCCGGCGGAGGTGCCGACGCGATGGCACGCCTCATCGCGCCGAAGCTGGCCGAGGCCTTGGGACAGCCGGTCATCGTGGACAACAAGCCCGGCGGCAGCGGAACCATCGCCGCAGGCCAGGTCGCCCGCGCCGCGCCGGACGGGACGACACTTCTGCTGGATGCATCGTCGTTTGCAGTCAACCCGGCGCTCTTTCCGAAGCTGCCGTACGACAACGACAAGTCCTTCGCGCCGCTGGCCGTGATCGCGCAGTTCCCCAACGTGCTCGTGTGCACGCCGAGCTTCGAGGCGCGCAGCGTCGCCGATGTGCTGCGCCTTGCGCGCGCCAAGCCGAACGACGTCGCGTACGCCTCCTCGGGCAACGGCTCGGCGCAGCATCTGGCCGGCGCACTGTTCGAACAGCTGGCGAAGGTGCAATTGACACACGTGCCTTACCGCGGTGGCGGCCCGGCCATGAACGACGTCATGGGCGGCCAGGTGCCGCTGTTCTTCGCCAACGTCGCGTCCTCGCTCGGCCAGATCCAGAGCGGCCGCCTGCGCGCGCTGGCCGTCACGGCGGCGACGCGCTGTCGTGCCTTGCCGGATGTGCCCACGATGGCCGAGGCTGGTGTCAAAGGGCACGAGGTGCTGGAGTGGAACCCGGTGCTCGCCCCGGTTGGCCTGCCAGCATCCACGCACGACAAGTTCGTCGGCGCCTTCCGCCGTGTGATGGCCGATGTGGAAGTGGTGGGCCGCGTGCGCTCGCTGGGCGGCGACATGTTCACCGGCGACCCTGTGCGGTTCATTGCGTCGCAGCAGGCCTTGTGGACCCGTCTCGTCAAGGAGCGGGGAATCACCCGTGATTGAGACTGGGGAGGGCTGGGATTGCCACGTCCACGTCTTCGACCGATCGGCCGCTGCGAGCGGCGGGCACTACCAGCCGGTAGATCGGCCGCTGGTGCAGATCGAAGCGATGGCCGAGCAGCACGGCGTGCATCACCTGGTGCTCGTGCAGCCGAGCGTCTATGGAGCCGACAACTCGCTGCTGCTGCGGGCCTTGGGTGCCACGCCCGGCCGCCATCGCGGGCTAGTCGTCTTGGGCGATCAATGCGACGAAGCCGAGCTCGATGCCATGCACGTCTGCGGTGTGCGGGGTGCGCGGCTGAATCTCGTGTCACCGGTCGGCGAGGGCGCGGACGTGGCAGCGCGCTTCAGCGCCATCGCCCCGAGCCTGCGGCGGCGTGGCTGGCACATGCAGTGGTACGCCCGGCCCGCGCACTTGCCGGAAATCGACAGGTTGCACCGCGGCAGCGGCGTGACCTGCGTCCTCGATCACGTGGCCGGCTTCGGCGTGGGCGTGGCAGCACATGATCCAGCGTGGGAGTCTTTGATTGCGTTGGCGCGGCAAGGCGCCTGGATCAAGCTGTCGGGGTGGTACCGGCTGGGCGCGAGCGAACCCTATGCCGAACTGATGCCCCAGGTGCGCCGGGTGTGCGATCTGTTCGGCGAGCGCATCGTGTGGGGCTCCGACTGGCCCCACACCTTGTTCGCGCCGGATTCGATACCGAACTACGGTTCCACCTGGCAACCTTTGGTGGAGGCGCTGGGACGCGAAGGTGCCGAACGAATCCTCCGGCGAATACCCTCGATCTACGTGTGAGGAACGCCTGGCGGCGTATTCGCCAACGCGCCAGCCAGCACCGTCGGTGCGTATGATGCCTTGCGCGCCCGATACGGGTCTTCCAAGGCCAGCTGGCCCGGCATCCATAGAACGAGGAGCGAATCATGTCCATGGTGTCTCGTCTGTTCGCCTGTCTGCTGCTTGTCTGGCAGGTCGCGGCCACCGGTGCGGAAGTCGTCCGCTTCCCGAAGCCCGAGTTCGAGGGTGATCGCCGCTACGACTACGTGCTCCAGGTGCTGCAACTGGTGCTGTCAAAGACCGGTACTGATTACCGGATCGAGCTGACCGGGGCCCCGATGAACCAGGAGCGCCAGGTGCAAGAGCTCGAGGCTGGGCGCACGATCGACGTCGGCCCGATTCCCAGCTCCGCCGAACGCGAGGCGCGGCTGTTGGCGATTCGCTACCCACTGAACAAAGGTCTGCTCGGTTGGCGCCTGGGCTTGATCCGCAAAGGCGACAAAGGCTTGTTCGCGGGCGTCAACACCCTGGACGATCTCAAACGCGTGCGGCTTGCGCAGGGCCAGGAATGGCCGGACACGCAGATCCTCCAGGCCAACGGCATCCCGGTGATCACCGCGCCGAAGTACGAGGGCCTGTTCAAGATGCTCACCGGCAAGCGCTTCGACTACTTTCCGCGCAGCACCATGGAAATCTGGGATGAGCAAGAGAACAACGCCGATTCGCTGGAAGTGGAACCCCACCTCGCGCTGCACTATTTCTACGACGCCTACTTCATGGTGAACCGCAACAACACGAAGCTGGCCAACGACATCGGCAAGGGGTTCGAGAAAGCCGTCGCCGACGGCTCGTTCGACAAGCTCTTTCAGCAGTACTTCGGTGAGCGGCTCCGCAAGGCGCGCCTGGAAACGCGCACGGTGATCGAGTTGCGAAACCCGCTGCTCACGCCCGGTACGCCGTCGGATCGACCGGAACTCTGGTACGACGCCAAGCGAGGGCGCTGACGACCGCCCAACTGTGCCCCGCTCAGGGGGAAGGCCGGGGTCCGAGCGTTCGCAGTTCGGTCACGACCGGACCCAGCAATTGAGCCACCTTGCGGACCAGGGTCTCGGCGCCCGCATCGTCAATGCCGTTGTTGCAGGCCCGTTCGAGCTCCGCTGCCGCGTCATGAACGGCGTGCACGGCGAGGGTGCCGGTGACGTTCTTCAGATCGTGCGCCATGCGCATCGCCGTGGCCTTCTGGCCCGTCACCCGCGCGACCCGGAAACGCTCCGGGAAGTCCGCTTCCCGATCCCGAAACATCTGCAGCAGGCGCAGGTACAGGGCTTCGTTGCCCATCGTGGCGGTGAGGCCGGCTTCGCGGTCGATGCTTGCCAGGCTGCGCAATGTACCGGCGCGTGATCCCTCGCCTGCAGCCCCCTCGGGCTTCGCCACGGCCGGGTGGACCCAGCGCGCAAGGGTGGCGAAGAGCTCTTCGATCTTGATCGGCTTGGCGACGTGGTCATTCATGCCGGCCGCGATGACCTTCTCGCGGTCGCCAACCATCGCGTTGGCCGTCATCGCGATCACTGGCAGATCACGCCACTGCGCCTGCTGGCGCAGTGCCCGGGTCGCTGCGTAGCCGTCCATGACAGGCATCTGGCAATCCATCAGGACGCCATCGAAACGCTGGCGGCCCAGCATATCCAGGGCCTCCTGGCCATCACAGGCCACGCTGACGACGATGTCGGCACGGCGCAGCACGGTCATCGCGATCTCTCGGTTGATGGCGTTGTCTTCCACGAGAAGGATCTGCGCACCTCGCAGCTGGGCTTGATGACTGAGCATGGCCTCTTCGCGCTTCGTGGTCCGTGGCTGCTGCGGCACCGAAAGCCCGAGCGCCAGGTTGCAGGCATCGAACAGCGCCGAGGGGGTGATCGGCTTCATCAGCAGCGCATCGACTCTTACTTGTCGTTCTGTCAGGCGTCTCTGCGCCTCATCGCGGCCGAAGGCCGTCGCCATCAGCACGGTCGGTGTCGGGCGGCTCCGGCCTCCACGCAGGCCCACCAGGCTCGCGCATTCCACGCCGTCCAGGCCGGGCATCTTCCAGTCGATCAGAACCACGTCGTACGGTGCGCCGCTCGTGTCGGCGAGCTGGGCCTTGCGCAGCGCCTCCTGGCCGTCGGCGGCCGACTCCGCCCGGAGCCCGAGGGCAGCGCCCATGTCGACCAGCACCTCCCGAGCGCGGGCGTTGTCGTCCACGACCAGTGCGCGTTTGCCGTGCAGGCGTCCCTCGTGCGGCAAGGGCGTCGCTGGCTCGCCCTGCACGTCGAAGCGCAAGGCAAAGTGAAACCGGCTACCTTGTTCCGGCGTGCTCTCGACCTCGATATCGCCGCCCATCATTCGCACCAGGTGGCGGCTGATCGAGAGCCCCAGTCCGGTACCGCCGTATCGCCGGCTGGTTGACGAGTCGACCTGTGTGAACGGCTGGAACAGGCGCTGCTGGTCATCGGGCGTCATGCCGATGCCGGTGTCGCGCACGTCGAAGCGCAGCTGAATCGACTGGGCTTGACGCTCGACGATCTCGATGGCGATGACGACCTCGCCGCGTGGCGTGAACTTGACGGCGTTGTAGCCCAGGTTGAGCAGCACCTGGCGCAAACGCGAGGGGTCGCCCACCAAGGTCGGCGGCAACTGCAGCGGCATGGTGAACAGCAGCTCGAGTCCCTTTTCCTCGGCGTGCATGCCGATCAGGTTGCCCAAGCCGTCCATCACGTCGCCGAGGCTGAACGGAATGGTCTCGATGTCGAGCTTGCCGGCCTCGATCTTGGAGAAGTCGAGGATGTCGTTGAGGATCCCAAGCAGCGCTTCCGCGGCGCCGTGGATCTTCTGCACGTAATGCAGCTGTTGCGAGGTCAGCCCGCTCTGCAGGGCCAGGTACGCCATGCCGAGAATGGCATTCATCGGCGTCCGGATCTCATGGCTCATGTGGGCCAGGAAGTCACTCTTGGCCTGATTCGCTTCTTCGGCCGCTTGCCGGGCAACCCGGTCCTCCTCGGCCTGCCGTCGTTCCGTGATGTCGCGCGCGATGCCGACGGTGCCCGCCAGGCGACCATCACGGTCGTGCAGAGCCGTCTTGATGGTCTCGACCAGCGAGTAGCTTCCGTCAGCATCGACGTGGGTCTCCTCGATCCGCTTGGATCCGGTCGATGCCATCACTTCGGCGTCGTCCAGACGGTACTTCTTCGCGAGTTCGGGCGGGTGAAGTTCGAAGTCGGTCATGCCAATCATCTGGCTCGGCTGCGAAAACCCCTTGGTGGTGGCGAGCGCCCGGTTGACCGCGACGTAGCGGCCATTGGCGTCCTTCACCCATGCGAGGTCCGGGATGTTGTCCAGGATGGCCGCCATGCGTGTATTGGCGTTCGCAAGTTCTGTCGCATGCTGCCGCAGCCGCTCGCGCATGGCGTTGAGGGCATTCACCAGCTGGTCGAGCTCATCGCCTTCAGCGCGAGCGCGCCGCAATTGCAGCGGCGGGACCACTGCCTCCGCCGTGACGCTGCCGATCGACGCGGCGATGTCCAACAGGTGGCGGGTCGCCAACCGGTGCACAACGAACAGGATGAAGAGCGCAACCAGAAAGGTCTTGGCCGCGTTGCTGAGGAGGATGACGATGGCCTGCGCCGCCAGGTCGCGGTAGATGTCGGTGAGCGTCGCCTCGATGTGGAGCACCCCGATGACCTGTGGCTGGTCGCCGCAGCAGGCCAGCGGAAATTCCTTCACGACCACCCTGTCGAGTTGCCGCTCACCGCGGAAGACCTTCAAGGCATGGGCCGTGGAGGCGGTTTCCCTCACCTCCGCCGCACGGATGGACGGCAGGCGCAAGATGCCTTCGAGCTGCTCCTGCAGTTGCTTCGAGTCCAGCGCCCACAGGCTTTCGCTCAGGCTGCGCGAGGTGGCCTGGTCGATCTCGCCGAACCGGCTTTCGAGGCGGGCCCGCTCGCTGCGGTAGCTCAAGGTCAGTTGAAGGATGGTCAGGACCAGCGTGACCACGGTGCTGAACAGCAGCACCCGGATCAGCAGCGCAATCGCGATCCCGCCTTTTGGGACCTGTGAAATCGATGCCAACCAGCCGCTGCGCAGTGACGGCGGGGTCAACTCACGTGCTTTGAAGGTCATCGGTGAACTCGTCCGGCGCGGGAGATCTGATGGTTGCCCTGGGCGTTGCCAGCATAGTCGAATGGTCGTTCATCGAGCGGCGAAGGTATGTGCTCCTTATCCCCAGTTCGCCCCGGTGTGCTGCCCATTCCTTCTCGGTATTGCGCGGCTCGACATCAACGGTCCGACCCCTCAGGCGCGGCGAAGTGGCCGATGCCTCATCGGGCGTCCCGGCACCCTGGACAGCGCAACGACAGTTTGGAAGCGGCGCGATGACAGCGCATTGACAGCCTCGCGGCCGGCCTTCGGGTTCTCTCTTAATCGCGAGCGTCGGCCGCGCCGCCACCATTCGGGCCACCTCAACACGACAAGGAGACTGGCTTGAATCACTATCTCGAGAACTCGAAGGGCCCCTGGCTGGCTGGCCTGCTGTTTGCCGCAGCGACGCCGCTTGCCCACGCGCAGTCGAGCGTCACCATCTATGGCGTGATGGACGTCTTCGCCGAACACCGCTCGAACATGGTTGCCAACGGTGACGGCCGCTGGCTGCTGAACTCCGGCGGCATGAACACCTCGCGCCTGGGCTTTCGCGGGTCCGAAGACCTGGGTGGCGGCCTGAAGGCGATCTTCCAGCTCGAGAGCGAAGTCAACATGGACAGCGGGCAGGCCGCCGGTGGTGGCGCCTTCTGGGGCCGGCAGGCCAACGTCGGGCTGGAAAGCAGCAGCCTGGGCCGCCTGGTGGCCGGCCGTTCGTACAGCACCACCTATGACTTCGTCCTGCCGTTCGACCCGATGGGCTACGCGCCCAACTATTCGTGGGGCACGTCGGCTGGCGCGGCCGGCGGTGGCGCCACGGGCGGTGCCCGCAAGGACGGCATGGTCACCGGCGTCTCCAACATGTTGAAGTACCGCATTGCTTTCGGGCCCGTCAGCCTGGGTGCCACCTTCGGCGCAGGCGAGGGCACGGGCAACAAGGTCTATGCAGCGGCTGCCGCCTACAGCAGCGGCCCGCTCGGGTTCGTGCTGGCGTGGGACAAGGTCGAGGCTCTGCCGGTGGCCGCAGGCCAGGACAAGACCCGCAGCGTTCACCTCGGCGCCAACTTCGCCGTGACCGACACCGTCAAGCTGTTTGCCGCCATTCGCGACTACGACAAGTCGTACGCCGTGGCCGGCGCCGGCGGTTCGCACGACAAGAGCCGCACGTGGTGGGTGGGTGCCAGTGTCGTCGCCATTCCGGCGCTGACCTTGACGGCCGCCTACTACAAGCAGGACATCCGCAGCGGCAAGACGCTGGGCGGCATCGACGACCCGGCGCTGCTGGCACTGCGTGCGAAGTACGCTTTGTCCAAGCGGACGGACCTGTACACCGCGGTGGGCTACGGCAAGGCCGATACCGGCCCGGTGAGCGTGTCGCGCGACGACGCAGCCTTCGGAACCAAGCAGACCGGCATCACCGCCGGCATCCAGCACCGGTTCTAAGCCGGCGAGGGTGGCGCCGCTGCTGCATCATCGGCAGCGCGGCGCCTTTTACACGCGGGGCAGCAGGACGATCGCGTCCAGGCCAGCAACCTGCCCAGCTTCCATGCGATTGAGCAGCTCGATGCTGCCGCCCGTGCGCTCGCACACCTCGCGGCAGATCGCGAGGCCCAGGCCGCTGCCGCTCGTGGGGTGGCCGGTGTGGAAGGGTTCGAACAGGTGGTCCCGCATCGATTCCGCGATGCCCGGGCCACTGTCTCGAAGCAGCAGGCGCACCGCCTGCTCGGTGGCATTCACCGTGAGCGCCAAGGGCCGCCCCGGCGGCGTTTCGCGCACTGCGTTGTGCAAAAGGTTGCGCACCAGCTCGCGCAACATCCACGCGTGCCCGTGTGTCCACACCGGCATCTCGGCGTGCAATTCGAAGTCGAGGTTCTTGTCGGCAATCAGCGGTGACATGTCGAGCGCCACTTCGCGCGCCACCTCGCTCAGGTCGACCGGGCCGGCCGCGTCCTGCTCGTGCACCTGTTCGACCTTGGCCATTGCGAGCATCTGGTTCGCCAGGCGAATGGCGCGGTCGATCGTGCCGTGGATCTGCCCGAGCGTCACCTGCGGGTCGGCGTGGCCCGACAGCCCGTTCTGCGCCTGGGTCTTGAGCACCGCGAGCGGCGTGCGCAGCTGGTGCGACGCATCGCGGACGAACTGCTTCTGCAGGCGAACCATGCGCGTGATGCGTTGCAGCAGGTCATTCGTGGCCGCCACCACCGGCTGGAGTTCGAGCGGAAGCCCTTCGGTGCGCACGGGTGACAGATCGCGTTCACCGCGTGCAAGCACCTCGCGCCGGAGCACGTTCACCGGGCGCAGCGCGCGGCCGACGACCACCCAGGCGACAACCGCCACCACGGCGATCAGCAGCGCCTCGCGCAGCAGCGTGTCGATGAGCAGGCCCCGCGCCAGCCGTTCTCGCACTTCGAGGGTTTCGGCCACCTGGATCAGGGCCACACCGCGCTGGCTGGTGCTGGACATCGGCTCGTAGAGCGCTGCCATGCGGACGCGGCGGCCGCGGTACTCGGTCTCGTAGAAATCGACCAGCGCCGCATAGGTGCTGCGTTTGGGCGGCGGCCCCTTGTAGGCCGGCAGGTCGCTGTGACCCGACAGGAACTCGCCGTTGAAGCCCGAGATGCGGTAGTACATGCCGCCCTCGGTACTCGCTTCGAAGATCTCCATGGCCGCAAAGGGAATCTCCACCTTCAGGCCGTTCTCGTCCAGCTGCAGCAGCTCGCCGATATACCGTGCCGAGGCAAGCAGCGAGCGGTCATAGGCCGTGTTGATCGCATCGAGCGCACGCCGGTAACCGTCGACCGCGTCGATGCTCACAAACAGCGCGATCGGCAAGACGATGCCTGCCAGCAGATAGCGCCGCAGTGAGTGTTGTCGGCCCGGCTTCACGCAGCGGGTTTCAGGTCATCGTCGCGGAGCAGGTAGCCCAGGCCCCGCAGGGTGATGAGCGAGACACCGCTGCCGGCGAGCTTCTTGCGCAGACGGTAGGCGACCACCTCGATGGCCTCGAACTGGATGTCTTGCTCCATCGGAAAGACCACCCGAAACAGCTTCTCCTTGGCCACCGCATGGCCCGGCCGCGCAATCAGCGCCTTGAGCAGTGCCTGTTCGCGCGGCGTGACTTCGAGCGGCTTGCCGGCGAGGTAGAACGCGCCGGAGTCCACCTCCATCGTCAGCGGGCCGCACGACAGCAGGGCGTCTTTCTTCGCATGGCGGCGAAGCAGCACGCGCACGCGTGCTTCGAGTTCGTCGAGGTCGAACGGCTTGGCCAGATAGTCCTCGGCGCCGGCGTTCAGGCCGAGCACTCGGTCGCCCACCGCGCCGCGCGCCGTCAGCACGAGGATCGGGACGTCGATGCCTTCGGTGTGGGCCTTGTGAAGCACCTGCAGGCCATCCATGCCGGGCAGCGTCAAGTCCAGCAAGGCAGCGTCGGGCGGGTCATGGCGCAGGCACTGCAGCGCTTCGCTGCCGTTAGCGACATGCGAAACCTCAAAGCCACGTCGCTCGAGGGCGAGTTGCAGTGCCTGTGCCATGGCGGCATCATCTTCGACCAAAAGCAATTTCATGGGCGGCAAGTGTGCCTCGTGCGAAGAGGGCTTGCGACAAGGGTTGGCCCGCGTCGCGGGCATGGCGGACAGCTCGATGACAGGCAGGCTTGCGGTGATTGATAGCCAATCGACAGCTTCGGCCGGACGGCTAGGGTCGCCCCGGAGGGCATGCAAATGTGCTGGTGGCAGCATGACATCTCAGTTTGAACAAAGGAGACACCATGCGCCGACTCGCGCTCAAAACCCTCGCCGCTTCGCTCGTCCTCGTGTTGGCGATGCCATCACAAGCCGCTGACAACTTCAAGATCATGATCGGTGCCAACCCGGGCGGCGGCTACGACCAGGTCGGCCGCGGCCTCGGCAAGGCCATGCAGGAAGCCGGCGTGGCAGGCAGCGTGACCTACGAGAACAAGGGCGGTGCCGGCGGCACCATCGGGCTCGCCCAGTTCGCCAACTCCAGCAAGGGCGATCCCCACGCGATGATCGTGGTCGGCGCCATCATGGTCGGCGCCATCGTGCAGAACAACCCGCCGATCAAGCTGTCGGACGCAACGCCGATCGCCCGCCTGATGGCCGAGTACAACGTGTTCGTCGTGCCGGCCAACTCGCCCATCAAGTCAATGAAGGACGCGGTCGAGCAGATGAAGAAAGACCCGGCCAGCGTCAAGTGGGGCGGCGGCTCGAAAGGCTCGATCGACCACCTGAGCGTGGCGATGATCGCCCGCGATGCCGGTGTCGACGTGAACAAGGTCAACTACGTGCCCTTCAAGGGCGGCGGCGAAGCCACTGCGGCCGTGCTGGGCGGCCACGTGACCGTGGGCACCAGCGGCTGGGGCGAGCTGCAGGAGTTCGTCAGCAGCGGAAAAATGCGCGCCATCGGCATCACGGCGCCCGCGCGCGTCAAGGGTGTCGACGTCGCCACGCTGAAAGAGCAGGGCGTCAACGTGGAAATCGCCAACTGGCGCGGCGTCTACGGCGCCCCCGGCATCAGCACCGA
>Ga0307515_10013667_pt1 | contig 15128 bp, 4 predicted proteins | sample 17_EM_MG_FD_194513 | JGI IMG/M metagenome (GOLD analysis project Ga0307515, IMG submission 194513) | Populus trichocarpa ectomycorrhiza microbial communities from riparian zone in the Pacific Northwest, United States - 17_EM | ecosystem: Host-associated > Plants > Roots > Unclassified | place... | reverse complement strand
CCTTACCTTACCCTTTATCTTATCCTTTACCTTACTCTTACCTTTACCCTTACCTTACCTATTACCCCTCGCCCCCCCGGAACGAATTATAAAATCCCAGTCATTGTATCTATTCTACTAAATACTAGAATAGGATTGGATAATAATAGACTAAAATAAAATAAAAAGTGGTAAAGAATAATAAGATAAACGCGTAATAACTAGGAAAAGGTCCTATATATACTAAGCGTATAGTTCTAAAGATACATTTTATACTTAAGGGTTACTTCGTAAACGTTATATTCGATCTTACCCTGCTATAGGAGTTTAGAGAGATGCGCTTATCGGAAATGCTTTATAAGAGCAGTTAGAGTGTGGAACCTATATATACGCTTACTAATTAGTAGCTTTTAGTTCCTAAGGTAGATAAAGCATATCTTTAGTCTTTTCTCCTTATATAAGGATAACTTTGTACTCTTTAGCGCTTTAGCCGCTTCTAAAATCTTAGCATCTTCTTTAATTTTAACTTAGCTAAGGGCGACACCTGCCCTAAACTATCTCTAGTAATAACTTAGCCGATATACTCTACCTTCCTTAACATTATACAGTGATGTGCACGACCAGCTTCCACCCCCCCCTTTAGCGAGGGCTCCAAAATTTTAAATTCGGTACGCGCATCCAATCTCGCCTGGTTGCCACCAACTGTACATAGTAATTGTAGCGAAGCCGTATGCTTGGCTGCAAGAACTTTGCTTCCGCAGTGTCGCGATCTTTGTTAATATCGTAAGGTTCCCACCCGTACAATATTGCCAAATTTCATCGGCAATTGCAGAGACAGCGTTGTATTTGCGTTTCAGCAGAGGCACAAGAAAAAGAGGGAGCGTACGTTGAGGAAACGTACGTCGGGGGAGCGTCGTCAAGCAAGTTCAATTCTCCCGGCCAACCAGAATAATTCTCTATGGCAACCAAAACAGCCCTTGCGCGTAGCCACAGCCGTTCGCTACAATTGCTATGTACAGTTGGTGGCAACCAAGCGAGATTGGATGCGCGTACCGAATTTAAAATTTTGGAGCCCTCGCTAAAGGGGGGGGTGGAAGCTGGTCGTGCACATCACTGTAGTAATCTACGACTGCATTAATGGCATTATTGCATCTACGTATTTTATCTTCTAGTAACGTGCTAGGTAGCGTTATAATTACTTTAATAAGGCGTTTGTGTTCGGCCGATTTATTATTATTAGATTCTAAGGTTGCTTTAATATCCTCGCTAAATATAACTTTAGAAAGTTGCCGCTTAATATTAATTATAGCTTATTCATTGTCCTAATTCTTCTTAATATTTTCTAATAGCGCATTTCTCTAACGTTGCCTTTTATTTATAATTTCTTGGCTAAGCTTTTGGTATTCTTGCTTTCTGTGGTTTTGCGCTTAAGGCTAAGCTTTAGCTTATTTTAAACTTTAATTAAAGAACGAATACGCGGGTTCTTGTTTACCGATAAGGATTATTCTGTTATTAGGTGCTATGGCCGCCACGGGTTAATTAATTAGCTTATTCGGCATACTACTTTTATTAACTTTTCTTAAAGCTCTAAGCCTCAAACGATTGCTTATATATCTACTTAATACGCCGTAAAAGGTAGTGCTTTAGGAACGTTTAAGCGTCGGTATGCTGTATTATTAGGTTCCGGAGGGCATTAGTTACATTACCTAAGTAGTAAAGATATTAGAAATGTCTTAGTAAAACCGGCTCTATATAATAAAACATACCATTCTTATTAAATGCCTTACCTACGCCGTAACGGAGACTATATAGGCGCGCAACCTACCGAAATCCTATAATTATGCCAAGGTCCTTAATCTACAGTAAAAGAGTTAAGTATTATAAAGGTTGGTTGGGTAAGACCTTATAGCTATAAAAAGCTTTAATTAATCGCCGAAATATGGGGATATTATCTAGGTCCGGATAGAGTAGTAGCGGTAACTAGTTACGCCTAGGCTTAATATATAGCTTAGTAAGCTGCTCCGTGGATATTAGGTTAGGGGCTCTAAAAGCTTAGTTAGTAAAGAGGAGGCCTAAGAGAAAGATATGAGGGCTAAGAATAAGTGAAGGGTTAAAGATAATCTTAGGAATTGGGAAAGTATTACTAGTTCTCTGTAAGTATAAGGTAAGAGGAATAGGGTAGAAAGATAATATACGCTTCCTTTATGCTAAGATATTCCTTAGTGAATTTAAATATAAACTCAAGCACGATGTTATAGGGACCACCCTTTGGGTCCTAAATAAGTGTAACCATTATATGTCGGTAGTATAGGTTTAAAAGAGCTTTAGGTTAGCTCGCAGTGTAAAGACCTAGTTATATTAAGAAATGCACTTATATCCGATATCGTCTAACTGCATATCGCTTCCTTATTATAACTAAGTTAGTCTTAAGGACTAGGGCGAGATCCTCCGCGTTTATAACAGTCTTTTCTTGCTTTTTCTTACTTAGACTATATTTCTCCGCCAGTTTCCAAAGTACCTAAGAAAGATATCTTAGCTCTACCTTACCTTACTAGGTTAAAGGATTAACTAGGAATGTAATTACCTTATACATCTAGCGGTTTAGTTTGCTAGCAATTTTCCCTCTAGTCGCTCTCTTATATATAAAGCAATAGTACTTCTAGTATAGGCTAAGCGAGCTAGAAACCTTCGTCCCGTACTATTTCCTACTACCTTTCCCTTATTTCTAGTTTAGGGACTAGTTAAAGAAGCTATAAAAGAGCCGAAGCGAGAGGACTCGGTACGTTTTCTTAGGGTCTTTCCCTATATAGGTGCAGTATCTAGAAATTATTAGCTCTCTACTAAGTTAGGCCTAAGAGGAAGCCGCTAAATAGGTTATTACTTACTAATTCTAGTGTTCTTTAATGCGGTTAAGGAGAGCTATAGTAGCATTAGCGTAGTCCTGTGTTATAAAATTGGATTCCTTAAACTCTTCTAACTGTTTAAGGTAATATTCTAGTAGATAGTCTTAATCCTTATAAAGCTATGCTTAAGCGGACGCTTCGCAAGCATTTTTAGATTTAGCAGTGCTGTTAGTATTACTGTTAAGGACGGTCGGTTCTGTCCGGTAGCTGTTACTGTCGCTATCTATATCTATATACTTATCGTCAGTAACGCTAGATAATAAGCTGCGATTTAATAATCGAGCGCGCCGTATTTTAGGGAGCTAGAAGAGAACTTAGGGTAGTAACGGTAGAAAGGATATAGAGAGTAATGTGGGGTTAAGGAGATAAGAGGGTAAAGAATAAGAGAAACGGGGCCTAGGTTAAACGGATCAGAGGTAGGAGCTATGGAGTATATATAGGTTTAGCGCCAGGCGCGTGGAAGGGTCATACTTCTGGATAAACTGGTCTGCCTGTAAAAAATGGGGCATAGGCTAGGTAAACGAGAGGCTTAACATTAGACCGGTAAGTAAGAGGCTTAGGGCGGCGGGGAGTTTTAGTGACGCGACCTTTAAAAACGGCGACAGAACCCTCCAAAACCGGCAGTCAGATCTCCATTTTCTTTTTTAATGTAGTAAAGTTATACTATTCTATTCTTATTATATGGAGAAGAAGTTAATATATATTATAATTGCGGCTCCGTCTAATTACTAACCTTCTTCCTATATTAAGTGTATGCGAGTAAACATATAATCGTCCTATAATGTTTAATCTGTCTCTAATACTAAGTGTATATATTTTATAATGTTTTATAACCGCCTAGTTCCTTATCTAATTTGCTATAGGGTCTCGCGTATTAGTAGGGGCTAAAAAGTTAAAGGGTAAGCTAGCTAAGGCCCTAGCTAAAGTTTAATGCCGTTTTAATATAGCGTTTTAGGCTCTAAAGGCTTAACTAGATATTTATACTTAACTAAGCCGTCTTATAAAGGTTTATAAAAAGGTATACTTAAAAGAGTTACGTCTTATAAAGTAAGGTCTCTTTAAACTTAAGGCTAAGGAGGCCAGAAAGGATTCTAATCGTAAAAAGGTAGAAATAGTTTATACGCTAGTAGTAGATTCCTTAGATAATCCAGCTCGTCTATTACCTTTAACTAATTCATTTATTTATAGCTCCTTTTTAATATTACCTAACCTATTCTTCTCTAATACTCCTATACCTTTCTTATAGCGTTCTTTAGGGTTTTTAATAACTTCTAGGTAGTCTTATTATAGCCTATTTACTTTACTTTATACTACCTTTTATTATTAATGTCCTTATAGCTAATAATCTTTAAAACTTACTATTTGTCTTTCTTTTATCCTCTATATATATCTACCTTATAGATTAGTAGCTCCGTATCTCTATACGCTAACTTTAGTATTGCAATATACTATATAGGGTAGATTTTTATTTTCGCTAGTAAGTTAAGTCTATATATAACTTCTAAAATCTTAATTATAATTTTAAATAGTTGTTACAGTGCTATAATGTAAGTAGGCTAAATAACTACATTATAGTATAAAGAGGAGAAGAAGGTAAAAGGGGGTATTATATATAAATAGTAGGGCTAGCCGCTAAGGCGCTAGTGGTGGGCTAGTTAACAGTAGGGAATAGTACGAGATAGTACGAAACAGTATACATTAGGTCAGTGCCATAACAGTACTCCCCTCCCTAGAAGGTTTGGTCCCTAAACCGAATAAGTAACTTATTTTTGCTATAAAGATATTACTTCCGCTTACCGCCCTTGGCCGAGCTAATAGCGATTTTCTATACCGGGTATAGAAAATCTTAATTAGTCGGCTTAACGAATAAAGTCGGTAGAACTCTATACCGCCACTATATAGCGTTTCTTGGCATAAAACTAACCAATTAGATAACTTTAACCGGTGGTTAAAGTTTTATAAGATCTTAACTACCCTAAATTATCTTTATAGTTGGCCACGGCCTTAATATAGCTCTCCCTTATCTTGTGCCTAGTCTAGGGGTCTTAGCTTTTTAGGGTATTATTTATAGAACTTTAGTAGTACGCGCTTATACCCTTTTAGGGATTTCTTGGGTTCCTAAGTTTCCTTATTATAATACTTCCACTTAATATAATATGTTAAGCCGTGCTCGTCTATTTATTTATTATATATATTAAGGATCTTTTTAAATTCCCACTCGTCCGTAATATTGCCGTTATTATCCCTTTTAGCTATCCTACCTATAACATTATAACGTTCCTTTTTATTAATATATGCTTAACTAGAGATCTTTTTAGGGAACTAAAGGCGGACTTTTAAAGTATAAAAAGACTTATTAACGCGAATATAGTCTGGGAGGTTAACTATAACTATTCCTTTATAGGCAGCTAGGACGGGCTAAAGTCCGTCCTAGTTATTATCCTACTTCCTCTTAGCCTAGTTAGTCTTTATATTTTTAAGGCTAACTATAACTATATTATCCTTTTTAAATATTATACCTTTATCTTATTTTATATTAGCGTTATCTTTATAGCGTTGCTAGGAGATATAAGCTAGGGCTTTAAGCTAGGTTAAGATGCGCTTAAAGCGGTTAGCAATAGTATTAGCTTATAGGTATTCCTTCTTTATATATATAGACAGGGCTAATAGCTAGGGGCCCGCTGGTTTAACGCCCAGATATAGGTTATAGCTGTAGTTAGCAAAGAATGGTAAGATTCCCGTGGTCTTATTAACCTAGTTATTTGTAGTAAACTTAGTAAGGGGGAGCTAGTCTACTTAGTCGTCTTAAGTAAAGCTTATAAAGGCGCGTAGGTACTTATTTATTACTATATTAACAATCTCGGTTTAACTATTTATTTTAGGGTGCTATACAGAGCTAGGGCTTAGGGTTACCTTTAGGCGGTAGTTTAGGCGACGCTAGAAGTCAGAAATAAATAAAGAGCCTCTATCGGAAATAATAGTATTTAGAGCGCTGTGTAGCTTATAAATAGTATAGATAAATACTTTAATAAGCTCCTTAGTATCTAGGCTAGTAATAGGAATAAAGTATCTTATCTTTATTAGGCGGTTAATAACGACAAAGATATATTTATATATTTTGCCGTTACAAAGGCACTTAGGCAGGTTAACGATGTGGTTAATAGAGATATCGGTCTATAGGCGGACTGGCAGTTTTAGTAGTTTTAGGAAACCGGGCGGTGCTAAGTATAAGGTTTTTATACAGAAGTAGAGAGCGTAGTCTTTTATAAAGGTAGCCGTAAACTATAAAATACCTAGCTACTAATATATTTAATTAAGGAGGTCTAGTGTCTTAACGCGGCTTAGGTAACCCGCAGGACCTAAACTATACGTGCGGTATATAACTTCTAGTTAGAGTTCTAGTAAATTAGGGACAAATACTTAATTTCTATAGTAGATTAGGCCGTTAATAATTAAATATTTAGATTTATTATAGCGAAGCAGCTTCCTAATTTATTTAGGCTAACGGCGTACTTTACGGTCTTCCTATTTACGTAGCGCAGCTAATATATTCCTAGCAAGTTCGTTCTCTTTATAGGCATTCTTAATAAGCTCCTTAAGGGGTTTTTTCTTAGGCTCCGGGTCTATTACTATAATAAAGTCTTTAATGCTCTGGTCTTGGGATTCGCTTAGTAGTTCTTTTAGGATAGTAGGGTTAACTTTCTTTAGTAGCAAGACAACACGGTCTCGGTATTATAGACGTTTATTATTAGCATTAGCAGGTATAACGCCTAGAAGGCAGCTAAGAGCGTTTAGGATTATAGCTTTAGTGCTAAGCCTATAGGTAATAATAAAGTTAAATTAAGAAAGGAACTTAGCCCAGCGGACTTAGTGCTAGTTTAGTTATTTCGTTATTATAAAGGTCTAGAGGTTCTTATAGTCCGTAATAATTTTAAACAGCTACTTAGTTCCTTATAGTTTAGGACGCTATTTTTTTAGTGCCTTAACAATTACCAGGAGCTCCTTATTATATATTTTATAGTTATATTTAGGGGCTAAGTGCTTAACAGAGAAAAATGCGACTGGCTTAAGCTTATTACTTTTATTAATTTAATAGAGCACTCTACCTAAAGCCCAGTTTAAGGCGTCTGTCTCTACTACAGTCTTCTTTATATAGTCGTAATACGCTAGGACCGGTGCTATAGTAAACGCTGTTTTTAGAGTCTAGAACGCCTGTGTTTAATTAGGACCCCATAACCAGCTAATGCTCTTCTTTAGTAGCCTAGTCATAGGCTTAACTGCCTTAGAATAGCCTTAAATAAATCGTTAGTAGAAGTTCGCAAAGCTAAGAAATTGCTGTAGTTCCTTAATTAACGTTAGGTCCTTCTATTCCTATAAGGCCTGCACTTTCTTAGGGTCTATAGTTATGCCGTTAGTTAAGATAATTAAGCTAAGGTATTTTGTTTTAGTAGCATAAAACTTAAACTTATTAATATTAATCTGGAGTCTAGCATTACCAAATCTCTGGATAATTTTATTTACATATTTTATATACTCGGCGCGTGTTTTTAAGAAGATAAGGACATTATTAAGATACGTAGTGTAGTAGTCGTTAAGGGCGTTATATAAAACATAGTTAATATAATTCTAGAATATAGCGGGCGCGTTATAGAGACTAAATGGTGTAACTAATATCTTATAGAGTCTAAAACGGGTAATAAATACTATAAGCCACTTATAGCCTTCCGTAATCCAGATCCGGTTAAACGCAGCAATTATATTAAGCTTAGTAAAGTATTTAGCACTATAGAGTACGTTAAGTGTCTTACGGATTAGTAGCAATAGGTACTAATTCTTAATAGTAACTGTATTTAGGCCTTAGTAGTTATAGTAAATTCGTATACCGCCGCCAGGCTTTGCGGTGAGGAGGAGTGGTGTAGTAGCTAGTAAGGTTAATTCGCTGATAAAACCCTTATCCAGTATCTTATTAATCTACTTCTTTATACAGCTAAGTTTAGTAAGTAAAGGTGGTCTATTTTTATAATACGGGGCCTAGTTTCTGGGGATAATCTTAATTTTATAGTCCTATAGTTAGTAAGGGGGTAGCTTATCTGCGTTCTTAGGGAAGAAATGCTTAATATATTTACAAAACTCCTTTAGTAGGCATTATACAATATTTTCGCGGGTTAATCCTGGTTTGCCTTTTAGGAATTTTTTAATATTAGTGTTAACTATCTTCTAGCGTAGAAACTTAGACTTAGTTTTTAGGTTTATTTTAAGGAAGTTATAAAAATAAGAGGGTAGCGCTTTACGGGCTTCCTCTATTATATAATTACCTTCTACTAGTTAGCGGAAAGACCTTTTTAACAGGTTTGGTACTTCTATTAGGCCTATAGGCAGCTCTTTAAGCAGCTATTAGTGCTCTTCTTATTTAACTATTTTTACTAGCTCCGCTATATAGATCCTTATCGCCTTTACGCCTTTTTATTTACAGAACTAGGTAAAATTAACGGCACAAGTATATCTAATGTCGTCTAGGTTAGGGCGTGTCTGGTTTTCTGGTGCTACGGCTAGGCTAGCGCGGCTTAGTCGGCCTAGGGGGGCGGAAATAAGGCGGCGGCCCTATATAGTACGCGCGGGAGACAGGTGTAAGGTTAGGCGTTACGGGGGGGAGGTCTTAATTACTCTAGTTTTGGTCTTAGCTATAACGCCTTTAACTGTTATATATGCAGTTATATATATATATAGCAAATAACTTAAAGTTAGGTGTTTTATTAGCTAACCTAGGTTAAGCGGGTATATATAGGGGACTTATAGTTCTAGCAGTGTTTATTTTTTTAGGGGTGGGGTAGTAGTCCAGTCTTCCAGAATCTCTACTTTATTTACTGCGTATATTAGCTTACCAGTATTAGGTACCTCTTTTACTATTAGTTGATGGTATCTAAGCGTTGGCCATACGATGCGTCTATATAATACTACTTATTTATAGTTAGGAATGTGCCATAGGAGACAGTTATAGGCACAGTACTTAGAGTTAAACTTAAGCTCTAGGGCGGGGAAGTCTGTCTTTAGGTTATGCTTTTTAAGCTAGGGTATTTTAAGAATTACTAATATAAAGGGTAATAACTTCGTAACGTAGAAGAGTATAGATTCTATATAGTGGCCAATTATTATTATTGCTGTAAAGTAGTGGGTAATAAAGCCGGATGGGAGTCCGTTAGTAAGGCGGAGTAGTTTTAAAACTAGAAGTCTTTTTGTTATAATATTATGCTTTTTTATAAGCGAGTCTTTGTCTGTAAACGCTAGTGCTATACTACTAGTATTAATAAGGCTTACTATTTTAATAAAAACTTATAGGAGTAGGTTGTGCAGTAAGGAGAGGTAGGTTTAAATAAAAATGGCATTTCTATCGCTGTTTACTATTCTAAGGTTAAATAGCAGCTAGCTTAAAATAAGGTCTAACTAATCTAGTAATATAGATCTAATCTTTTTATCCTCCTCCCTATATAGTTCTAACCCTTAAAGGCAACTTAGTTTAAGGGTTAGCCTTTTAATAACTGGATTATAGGGCTTGGCTAGTAACTATAGTCTTAGCTAATATGTCCTAACGTATTGGTCTCTAACAGTGTATATATGCTAGGGGGTACTTTACTAAGGATATAGCCGGTCTCTTAATTAGTAGCGGTACAGAGCACTTATCCGTAGTTTACATACAGGACTATTAGCTAGGGCTATATTAGGAAAGGGAATCGCGGGGGTAGGTTTCTGTATTTAAACCTACATCCCCGTCTATGGTTACCGTCTTAGTTACTATCCCCTCTACTAAAGAATCTACTGCGGCTTGGAGGGGGTTAGCGCGGTAGTATTAGGAGGGGATTTAGGTTTCTTTTAGGGTTATAAGTATCTTTTTAGTGGCTAGGTTAACTACACACTATATAGAGTCTGTTATCTATATAGTGTCTTTAGACGTTGTTAGGAAGGCCACCACTACCGATACTAAATTTAACGGCGTTAAGGTCTATTAGGTTATTCTATAGTGCCAGTGCTAAGGTATTATTATTAGGTAGTATAGGTCTATAGCCGCCAGCGGTACTTAGCTTAGCGGTATTTAGCTTAGTATAGTGGGTGTGGTTTTATAGGTTATAAGCGAATATATCTATCTGCTTACTCTAGCCTTTATAGTTAGCATCGTCAATCTTACGGCTAAGGGTAAGGGCTAGGTCCTTTATCTTAGAGGAGATATTCTTCTTAAGTAAATCTACTTTTTGTTCCTCAGTCTTATTTACTTTAATTATTAACTTATTAAGCTCTGCTTTCCAGGACTAGTAGTTACGCTTACCTTAGATTAAGGTATCTAACTTATTTTTGGCCGCTTAGGTTATATCTATAGTCTTATAGTGCTTCCTTATATACACAAATATAGACTCTTGGTTAGAGAAGGTCTATTTACTTAAGTTATTTAGGTATATACGTAGTGTATTAAGGCCGTGCTTAACATAGTTATAGGCCTTATCTATTAACATATCTAATATATAGAGGACTTCGTCTATTGGGGTCTTAAAGCACTTTATATCCCTGTAAAAAACGCCTTAGATCTTTATTTCCCATATCTTAAATTTTTCTTATTTTTTAGTTAGTGATCCCTTGCCATTAAACGGGGTTAAATCTTTTACTTTACGCTTTTTTCTCCAGGGCTCGGCCAAAAGAGGGGAGCTAGTAGCTATATTCTTATCGGCAATAGCCTAGGTAAGTATAGTAATTTAAAAGCTTAGACTTTATATAGTCTCAGTATATATAAAGGCTTACTATTTATATTGTTGTATATATAGTTTAAGCGTCTTAAGGGAGTTTATTTTATGCTGAGTTTCTTTAAGTTAGGACTTTATAGTTCGGCCTTTATTATAGACGGCTTAAAGACCATTCTTAATGCTAGTTAAAAAGGTTATATATATGGAGAGGTGCTAGAAGGTTTCTACCACATTAAGGTCCTTAGGGTACTCTAAACCACTCCTAATTGCCTAGGTAATATAGGTATAGGAGGTATTAAAGAGGTAGGCGAGCGCTTTACGTAGGTTCGTTAACGGGGTATTATCTATATTGTGGTCGCCCATTTTAAAAGATCTGGGTAAGGTAATTAAAATCTTATAAGGCTAGCTATAATGCTAAGATTATCTAGGACTATACTAAGATTATCTAGGACTATGCTGGGACTGTGGTATAGTGTTATCGGTCACGCTAGGTCGCAATTATACTGGGAAAACGGAGATAATATACTAGAAAAAGAAAGAAAATAAAGGTCGCAACGGGGCGTAATTAGAGATACCATAAACTATTACAGTGCTATAATGCAAGTAGGCTAAATAACTACATTATAGTATAAAGAGGAGAAGAAGGTAAAAGGGGGTATCGTATACAAATAGTAGGGCCAGCCGCTAAGGCGCTAGTAGTAGGCTAGTTAATAGTAGGGAATAGTATAAGATAGTACGAAACAGTATGCGTTAGGTTAGTGCCGTAACAATAGTCCTAATCTAACGTAGTCTAACTTCTTACTTAGTTATTAATTTATAAATTTTTTATATAATAGCTACACTTTATCCCTCTCCTTTAAATCTAGTCTCTTAGATCTCTTAGTTATTACGGACGCTTTAAGTACAATACTACGACTACTTGGAGAGGAGTTAGAAGAAGCTAATTAGTTAATATAGGCACTGTCCAGAATAGAGCCGGTAGAACTATATAACGAGGAATAGTAACCGAGTTACGTAATATAATCTGTATAATCCGCGACAGAGTAAATAGAGTATACGTACCTTATGTATAAGGAGGGTTTCCTAGGAGTACGGTTATGTATTTAAAGGACCATAGTCCCTACTCTAAATAGTTCTTTCCTTATAGTGATTCTTAGAATACAATTAGAGTTAATCTATTAGGTAACCACTCTACTAGTTATTATTACGTTGTTGACTTACTTGTAATACCTATACACCTAGCCTATTAATAAGCCTATCGTAGTACCTGCTATAAGGTTCCGTTACATAATCACTACCTAGTTACAGTTTTAATAAGTTAAATAATATGCTACCAAAAGCAGCCACTATAACGCTATTAACGGCGGCAACTACTTTAAGGTTAGAAGGCGACACTAGTATAGTAGATACTAACTCGCAATAACCTGTAACGGTTAGACAGCTATAAGAGATAGTTAACTAGTTAATAGAGAATAATACGACGCTTAAATAAAGGATTAATAGGATAGGAGCAGTAAAGGTTAAGTTACTATTAATTAAAAGATTCTTAGGAAAGAGATTAAAGCTTAAAGGATTCCTTATATAAATGCACTTTAAGGTTACACAGGAAGGAGCAAAGTTAGTAACACTTATAGATCGAATAGCTTATGCGGGACTATTCCTGTTAGGAAGAGCACTTAAATAGTTTAAGCCTTACTTTATAGAAATATAGATAAATGGAATAATAACCACTAACTAAGAGGTGCGGTTTATATTCTTAAGTTAGGAAGGATTTGTAAAGCAACTTATATAAATGTTTAGAGATCTAGAGGCAGTGACTATAGCGGAAAAAAAACTCTAAGATATTACGCAGTAAACCTTAGTAATTAAGTACATAATATAGTTTTAAACGCTAGCTATATAAGTTAAGTAGAATAATAAGGCGCTTATGGCATAGTATAAATAGGGACTTAAGGCTAAAGTCTAGAACGTAATTATTTTAATAGAAGATGCGGATACCCTAAGGGAATTAATAGATTAAGTAATAAAGATTAATAATAGGATCTACTAAAGGGAATAGACTAAAAGAGGTTAGGATAGAGTTCCATAGTTATATAAGGCGCAGAGTACGTAATAACTAAAGCTAAGTTAGAAACTATAATATAACGCAGAGCTAATAGACCTAAATAGTACTAAAGAAACCTATAAGAGATAGAGTAAGAAATTATAAAAACCTAAAGGTTAAGGATCTAGTAATTATAGGACTAAGGAGTATAGGCTAAACTAGGGATCTTAGCAGCAGAAGATGTTTAGGCGGACTTTATAGTAAAGTTAATAGTTTAAAGACGGAGCTTATATAAATTATAGGAAATAAGGTTATTTCGCAAGGGATTATAAAGATAGTTAGAGTTATTATATAATAAAGGGAACTAAACTAATAGTAGAAGGTATATATATATAAAGGGATAATAGTGTACTATAAGGAACAAAAGAATATTTAATTAAAAGTTTTGCGTTTTGTTATAATAACGCATACTAAATTTATAAAGACGCTAAGTACGGCATAAGCTATTAGCCATAAGAGCTAGAGTTAAGAGGACTTAGAGGAACTAAAAAGTTAGATAAAGAATAAGATTAACTCTACGAGCTAAATTAGGATGTTATAGCAATATACGGACAATAATTAGCGACAATAATAATGGAATCGGAGTATTTATTAATTAATAGCGACGAGGATAATAAAGGAACTAACTAGGGGTATTTAAACCTTAATAACGCAATTATAGAAGTAGAGACTGGGACTACTATAGAGCAAGGTTTAATAACGGGCATTATAACACCGTTAGATACGGCATCTATCGCTTTATAAGATGGAAGGAGTAGTATCTAAAAGAGATTAAGTAAGCAGACGACTGCTAGTGCTAGCTTACTACTTAATAAAGGCAAAAGGCTAAAGGCTTAAGATTCTTAAGACGAGATAAGAGAAATCTAAGATTCTAAAGATAGAATAAGGATAGCTTAAGGACCTATAATAAACGACAACTAATAGAGTAGAGTAGTAGCTTAGTTTAAAGATATATAAATAAGCTTGGGATAGAGATTTCTAAAGGTATAAGATAAGTAAGATTTAAGACTCTTAAGATAAGATAAGAACACTATAGATGCCTAGTTAGACTAAGGCGGGAGCAAAGCTTAAGTTAGAAGCGAGCTTAGGATTAAAGAATCTAAGGGACTAGGAATTAGAGTATAAATATAAACACCTATAAATAAAAAGCGCGAAGCTTTATTATAGATTAAAGAATCTATAATATAAATAGTAGTTAGACTAGGAGATAAATATATAGACCTAGAGGACCTACTAAGTAAATAAAGGGTTCAGCTTAAAGATCGGAAGTTTAATACCGAGATTAAGAAGTAAGAAAACTTTAAGAATCTACTTATAAGACGCGAAAAGAGAGAAACTATAGCAGAATTTAAAGTAAAAATTGCTGTATGGCAAGAACAGAAACTAGATAAGAGATCTAGTATATTAGGACGTATAAGGGACAGAGTACCTATATAAAAGGTCACTAATAGGCCTAAGATAGGCACATTAAGGGCTAAGTGGCTTATTAAACTAGAATAAGAAGAGGATTTAAGGATTCTAACTAGGTTTAAGGAACAATATATAAAGGGCTGTTACGACGCAGTAATAAGGAGATACTTCCTTATGGATAAGCCGTATACACTTAAAGGACTGTATTAAAAGTGGTATAGGCAACGACATAATAATAAGTGGGAAGATTTCTATATATAGTTAAATAAAAAAAGTTATCTAGGACCACCTAATTACAGAAAAGGCTATAACTTATATTAAAGGAGCCTTAATTATAACGTTAAAAGATTTAGAGAAGTAATTAGAGGACTAGAGAAGTGAAAGGTAAATCTTAATACCTGCAAATAAAGTTATAACGCTTAAATTAATATAAAAAAGGTTTAAACTTAAGGATAAAGATAAGCTAAGAGTTAACCTAAGACACTAAGCACATTATACGTTAGTATAGATTATATATATGGATAATACGTGCAATATACATAGAGCACTAAAAGATAAGCATTAGAAATATCTAGTAAGAATATATTAGTTAGTAGACGAGGCGAAATACCAAAACGCTAAATATATATATAGTTAGCATTTAGTAGAAGTTTAAGAATAAGGGGACTTAATACTTTAACTAGGAAGATTCCTTACGGAAGAATACCTAGATAGATAACAATAGTAGGAATATCTAAAGAACACCTATCTATAGTATATTAAAGATAAAAAGTAAACTAAGTATTAGCCTAAGTTAGACTAAGTATAAACAGGATCTAGTAGCCAATAGTTAGGAAAAGTAGAGGCCTATAGGATTAGAGGGAACTAGTAGTAGAGCCTTAGACCCTTAAAGGAATTTAAGAATAATACCTAAATTTATAAGTTAAATAGTAAGATTAACAGTTTAAGGCATTAATAGATAGTGGAGCAATAAGGAACTATATCTCGCTAGCAGCAGTTAAAAAA
>Ga0307515_10013666_pt1 | contig 15129 bp, 10 predicted proteins | sample 17_EM_MG_FD_194513 | JGI IMG/M metagenome (GOLD analysis project Ga0307515, IMG submission 194513) | Populus trichocarpa ectomycorrhiza microbial communities from riparian zone in the Pacific Northwest, United States - 17_EM | ecosystem: Host-associated > Plants > Roots > Unclassified | place... | reverse complement strand
GCTAAACATAATGAAAGAGAGAAACATAAATAAACAAGGAAAGGAAATGAAAAGCATAAGCAAGAGATTAATATAAGCAAAACTTAAGCATTACAAAATATAAAGAGAGAGCAAGAACATAATCTTGATCTGAAAACCAAGATGACTAAATACATGGCAAATGCCTCCTTTTATAGGCCAAAATTCAGAACTATTGATTTGTTGACTAATTGTTGAGTGAGTGGCCACATCTTGACTTGGTGACAATCCTTATCTTCTTGTCTGCCAAAAACGTCATTGATAACGTCATAACTTGAATAGACTTAAATCATGAAAGTTCTAGGAGATTGTCTCAGCTTTCTAGGAAGAAAACGTTGAGGTCATTTCAACTTCTAGAACTCGAGATATGGGCTGAACACTGAACAGTGTCTAGGCTGCAGGACAGATTCGGACTTCTGCGTTGTTCCTACAATTTGGACTTGAAAATGGCCTTTTTAAATCTTGGATTCCCCATGAAAGTTTTAGGCATTTGTCTTAGCTTTCCATCCATATAAGGCACACCTAAATCCAAAATCTACAGCTGCAAATATGACCCCATAACCGAACAGTGTTCCAGTTTGGATTGAACCAACATCTCTTTTCTAAGTTTGGCCCTCTCTTTGTCCTTTCAATTTTCGTACTTAAACTCATCAATCAATCCTTTCATTTATGTGATAGGCCTGCATTTAAGATGAACATTTACCATAAATTAAAGGTATCTTATGGTATCAGACTTGTTATTATAAAACATGCTTTAGTTAAGGAGTTATTGATACTTCAAGTGCAAAATGATGATATAAAACCTTGATAAAAATGCAATTTTAAGTACTAATCATTATCGAGTTACGATACCACAGTAAATCCAAGAAAAATGGCCTACGGAAACTTGTGAAAATATTTGAGCGCGATCCAACAGTCGGATCAAAAGTTATGGCCATTTTGACCCGTTACTCAAGTCTGGCCGACCAGACCTCCTAGTCACCGAGTAACGATTACATAGAAACCCCAAGGAAAACGGCCTCCGGAAACTTGAGCAAACATTTGTGTGCTATCCAACTGTCTGATCGAAAGTTATTGCCATTTTCACCTGTTATTCAAGTCTGGCCGACCAGATCTCCTCGTCACCAAGTAACGATTACATAGAAAACCCAAGGAAAACGGCCTCCGGAAACTCGTGCAAAAATTTGAGCGCGAGCTAACGGTCGGATCAAAAGCTATGGTCATTTTCACTTGTTACTCAAGTCTGGCTAAGCAGACCTCCTTGTCATTGAGTTACGATTCCACAGTAAATCCAAGAAAAATGGCCTACGGAAATTCATGAAAACATTTGAGTGCGATCCAACGGTCGCATCAAAGTTATTGCTATTTTGACACGTTACTCAATTCTGGCCGACCAGACCTCTTTGTCACCGAGTTGCGATTCCATAGCAACCCCAAGAAAAACAGCCTATGGAAGCTCGTGAAACAATTTAAGCGTGATCCAACGGTAGGGTGAAAAGATTAAAACGGCCTACGGAAACTTGTGTAAAAATTAGAGCGCTATCCAACGGTCGGATCAAAAGTTATGTTAATTTTGACTCGTTACTCAAGTCTGGCCGACCATACCTCCTCCTCACAGAGTAGCGATTACATAAAAACCCCAAGGAAAACGGCCTCCGGAAACTCGTGCAAAAATTAGAGCGCCATCCAACGGTCGGATCGAATGTTATACCATTTTGACCCGTTACTCAAGTCTGGCCGACCAGATCTTGTCGTCACCAAGTAACGATTCGATAGAAACCCCAAGGAAAACGGCCTCCAGAAACTCGTGCAGAAATTTGAGCGCGATCCAACGATCGGATCAAAAGGTATGGTCATTTTGAGCCGTTAGTCAAGTCTGGCCGACCAGAACTCATCACAAAATTGCGATTCCATAGCAACCCCAAGGAAAACAGTCTCCGAAAATTCATGCACAAATTTGAGCGCGATCCATCAGTCAGATCAAAAGTTATGGCCATATTGACCCCTTACTCAAGTCTGACCGACCAGACCTCCTCAGACCGAGTTCAGATTCCATAGCAACACCAAGGAAAACAGCCTATGGAAACTCGTGCACAATTTGAGCGCGAGCCAACGGTCCGATCAAAAGTTTTGGCCCTTTTGAGTCGTTGCTCTCGCTCTGGCCCGACCGGACCTCCAAAGCTTCAAGTAGCGAATCCATAGCTACTCCAAGAGAAACGGCCTCTGGAAACTCATGCATAAATTTGAGCGCATTCCAACGGTCGGCTCAAAAGTTATGGCCATTTTGAGTCGTTACTCAAGTTTGGTCGACCAGACCTCCTCGTCAACGAGTTGCGATTCCAAAGCAACCCCAAGGAAAATAGACTCTAAAAACTCGTGCAAAAATTTAAGCGAGATCCAACGGTCGGATTAAAAGTTATGGCCAATTTGACCCGTTAATCACGTCTGGCCGCCCAGACCTCTTCATCACCGAGTTGCGATTACATAGGAACCCAAAGGAAAATGGCCTCCGGAAACTCGTGCAAAATTTGAGCACGATCAAACGATCGGATCCAAAGCTATGACCATTTTAACCTGTTCCTGAAGTCTGGCCGACCAGACATCCTCGTCACCGAGTTGCGATTCCATAGCAACCCCAGGGAAAACGGCCTCCGAAAACTCGTGCCAATATTTGAGCGCGATCTCATGGTTGGATCGAAAGTTATGGTCATTTTGACCCCTTACTCAATTCTGACCGACCAGACCTCCTCGTCACCGAGTAACGATTCGATGGAAACCCCAAGGAAAACGGCCTCCAGAAACTCGTGTAAAAATTTGAGCACGATCCAACGGTCTTATCAAAAGTTATACCCATTTTAACCTATTACTTAAGTCTAGCCGACTAGACCTCCTTGTCACCGAGTATCGATTTCAAAGCAATCCCAAGGAAAACGGCCTCCGGAAACTACTACAAACATTTGAGCGTGATCCAACGGTCGAATAACAAAGGTATGGCTATTTTGACCCGTTTCTAAACTCTGGCCGACAAGACCTCCTCGTCACCGTGTTGCGATTGCTTAGCAACCCCAAGGCAAACGACCTCCGGAAACTCGTTCAAATATTTAAGCGCGATCCAACATGGGGATCAAAAGTTATGGCCATTTTGACCCATTACCCAAATCTGGTCGACCAAACCTCCTCGTCACCGAGTAGCGATTACATAGAAACCCCAAGGAAAACAACCTACAAAAACTCATGCAAACATTTGAGCGTGATCCAACGGTCGGATCGAATGCTTTGGCCATTTTAATCCGTTACTCACGTCTGGCTGACCACTCCTCCTCGTCACCGAGTTGCGATTCTATTGCAACCTTAAAGAAAACGGCCTCCAGAAACTCGTGCAGAAATTTGAGCGCGATACAACATTCGGATCAAAAGCTAATGTCATTTTAACCCGTTACTGAAGTTTGGTCGACCAGACCCTCTCATCACCGAGTTACGATTCCATAGCAACCCCAAGGAAAACGGCCTCCGAAAACTCGTGCAGATATTTGAGCGCAATCCAACGGTCGGATCAAAATTTATGATCATTTTGACCCGTTATTCAATTATGGCCGACCAAATATTCTCGTCACCGAGTAGCGATTCCATAGCAAACCCAAGAAAAAGGGCCTACGGAAACTCGTGCAAATATTTGAGCTCAATCCAACGGTCAGATCAAAAGCTATGGCCATTTTGACCCGTTAATCAAGTCTGGCCGACCAGATCTCCTCGTCACCGAGTAGCATTTCGATAGTAACCCCAACGAAAAGGCCATACCGAAACTCGTGTGAAAATTTGAACGTGATCGAACGGTCGGATCGAATTCTTTGGCCATTTTAATCTGTTACTCACGTCTGGCCGACCACACCTCCTCGTCACCGAGTTGCGATTCTATGGCAACCTCAAGGAAAACAGCCTCCAGAAACTCGTGCAGAAATTTGAGCGCGATACAACATTCGGATCAAAAGCTATGGCCATTTTAACCCGTTACTGAAGTGTGGCCGACTAGACCCTCTCGTCACTGAGTTGCGAATCCATAGCAGCCCCAAGGAAAACGGCCTCCGGAAACTCGTGCAAATTTTTTAGCGCGATCCAACGATCGGATCGAATGTTATGGCCATTTTAACCCGTTACTCAAATCTGGCCGACCAGACCTCCTCATCACTGAGTAGCGATTACATAGAAACCCCAAGGAAAACGGCCACCGAAAACTCGAGCAAAAATTTGTGCACGATCCAACTGTCGGGTTGAAAGCTATTGCCATTTTCACCCGTTCCTCAAGTCTGGCCGACCATATCTCCTCGTCACCGTGTAGCAAATACATAGAAAGCCCAAGGAAAACAGCCTCCGGAAACTCGTGCAAAAATTTGAGTGCGATCCAACGGTCGTATCAAAAGTTATGGCTATTTTGACATGTTAATCAAGTCTGGCCGCCCTGACCTCCTCATCACCGAGTTGCGATTCCTTACCAACCCCAAGGAGAACGGCCAATGAAAACTCCTTCAAAAATTTAAGCACGATCCAACAGACGGATCAAAAGGTATGTGCATTTTGACCCGTTCCTCAATTCTGGCCGACTAGAGATCCTCGTCACCGAGTAGCTATTCCATAGCAACCCCAAGGAAAAGGGCCTACGGAAACGCGTGCAAACATTTGAGCGCGATCCAATAATTGGATCAAAAGTTATGGCCATTTTGACTCGTTACTCAAGTCTGGCCGGGCACACCACCTCGTCACCGAGTAGCGATTCCACAGCAACCCCAAGAAAAACAACCTACGGAAACTTGAGTAAAAATTTGAAGGCGATCCAATGGTCAGATCAAAAGCTTTAAATAGCCTTCGAAAACTCTTGCAGATATTTGAGCGCGATCCAACGGTCGGATCAAAATTTATGACCATTTTGATCTGTTATTCAATTCTGGCCGACCAAATATTCTCGTCACCGAGTAGCGATTCCATAGCAAACCCAAGAAAAAGGGCATACGGAAACTCGTGCAAACATTTGAGCGCAATCCAACGGTCGGATCAAAAGCTATGGCCATTTTGACCCGTTAATCAAGTCTGGCTGACTAGATCTCCTCGTCACCGAGTAGCATTTCGATAGTAATCGCAACGAAAAGGCCTTACCAAAACTCGTGCGAAAATTTAAGCGCGATCAAATGGTTGGATCGAATGCTTTGGCCATTTTAATTTGTTACTCACGTCTGGCTGACCACTCCTCCTCGTCACCGAGTTGCGATTCTATTGCAACCTCAAGGAAAACAGCCTCCAGAAACTCGTGCAGAAATTTGAGCGCGATCCAATTGTCGGATCCAAAGCTATGGCCATTTTGACCTGTTGCTCAATGCTAGTCGACCAGACCTCCTCGTCATCGAGTAGCGATTCCAGTGTAACCCCAAGGAAAACGGCCTACGAAAACTCATGCAAAAATTTAAGCGCGATCCGATTGTTGGATCCAAAGCTATGGCCATTTTGACCCGTTACTCAAGTCTTGCTGAGCAGACCTCCTCATCACCGAGTAGCCATTCCATAGCAATCCCAAGGAAAACATCCTACGGAAACTCGTGCAAAAAATTAAGCGCAATCCAACGGTCGGATAAAAAGCTATGGCCATTTTGACCTGTTACTCAAGTTTGGCAGAGCAGACCTCCTTGTCATCGAGTTACGATTCCACAGTAAATCCATGAAAAATGGCCTACGGAAACTCGTGAAAAAATTTGAGCGCGATCCAACAGTCGCATCAAAAGTTATTGCCATTTTGACCCATTACTCAATTTTGGTCGACCAGACCTCCTCGTCACCGAGTTGTGATTCCATAGCAACCCCAAGGAAAATGGCCTCTGAAAATCCATGCACAAATTTGAGCGGGATCCAATGTTTGGATGAAAAGTTATGGCCATTTTGAGCCGTTACTCAAGTCTGGCCGACCAGACCTCTTCATCACCGAGTTGCGATTCTATAGCAACCCCAAGGAAAACGACCTATGAAAACTTGTGCATAAATTTGAGCGCGATCCAACGGTTGGATGAAGAGTTATGGTTATTTTGGCCCGTTATTCAAGTTTAACCGACCAGACCTCCTAGTCATCGAGTAGCGATTCCATAGCAACCCCAAGGAAAACAGCCTCCGGAAACTCGTGCAAAAATTTGAACGCGATCCAACTGTCGGATCCAAAGCTATGGCCATTTTGACCCATTACTCAAGTCTGGCCGAGCAGACCTCCTCGTCACCGAGTAGCGATTCCATAGCTACTCCAAGGAAAATGGCACGACCAGACCTCCTCATCACCGAGTATAGCTACTCCAAGAAAAATGGCCTTCGTAAACTCCTGTAAAAATTTGAGCACACTCGAATGGTCAGATCAAAAGTTAGGGTGTTTTTGAGCTATTACTCTAGTATGACCCCGCTAGACCTCCTCATCACTGATTAGCGATTCCACAGCTACTCTAAGGAAAACGGCATCCGTAAACTCATGCAGATATTTGAGCGCGATCCAACGGTCGGATGAAAAGTTATGGCCATTTTTAGTCATTACTCTAGTCTAGCCCAACCAGACCTTCTCCTCTCCAAGTAGCAATTCCATATCTACTCAAAGAAAAATGACCTCCAGAAACTCCTATAAAAATTTGAGCGCGATCCAACAGTCAGATCAAAAGTTTTGGCCCTTTTAAGTCATTACTCTAGGTGTCGCCCAACCGGATCTCCTTGGCTTCGAGTAGCGATTTCATAGCTACTCCAAAGAAAACATCCTCCAGAAACTCTTATAAAAATTTGAACGCGATCCAATAACCGGATCAAAAGTTATGGCCCATTTGATTCATACCCCCAATCACATATAACACATGAATTAAATTAAGTCTAACAATTAATACACTTCCCTTAATTCAAGTCTAAGAACCCTAATCTAAAATTCAACATTAAGGCATCAATTCGTAATCGAATTTGAAATAACTTATAGGACCATGTTTGGAACTCCTTACCTGGTAAGAATCAAGGTTTCGATCTTCAACCAGTCGAAAATTTCAACTCCCCCTTTTTCTAATGGTAGCTGGCCTCCCCCTCTTTGTTTGTTCAAAATTTCTTGTAAATCTCTTGCTCACAAGTGTTTATTCTACCTATAAACCCTTAATCTTGGATGGGTTTTTTGGAATTTTTGGTGTTTTTCTCTTGGTTTGGCAAGAATAAATTCAAAAACTTCCTCATTTTCTCTTAGTATTAAATTGAAAAATTGGGTTAAAAAAACACAGGGCATGGATGGCTATTAGGCTCTTTTTGCTTTGTGAAAAACTATATGGAATTTAACTTAAGGAAGTTGAGGAAATCATATTTCAAATTCAGAGTAGTTTGGTATCTTCATTTTCTTTTATTATTGTTGAATAAATAACAATTGAGCTGAATGGTTATATCAGGTTGCGTTTTCTCGAGGAAGTGTTTAAACTTTGTTATTCAGTGTATTGAAATTTTAAATTATTGGTTTCCTTTTTCTTTTCTTTTTTTTATTAGAAAGTGGAGTTAGAGTAATGTGTAGTTTATTTATTTTGTTTGGATATATGTAGGTGGATGAATGTCAAGAAGGTTCAGGCAGAAGGAAAACTAGCAAGTATTTTGCAGCAAACAAAGAGAAGCCTAAAGAGGATAAAAAAGTGGAGGAACTTCCAGCAAGAGAAAAACTCAAAATGATGGTGACCAATCATTGAACCCCCGCCTTCGAAGATGATTCACAAAGTTGATGATTATGAAGAAGATGATGACTTTGCCTTGCCCAATAAGAAGAATGATGCCACTCCTAGTAAGAAATTGAAGAGTGGTTCAGGTAGAGGAGTTGCTTTGAAACATGTTGATATTAATGAAAGTGACGACGATGATGTTAAGGATATTGAATCTCCTCTTAAGTCTGGTGGAAGAGGTCATGGTGGTGGGGGTGCATCTGGGGCACTTGCTGGTGGAAGAGGCAGAGGTGGTGGATGAGGAGGATTTATGAATTTTGGTGAGAGGAAAGATCTTCTGCATAAAGGAGAAAAGGTAAATGGTGACTGGGATTTGTCTGATTCAATTAATTATAACAATTGTAAGAAGTTTTATGTTAACATCAAATCTAAATTGTTCATATCAGGAAGTCCCTAAAGGTGCTCCTAATTGCTTAGCTGATTTAAGAACGCTTGACTGGTATTTCATTTGCTTGTTCGGTTGTGCATAAGTGTAGATTGATATAAATTCTGCTTGTGCATGCTATGATAATTTGGAGTTGTCTTGAATGTTGCATTTATTTGGTGCTTTGATCATGTATGTTGCATTGTCTTTGCCATACAATCAAACTAAATGTATTTTGAACTTGGATCATGTTGACAGTTTGGAAAGAGAAGAAGCAGAAGACTTGATTAAACGACATGGAGACCGTGTTATTGGATCTATTAGCAAGAAAACGGTCATCCATACTTCTATCATGTTGTTTCTTGGATTCATATTGGTTGGCATTTGATGAAAATGATGTCTGTTTGTAGAGTAATCTCTTATGTGATGAGTATATCGAGAGCCAAAGAACTTGGGTAGGCTATCCATACGTGTATTCTTATTCGAGTTCCTTATTGCTTTTATTATATTATTTTTATTTCTTCATGCAGTACGCCCTTTCTTACCGAGTATGGACTGTTTGATATGATCCCCTCCTTAAAGAATTCAAAAGCCCCAGCATGAGAAGATTTAAAGGTGTCTGTGGAGAAAGCTGTTGCATCTTTGCCAAAGAAAAGTCCTCAAAAAGGTAATTTTAAGAGTATGCTCTCAGTATCCATTTGCTTGTAATAATTATTTTTACACTTAATTTATGCTCTAAATATATGTGTCTGTGAGTTTATTGTTCAATTATTTTTGAGTTTGCCCTCAGCCGCAAGTTACATGTTTTGTTTCTTTGCACTACCAAAGAGTCCTGCCTGTGTCCAGTACTAGACTGTTCATTTTAGTTTGTTTTAGATGCCAGCTTTGCTCTCAAATCCTTAAATCTGTTTTCTATTGCTTTTCAAGCATGAAATGGTAGCTCTGAAACCCAGCATATCCGAAGCTTCTTTTATCAAATAACAAAGTGGTAGATTTTATTGATTTTTTTTAGCGGCATTAAGCCCAAATTTAATTCCTTAGATTAATTTTCTCAATAAAAACATGAATACATAACATGGCTTAGTGTCATGTCTTTATTTTATGGTGAGAAAATAATGCATTAACGTTGTGAGTTTGTTTTATTGTTGAACCATTTGTTTAATTATTTAAATTTCTTTTAAATGTAATTTTTTTTATTATGTAGGTAACACTTTGGTGTCAAATATAACCTCCAAAGATTTGGCTACAGGCCAAGCAAGCAAAGCAGAAAGATCAAACTATAGAATGCGCGTCCCTAACATGGACAAAGAAAATTATTAAAAAACATTTTATGAGTTCAATGCTTATACTTAAAAAAATATTTATCAAGTTTTTACAGGAACTAAGCTTTGAATTTTACCTAACCTTGGTAGGATTTGCCCCCTCCTTGAAACCGTGAAGAGATCCAGGTTGCAAGTGTATCTTTATATTCTCAACAAATCATTGAGATGCCCTCAGGATCACATGGAGATCGATGCTATTGCATTCTGGAGATGAAGTAAAATCCTTTAAAGTTGTTGAGGTCTTGTTAATCCTATCATTGAAAGTGTGCAATCGCACTAGAGAGACCATGTCAATTCCTTCCAAGGTAAACTGCATAATCTCACTAAGAAGACTAAGTTGATCTCTTACAAGGTAAATTATGCAATCACGCTAGGGAAATTGAGTTCGTCCCATCCTTGGAAGGTTATGGGTTGTTGTCTTGAGGAGATTGTGTTAATCCATGTTGTTGAGGCAATGTCTATCCCATCATTAGAGAATTATGCAATTGCACTAGGAAGACCATTTCATTCCCTTCCAAGGTAAATTGTGTAACCGCACTAGGGGGCTAAGTTGATTCATTTCAAGGTAAATTATACAATCGCACTAAAGAGATTGAGTTCATCCCATCCTTAAAAGGTTATGGGTTGTTGCCATGGAGAGGTCGTGTCAATCCTCGTTGCTAACACAGTATTTATCACATCCTTGAAGAAATGTGCAATCACACTAGGGAGACCATGTTAATCTCTTCTAAGGTAAATTATATTATCGCATTACGAAGATTGAGTCCATTTTATCCTTGGAAGGTTATAGGCTATTGCCCTTAAGCATCACCTAGAGAAAATAAAAACATTGTTACTTTGAACAAGTTAATCCATACATAAGAAACTTACTCTTAGTCATTGACTATTATGCATTTTATTGCTCTTTAAGGTAAAATAAACTTGATGACTTGGGTATTCAGCTTCTGCTGAGATTATGGTCTCAATTACATAGGTGATAAAAGAATAAAGCTTTTCTAGTAAATGTCTTTTGGGTAGTTGACTCACTTTTCCTTGGATAATTATCAAAGAGACTTCATAAGTTTTATAGTTTGAACCAACTCTCCATTTTCACTTATCGAAAGCTTTAAAGCTCTTGAGATTCCAACAATATTCATAAAGTTGACAAAAACATGCAGCCTGAATTTGCTTGTCTTACCAAGCCCCAGGGCAAAATAGGAGAAATTATATTTTGACTTAAGCAACAAAAAAGTTGTATAGCCTTATGATTCTCTTGCAAACAGTGCACATTTAGTATTCGCAATAAATCATACCTTTCAAACTGAATTTGAAACATTCTTGATCATTAAAGTAGTTTCTCTTACTAATGAACTTTATTGGTACCATCAACAAGATCATAAGAACATACCATACTCTTGGTTGAGTGATGTCATAACTTTGTGGAGCTTCTCTTAGCTAGCATATTGATGCTTGAAATTGATACAAATTTAACATAGAGGCCACAAAAAACCATGGTAGAGGCTGGTTCCCAACTACTATATCAAACTCGTCAACCTGACATTTCCTTTGATTGACTAGCACCACCTCAATAAAGAGTCGTACTTGATTGAAACGTTGTTGATGCTCTGATAGAGTACTTGTGCTAGTAGCCGCAGGGAGGTCCATGGCACATCATGTTCCATGTGTGTCTTGATTATGTGCCATTAATAGCAATAAGAAATGTCAAAACCCAGTTTAGGAAAACAATTGATGGCTTATCAGTTCCCACAGACAACAACATTGATGATATCCCAAAAAATCCAAGTAGTTTAGGGACAAGACTTATTTCTTGGATAATTAGTTAATCTCTTAATTCTAACAATCTGATCCATTCTCATTGACCATAATAATTGGTAGTCGATACCTATAAAAGGTCTTCTTTAATGGATTTAAGGACTCTCCAATGATTAGGTAAGTATCTTTTTGAGAGAAAAGACAATCATATTTTAGGAAAACTCTGAAAATATATATGTTAAAAATGTTAAGAATGAAGATATTGTTTGTTTTTCATTGAAGGATTCATAGGGTCTTTATAGTCCATAAGTCTTGTCCTTTTATGGAGAGGAGGGGCTGGAGTGTCATCTTTTCCTAATAGCATTAATGTTAGAAAATATCATTGACACATGCATTAAAGAAGGATAAATATTCCTTATACGTCATTAATGAGGGATCAATGACGGTTTCTTTTGAAGATTTTTATATACCTAGGAGTGTAGAAAGATGAGTACTATTTACCTTAACAATTTATGTCAATGGTTACGAGAAAAAACAAACGGAGTCTTGTGGTCCAATATGGAGCCTAGAAGGATCATCAGTTTTACACTTATTTAAGCTCGACGTGTAGCCGAGCCTATGGATGTTAGGTCTGGCAGCTTGCCAGAACCTCATGTTCTTGGGCTCAGCATATAGCCGAGTCTCTATGTTGAGTCTAGCAGCTTGTCAAACTCACATGTACTTGGGTTGAGTGCGTAGCCAAACCCAGAAATATTGGGTCATTACCTTACTTTTGGTGCTTTTAAAACATGAATTTTAGATAAAAATAACATAAATAAAACATGTTAATCCATCACCTACAAAGATAATCTTGGGGTTTGGGACGACAATTAAGAATAGGAGGATTAGGGATACTAGGCATAGTGGGAATAGTCATTAACTAGTTGCCTTGTTTAACCCAGTCTAATGTATTATATTTGTGTTATAAGTAGGAATTTGATTACCATTCTCTTAACAACTTTGATTGTGAAGGAAATTATTAATCAGGAACCAATACAACATAAAAAAATTTTTAAGGCATGGTTAAACCATTTCAAAAAAGATATACTTATGGTATAATTTTTCTGAAATTGCTTTTTTGTCTTAGAGACGGACAAAAATCCTTAACTAAGATATGTCGGTAATCAATTTTTTAGTTGAACACCTAGTGTAATATCTTCGCCCTTCCCATGCGACATTGTTTTTCATTCTTTGTTTGGTATTGTGGTTGCTTTTGTGATTGCGTTTTTAAAAAAGCAGTTTAATAAAAAGTACTTTTTGTGAGGTTTGTTTTAAATTTTGATGTGTTTGGTTAAAACTGCGGTTGAAACTGTGGTTGAAGAAAAAGCAGTTTCATGTGTTTGGTTAATATGCTTTTTGTATGAGGTTTTATTGTAAAATTACTAAAAAGGACATATATATATATATATATATATATATATATATATAGGCAAAACATTGTTGTCTTATAATTATGATTACATAACGAAATGAATAATTCTTGTACATTAATTTTTTTTCATTGTCCCATCAAACTATTTGCAATTCCATCATGTAAAAAGTTATCTGAAATTAAATTAGGATTGCGATCATACTCGAAAAAAACATCATCATCTTGCGATCTCCTTCTAATATAGTTATGTAGTGCCATTGATGTAACTACAATCTCAACTTGCGTTTTATATGGATAAGCAGACATGTTTGGCAAAATTCTCCACCTCTGTTTCTATACCCTAAAAGAACGCTCTATCACGTTACGTAGTGATGCATGTGCACGATAAAACACTTTTTCCCTACCACTTGGTTGTCCACGACGCCTAAATTCTTGTAAGTGATACCTCTCGCCTTTATAGGGACCCAAATACCTGTACTCATTGGGATATCCAGCATCAACCAAATAGTATTTGCCTGCAAATAAGAACAACATGCTAATTTTTAACAAAACTAAAAAAAAAATTATGTGCCTTCAATTACCAAGTCTTCAATTTATTTCAAATCATAACCTTCTGGTGGTTTTGGAAATTTTATACTAATATTGTCAATAGTCTCAAGAAAAATACGCGTATCGTGTGCACTGTCTTCCTATCCTACCAACACAAACATGAATTGCATGTCCTGCCTTGAAATGTGGCATATATCTTGGATTCATTGTAATTTCTCTTGGTGTGCTCATAAATTGTGGATCTATTGGTTTTATGACTTCTACAGCAAACAAACATAATGATTTAAGGACTTCTTTGAAACATCTACTAACAGTTTCACCTGAATGTTGAAATCTCTCATGCACTTCATTATTTGACGTCCCTACTGCTATTGTAAATAGAAACATTACCATTTTTTCAATAACGTTCATTCTTCTTGAAGGTTTTAAGCCATGATGCGTTTCTAAATCATTGCATAGACTCAACAAAGTGGTTATGTCCATCCTAAACATGTTAACACATCATTTCCAATGACCTCTTAAAACCTCATTCAACTAACACATCCCTGTGTTGTATGAAACCATGCATGGTTCTTTGTGCATATAATTAATATAATACATGTTTATAGCTCCAGCCATGCATATAATTAATTTATTCATATCAAACTGCCTCCTTAAAATAAATTCATCATCATCATCACTTTCATCATCACCGTCATCATCATCATCATTATTATTGTCGTCGTTATTGTTGTCATTTCCATCATCGTCATCTCCAGCATCAGCAACTGAGGCACCACTACCTTCACAACTAGGATAATTAATGTGGTCTACAATGCAGTTCATTACATTATCATAATCGTCATCAAAATCTTCGTTAAATATGGCATTAAACCGTGGATCATCCATATCTTCAATTACATGTAAATAAAAAAAATTGGTATGTTGTTAATAAAATACTTTAAACAATTAAATATCATTCAGTACAAAAAAAAACTATCAAAAAGTTGGTGAGAAATAACTGTTTACATACCTTTAAAGCAAAAAAAAAAAAAGGTGTTCCACTTGCTTGTATCAAATGCAATCGAGATGTGAGCTGTAAAATTAACGTATAAATGTTCTATTGTAGCTAAAATGTTGCTACTTTTAACGTGATTCCAATAAAATTATTGTCCTCTTTTAATTATTCAAGATTCTTTGGCTCTACTTTATTGTTTACTCCTCATTTCATAACTCATGAACATAACCAGTGGGGTCATGCTTGATACCCTTCTTGAATTCCAGCAATGCCAATATGTCCTATGAAGGAAATAGCCCCACGACAGAAAGGAAAAATAGGTATAACAGTAAAAGCCTTAAGAGCTTCATATTCAATCTATCAAAAACTGGAAAGGGGGGTTTCTAGCTTCTAACCAAACCAACTAAATTTCAGACCTTACAAGCTCACAGGTAGACCCAACAGTGGCATCTTGAATATTACAAGAAAACAAACCTTATAACAAGAAGAAACAAGCTCAATTTTGCAAGGGAAAAAAGTTGATGCAACCATATTATTCGATAGTTTCACCCACATTTAACTAGTGTTTTGCCTATGTTTTATATATAAAATGCCTTGATATTCTTTTTTTTTTTTATCAAATGTAAGAAATGTATAGATCAAAAAGGAGCAAGACAAGCTTGCAGTACAAGCTGGAAACCACCAGAACATTACATGCACCGGCGGAGGGAACAGGCTCCCTTGAATGAAGCATAGTAAACACGAAAGGGGAGTGCAGGGGAACAGTCTCTCCCGTACAAGCCAACCCTAGAAAGGGAAAAGGATCCCATATACAATAGCATGGACAACCCCCATGCAGGTAAAATAGAAATCAAAGAGCCTAGGGGAACATGCTCCCGCTAAGCCTAACAAGCAGCAAAGAACAACCAAGAGCCAAACTACAACAAGATAGCCTAGATCACTATCTTCAATCCCACAACATTAAGCAA
>Ga0307515_10013665_pt1 | contig 15129 bp, 21 predicted proteins | sample 17_EM_MG_FD_194513 | JGI IMG/M metagenome (GOLD analysis project Ga0307515, IMG submission 194513) | Populus trichocarpa ectomycorrhiza microbial communities from riparian zone in the Pacific Northwest, United States - 17_EM | ecosystem: Host-associated > Plants > Roots > Unclassified | place... | reverse complement strand
CCGACCGCTGGCTCGCCTGTTCTACTGTCTACGTCAACAGACTCCTCCCTGATCCTGTGGTCACCTTTTGATTCTCTGTGGGTCAACCGACATCGTTTCGGCGATATAGGCGGGCAAAGGCTTGGGGGTTTTGTCGGTGGTCTATGGAGCACGAACGGGGAAGAGATCCTTGCGTGGGGGTGGAATGGTGGTTGGCGACGGTGGAAGCACGACGTGAATGTCGAGGAAGACGCAATTCAAGCTTGGACCGAGGCAAATGCGATCACCGGACATAATCACGTCGTGAAGGACATCTGTTGGAGTCCGCGGGGCGAGTTCTTGGTGTCAACCAGGTCTGTCTAATCTTTACGAGTACAAGGGTAGAAGATCTTACCTGATGCTCTCCAAGTCTGGACCAAACCACGAGAATTCACGGACCTCTACCTACGGGCGTCTGGCGTGAGATCGCCCGTCCCCAGGTTCATGGTTACGACCTCATGGGAGTACAGTTCTTGAACGCTTTGAAATTTGTCAGCATAGCGGACGAGAAGGTGGCTCGGGTTTTCGAGGCCCCCAAGGCTTTCGTTCAACTCGCAAAGAACCTTCAAGTGGCAAGGATCGACGCTGACGAGGTTAATTCTTCCCTTCCCTTCTATTGTCTATGACTTAACCAGGACTTCAGGACGCGAGACCAATCGGAGCGACGGTTCCACCATTAGGTTTATCCAACAAGGCCGTCAACGAAGTAATCGCACAGACTACAGAGTCGCAGTTAGCGATCACCACCCGTCCTCCATTCGAGGGAGAACTGGCTTCTATGACCCTCTGGCCAGAAGTGGAGAAGGTTTTCGGACACGGCTACGAGGTATGGGTTCCTCCATCTACAACAATCTGTTGAAGTCACCGACATCTTCCCCCCCGTTCCAGTCCATCTCAATCGCCGCGTCAACGTCGAAGACCATGTTTGCTTCCACTTGTAAATCTACATCTCCGACGCACGCCGTCGTCCGTATCAATTCTATACAGGACGGTTACCGATCTGTGGGGACTCCATTGGATGGGCATTCGTTGACGGTGACGAGGGTGGCTTTCAGTCCGCCGGATGATAAATACGTCTTGAGCGTTTCGAGGGACCGGTCGTGGAGGTTGTACGAGAGGCGGGGAGATGCAACAGGTAACGAGATGGTCTCCCACAGTATCGGAGGGTGACGATAAAATCGGTCTCACCCCTTCCACCCCCTAGATCCCAATTACGCGCTCGTAGCAGCGGATAAGTCCCACGCGAGGATTATCTGGGATTGCGCCTGGTCCGCTGAAGGTGACGTCTTTGCCACGGCTTCGCGCGATAAAACGGTGAGTGTCGCCGGCGACCTCTATAGTGGTATCCAAGTCTAATAAAATGGGCAGGTGAAGATATGGAAAAATCAGAGAGGGAAATGGAGCCCGGTCGCGGTCATAAAAACGGCGGAGGCCGCCACCGCCGTTGCCTTCTCCCCAACCGATTCTGATCAAAGGTACACACGTTCTCGTACGGTGCTCGCCACGCCAGGATGGGTGTGCTAATTCCCGTTTTTATCATGAACGACAGACGAAGAGTCGCCATCGGACTAGAAAACGGTCACATTTTGATCTACTCCTCGACGAGAACAAACCCTTCGGAATGTGAGCTCGAGTTGACCATCGATTCATTGTGAGCCCCATGCCATACGCCATCCCTATGCCCCACTGAAAGGACTGTAGGAACGCCCACGTTGACCAAATTCATCGCATAGCTTGGCGGCCGCTCACCACAAAGGAAGAGGGAGGCGGAGGCGTAATCAAGAAGCAGCTCGCGAGTTGTAGTGAGGATCATACATTGAGGATACTAAATGTCCTACTAAAGGTGTAATGGCTAAAATCGAGGGGACTTCGAAGGAAAACCGAATGCGTGGATGGAAAATGAAGAAAACTCTCATGGAGAGCGGATGAAAATAACCTAAGAGCTTCGAGTACTATACAATGGGGTGAGAAGGGAGGGCTGCCAAAGTATACGGAAACAATCTGCGATACTTAGATATGTACGGAATGATTCGTCGGTCGTGGAGGGAGGGTATCGAAACAGTAAGCTTGCGAGCTGAGAGGGACCAGTAAGAAATATGACACAGGGCGGGTGGGATGAGAACGAGGGGTCTGGCAAATCGAAACAAAGGGGGGGCGAAACTCCGGAAAACAAGGAGAGCCGAGGGGCTGGGATAGATGTGCACGTAGGGATACAGAAAAGGAGGTTCTTGAATGCAGAATTAAATGATATCACGGAGGCTCATGGGGACTTCAGGCTATTTGCGGAGACATTTCATCAGTAAAGATCAAGGCGGGAGCAAGAGGACTGTGGTTTGACGTACGCATTTGATTCTAGAAAGTACATGTCAATTATTATTCGCATGGGGCGATAAGAATGCGGAGACTCACTTGTAGAAGCATTCTATGGATCGCAACATCTCGACATCACCACCCGTGGCGGTGACGAAGTTGATGACGACGCCTGCGCGAGTGTAGCTCGAGGCGATTGCTGGTGCCACGCTGCGAAGACTGATTAGCCCAGATCAGTCACAAGTGAATGCAGAATAACCTACCGATGCGCGTACTCTTCAACGGCTTTTGGGAGATCTGAGATAAGAGATCGGTGAGCTAAATATGTACATGTGGCAACGGAATTGGTCTCCTACCATAGTTCAATACCAATGGTACTTGGGACACCTCTGGGGTCTTGACTTGTACATCGTACACTACCAGGACTTTGGTCGGCGCAGGCCTCAGGGTACTCGTGCCGGTGCTTCTGAACTTGTTCAAGGCGGCGAGCTTGTTGCTCGAGCCCATATCGCCGTGCTACATCAAAGAGTTAGCTGGGTGTCACGACGGATAGAGTTCAAGGAACCGACCAAAGGGATTGGCTCCAACCCTCTGCTGGCAAGTTTATATACGACAGCATCGAGCGCAGTCATTCCACCGACGTGAACAATAGCCTGTGGAACTTCGATATCGCTAAACACATCAGCCAGTGCATCCAGCTTCCACTCCCGGGCCTGGGCGGTCTCGGCACTGGAAGCACCGCGGCCGGAGCCGATGATTCCCAACCCAGATGTGGGCGAAGGAGCATCAGATCTCCCTCCAGCGGTGAACGCAAGATACAGATAGTACTGGCGTAAGCCTCTAGCGCTTTGCCCAGAGTCGGGTTGGACATTTCCGTCTCGTCTGACCAGAACACGGACCGGTTCCCTCAACTGGATCGCGGTCGCGAGGTTCAATACATCTTGTGGGACGGTGTTGGAGAACAGTGCGCTCTGTCTCTCAATCGCGCCAGGAGCCGATGTACTGGGATCCGGGGTTTCGCCGACGTTGGAGAATCTGCGAGGTAGCGAACCATTGGAATCGAAGGGTTGTATTAAGGAGGAAGAGCTGCCGTTCGAAGGTCCATTGCCGAGGGGCCGGGAGCGAGGTGGAGGGAGAAGCTTGACGATATTGAACACGAAATCGTGAAGGTTGCGTGCGATCAACTGATCGACCTCGTCCAATACCAAAAATCGGACCTCAGAGCCGGAGATGCCACCGTTCGATGTAAAGAGTGCGTGCAATTTCTGAGGAGTACCACAAATTATGTGCGGCATATTCTGACGGAGGTTGTTAAGCTCCTGGGCGATGTCACTGGTGTTGGAGGCAGAACCGACACCTAGAGCAGACCTGACTCCGATGGGGCCGCCCAAGTCACGAATCATGCGTTGTGCTTGAGTAGCTTGATCAACGGTCGTGGAGATCATGATAACCAAGGGGCCTCGTGGAATGCGGTTCATCGGAACCGTCAAGGCGATGTGGATGGCAGGGATCACGTATGCGGCAATCCTCTCCTGAGTGGGCGGTGCCTGAGCGATTATATCCGCGCCACGCAACAAGAATGGAAGAGCACGCTGTTGGATCTTGTTTGGGGGCCCAACGCTGAACAATTGAAGCAATCAGTGGCTGTACAGTTGACAAGCCGGGAAATCCGCATACCCAAACCTAACCAAGGACCGCAGGAGCTCCGGATGGACCGCCAACTGATCCCACTTGGTCACCGCAGGTCCATTGTCGCGGCCATTTGCCCCAGTTAAGCTATCAGCCTACCGATGGTCGAGGTTAGTCTAAATCTGAATCAAGCGGAAAGAAGGCGAGCATACCCCAGCGGAATCTCGGCGAAGCAAAGCAACTGTAGAACGGCGCTTGTCACGAAATAAACTTTCCTGTCTTGAGGTGGCGGCAGCGGAAGAATCTACGCTGCCTCTGGGGGGGATGTCCAGACTTCCAGCGGACCATGTCCTCATTGGTTGAGAGGGATGACGGGGTGAATTGCGTGGATCTAAACGAGTGGACGGCAAACCGTTCCCGAGCATGTGTTGGCTTAAGGAGGGGCCAATTGGCTGGGTGGTAATGACATCAGGGGACATCCCAGACAAGCTTGACGCGGCTGGTAAACCTGCGCTTGTGGCTTGGATTTGCTGGGTTTGCAAAGCGAGGAGTTGACCGACGGACGAGGTGAGGGCGTTCAAACGCTGAGAAATCTGCCCAACTTCATCAGGTGCAGAACCGTTCTGGGTCGGGATCTGGTTGGAAACGATGGAGTTGGGCGGAAGCTGGTTCGGGGCGAGAGCGAGGGAAGGCCTCGACCCGTTCAAAGTCGCAATATTTCCGGGAGCGAAGGGATCGTTGAATTCTGGAGTGTTGCTCGCAGTGGGCAGTTCCAGGAGGGAGTCAACCTTGCGGTTCACCTCGTCGAGGTTGCGCTTGATTTCGGCGAGGTTGCTCTCATACCGGATCAATCGCTTGACAATGTCGTTAATCAAGGGCGATGACTTGAGCTGTGCCTCGAAGCCGAGCTGATCCATGACCGCACCGGATAATCCAGCGGAATCTAGGGATGAAGGAGAGGAAGCTGCCTTTTGCGGGTAAATGTTGTTGGTGACGATGGTCGATCTAAAAGCATCCGAGTCGTTTGAAACGGGCGGGGTACCCAGCCTCTCACGAGCAGAGGCGAGAATGCCAGCGGGGAACAGCGACTCGCGTGCTTGACGTGTAACACCGGTCATGATACCGCTGTCGGTAGCTACACCTGGGGTTTCGGCCTCCGAATAGCCTCCGAATTCCAGGTTGACCGCAAGACTTTGTTCCCGCCCGTTCCTCATTTCGACGCTCGGATAGTTTCGACCGGCCTCGAAAGCACGAATGGAGGGAGATCCGCGAGAGCCTTCTGTGGACAACGCGGGGGAACGCCTGAACATGGTTGGCGAATCCTTGTCGCCACCGGTGGCATCCTCTTGAGGTGGGCTTGGGGAAGAGCGAACAGAACGGAAGTCGGAAGGAGAGATTGACAGCGAGGATGATGCTGTAGAGGCGCGATCTGTATCCATGCGATTAGCAGCCTGTCTGGAAAAGCCAGACCCTCCTTCGTCCTTCCCACTTGCTCCCCCGCCAGGGAAAAAAGGCGTGGAAGAGGGATTCAGACCAGGGCTTCTCATCATAGTTTAAGAACAAGAGAGTGAAAACAAGGAGACTAAAAAGAGCGGCATCAGCCTCATTGACTTACAAACGGTGGGTGGCGACTTGTTGTGTCATACTTACCGATGGAAGCCGCGAGTCTAGTATATCGCCTCTCTCCTCCCATACAGAAGAAGCTGTAAGGACGTGTTGAGAACGAGCTGTGCTGCTCGGGGGGTGGTGGGGTCGAAGAGAGGAAGAGAGCGAACAACCAACCCTGGCGGGCCTGTATATTAGGCGCCGTCAAGCCATCAACTGAGACCACTTACGGCCACGAACCACAAATCGTGTTCATCAAAGTGTAGGAGACTACGGTGTTGTATAACAAAAAAGAGCGTGTGGACTAGCCACCGACTACCAACAGAGATTGATACGGTACAACAGGTGGCGGGGAAAGGAAACAGAATCATAAATGAGCTGGAGGGTACGCCCTAGTAATGTAGAGCTCCTTCCCGGCGCAAGGGGTTATATCTCGGCTTCGGTTTATCGCTACTTCTGGAAGGTCCGGCCAGCGACCTTGGTTGTTCCTCGGCCTCAATGTCTTCCAGCGTTTTCTGTATAGTGAGCCGCTTCCCCGGGATTGACTTTTCAGTGCATCTGGGTCTATCGTCAGCGAACAGTCGAGCGAGCGAGCGAATAACGTTCACATACTCGGTCTCCTCCGGCACAGATCCTTTAGCCCTTTCCAGGATTTCGAGAAATTCAGGCATGTCCGCAGGGCTGTGCCCGAGGGTGAGAGGGAGGCCGTAGAGCTTCGGGGGATTTTTCCGATACTTGTCCATGATCTCCTTGGTTCGGTTCAATCCCTTGACTTCAATCGATGCATAGCAGCGATCTCTGGGCCCTATGTCCTCCTCGGGAATGGGAGTTACACCACAACCACGGGTGGTACGGATGATTACGTTTCGAGAGTTGTCACGGCCACCGAATAGATCATACAAGTTGGTCTTCGTCACCTTGGGATGAAGCTTTCCTCTCGAATCAGCATTCGGCGCCCTGCAGGGGAAAGAACTGACACTCACGTTACCGACGAAGATCATCCAATAAGCCTTAATATTCTCAGCGCCTGGAGAATCCTCCTGGGGGGCTTCAGGAATAGGAGCATCTGATTCAACACTGGGAGTGGGAGAAGGCACACGGTAACATCCCATGGCGAAGATCTTGAGGAGTTGATCGTGAAATTGTTGTTTTGAGGTCCTAGAGAACAAGAGAAGTGAGTAAGAAGAGGATGAAGAGGACGATGCCCGCACTCTGGGTTTTATGTGCAGGCTAGGGGGCTCATGGCCCTTTGCAGTGAAATGAACCACGGCCTGTGTGCTTGGCTTGGATACGTCCACACGGCCGGACGGGCCTAATAGTGGACGTCGCTGAGCCACCCATTATCTCCCATTATACAACCGGTTTCGGCGGGCACCCATGGTCGTCTCGCTCCGAGTCTATAAGTGATTACGGCGCCGCGTGAGTTTTCAGCCATGCACGATTGAGGGGACGATCGGAATGATGGGAAGACTCGGCGGTCCGGGATGCCGCGAAACGCCACTTGACCCTGACTTAAACCATGGCTGAGGTCGCGAGACTCTACAGACATTTCCTCCGCGAGGTTGGCAAGACCGTGAGTGATTGATCTTTCAGGAGCTTTCTTGAGTGGGTTTGTTGATACACGGTCCTCAGTCACTCGTGCCTCGTCCGCAAAGAAACAAAGTACTTGCTGGCCACTACAGGGCTTTGTTTAAACCCCGAAGACACAATAAACCCGCCCCCAGCCATGAGCTCGAAAACGCCGTGGCGTTTCTGAGGCACCAGCGGAAGTACAAAGTGAGTGGTTTCTAACGCGTTACCCGCTCCGTCGTGCTGAAGGGGATGATGGGAATAATGTAGGAGTTACTGGAACGCTACAATCCTCTTATAGACCTCACAGCAGAGGAACGAATAGAGGCAACCGCTAGGAGAGTTGGCCTGAACATGCCCGAGACGGTCAGAGATGACTCTCCATGACCACGAACCCTGCCCTCTCGCCATATCTCATCGCAAGATACGTACATTCCCGACGAATACAGCTGCTACCGTTTGCTTGTTCCACTTGACTCTTTAAACCCGCACTGTCCCTCCCAAGGCCGGCTCAAGACCCAAGTTATAGACCCGGTTGGCGTTCTCAAACAGAGCCTTCTTCGTCACGTCGACCGCCTGTCTTTCGCTCATGTCGCCTTTCTGGACGAACTCCGATAACACCTGATGTGCAAGACCGATTAATGTGTAACTCTCGGACACTACACATCGCCTACCTCGTAGAGAACTTCACGAGTTTGAACGGCGGCCAGGTAAAATGTTTCCGGCCACCAATGCCCGTCAGCTGGGAGTGATCAGGGATGGGCTCCTATGGGAATGCACCGCGACCTACTCGACCACATAATCTTGTTGATGGGCGCCATTTCCAGCAACTGTCTCACGACGGAGCGCTGGCCGTGTCGACTAACGATTGGAAAAACCTCTCCGAAATCAGCGTAGACGTTTTTGTATACTGATGTGAGATATCCCGCGTCGCGGGTGTAGGGATAACTACCATGGAGAAGGACGAATGTTGCCTTTGGGTACGTCTCGATAATTGGTTGCATGTGGGCTGGAGAGGACAGTGCGAGGGCGATGTCCGCATCACCGACACCGGTGTGGAATTGGACTGTATGAAAGCCCTTCTCCGTTCAGATGCGGTGCAGTCGTGCCAGAAGACGTACACTCGCCTGGCTTGTTGAATTCTGCGGCTATGGACAACGCCACGCAGACCACGAAGTCGTTTAGTGCCTTGTCTGCTAAGCGCAGTACGTCTGATCCTCCCGCGTTCTTCCATGAAGAAATCGTGGTAACGATACTCCTCTCGACACCGGAGAAGTCGTCGGAGTTGACGCCGACGTTAAGGCCAGTTCGATAACAAACCACAGACTTGAATCCCACAACAACCGGCTCGCATGCAAGACCCCGCAGTGTTGCGTAAAGCGCGGAGGAGAAAGCGTTAAACACTTTTGGATTTGTTGGAGAGAGAGTCTTCAGGATATCCTTTAAATTGGTCGTACCGTCAATGTCATATCAATACTTTCGGGATGAATTAGTACTCTCACCTCTGCAATCGCCTCGAGCCGAACAATCCTGTACACTGAGCCGTCTGTAAACCTCTCATGCCAACTCAAGCCATTCGCCATCTCCTGTACTCCCCGCAAGCCGTCATCCAAGAGTAGGCACTGGATCCCCGACTTTTGCATATTCATGTTACACAGTTGATCGTATTCCAGAGTACCCCTATGGCTCTTTATCTCCTCCCAATCCGCGCCAGGATCTAATCCGTATAGCTCTGCAAGTTGCCGGGTTGCACGATATCCTGGCAGGGAATGAACTGCATCCTTAACCGCGTCTGATTGCGCCTCCGAGATCACCCCTTCAAAAGGAAGACCCTGGCGATGCTCTTCCTTGAGCAATGGATGAGCGTGGTTGTCGATTGCAGGGTAGCCGAACACGACGTCTCTCAGACTCATCGACGTCATTTCTTGCTGCCAGTGGTGGGTTACTCACACCAGAGTCTCGCTCCAGTGAATCAGTCTGCTATCGACCCGAAGTCACATGTCCCGTTCGAACTCGGCGATGTCCGTTCGAATCCAATTATCACTGTTCGTTCCCCCAAGCGTGGGCGCGGTCGGCTTGACGTTTCTGAAAAACTTCCCCCCCGCCACACATAATGGTCCTTCACTCTGATACTATCAAGGCCATTCTTAACAACTGGAATGCGCCAAAATACGATGGGTTGCAAGACGTGCGTCAGTGGCTAGGGGAAATCGAAAAACTCTGCAAGATTTATGGAATTCGGGCACCGGCTCAAATGACGGAGATGGCTATCAAGTGTACAGTCGGGGAAGCAAATACGGTCCTGGCAGCCATGCTTAAGACCAAGGTCACTGAAGCAGGTGTGTGGCCGTGGGCAGATTTCAAGGAATGTGTGATTCAGATTGAGGGTAAGCACAGCCAACCATCTCAGCCACGAATTTGGGTTATACTGACCAGCTGTGACAGATGGCTACAGGCAGAATATGAGGGGTTAGTACCTCATATATGTTACCCGGAACGACTGTGCCCATATCATCACAGATGCTCCGCAGAACGGCGAGGACGGGGACTTCCGCTCTGAGCATCCGTATGTAGCAGCGGCATTGGCGGTTACCATGATTGGGGTTGGTACAGCAGTGGTTTTACCCGCAATAACGGTTGGAATATTGGGAGCCATTGGATTTGGTTCAGGCGGGGTAGCAGCTGGTCGGCATTTCTTCGTTACTTAAAAATCCTCCTCGTCACATACTAACACCACCACGTAGGAAGCATTGCAGCTGGTCTGCAATCGGCGTTATATGGAGGTGCGACTGGAGGTTTGTTTTCTGTCTTCCAGGCCCTCGGCGCAACAGCGGTGGCACCCTCACTCTTCGCGACGTTTGCGGGGTTGGGAACGGCCGCGGCTGGGACGTGGTTCGGCTTCGGTGCCGGCGCCAGAGATGACCCCCCCGCTGAAGAATCCCAAGACGAGTCAGATCTTGAGTAGTTTAGGCTTTCAAACATTACGTATATTAATTTCTGAGACCTACTGCGATGTACTCTACGATATGAGGGGTGGCGGGGTCCGTAGGCCGCGTTTTCTTGAAGTGTTTGTAATCAACCAGACGAACTGCCACTGAGATTAATGGTCGAAGGAGCCGCCTGTCAAGAAACGAGGCACGGAGTCGCACGAAGGACTCTAGGTCAAACAGAATGTCGTGTGCAGGCAGACCCGTCGGGCGCTCGGACGAGTTTGAGATTGATCCGTTGATCGGGGGCTGAGTCTCGGAGTTACACCAACCTACTGTCATGTCGCTCCTTGACTCTGTACCACTACCATTCATCTCCCTCTCCTCATCTTTGGCTGCTACAGGATGGCTACCGCGGCGACTTTTAGTGGGTCCTGCTGTAATCATCAGAGAGAGATTCAGGATCAATGCTCCATATAGACCCGCTCACAATGCAATACCCAACCGCTGTGCAGACTTCCCTATCTGCGAACGCGATATTCGCTCGTTTTGATCCCTCGGGGAGGCTCATAGCTACCGCTCAACATCAAGGATCTGCGTTGATCTGGGACATGGACTCAAAAAACGCGATCAGATGGTTGGAAGGACATGTGAAGCCTCTTACGAGCATGGAGTAAGTACCCGACCTGGAGGTTCCTGGGACGCGGCTGAGACAGATATCTTACGCCAAAGCTGGTCTCGGAACTCTAAATACCTCTTGACGACGTCGAAGGATTGGAACGCTATCATATGGGATGTCGAAACTGCTGCAGAGGTCGATCCGTGTCAACGGAAGCGAACGATTAGATTTGACGCGCCCATAGTTTCGGGTTCATTTCATCCCAAGAATTGGTTGGTCAAACCTTTGATTGATTTTTACCCCAGAGCTAAATGATTATCAGCAAGATCCTTCTAATACTGCTGAGCACCGGGGAAGCATTTATAGTCGATCTTCGGAAAGGGCACGCGGGGAGGTTTGAATTATACGACCAGCACGAGGGGGATGACCAACGGTATGTGCTCACGTTGGTACGGGGCCGTCCTGTTGACGTGGCGAACCATGACAGTCCTGCAGCGTTCACTGTGGTACGCTTCGACCCCACAGGTAGATACGTTTTCGTTGGAACATCAAACGGATCCATCCTGGTCTTCCATAGCAGGACTAAAACTGTTGGTAGCGCTTACCTGTTAGCTCTCCGCTTTCTAACTCTCTCCAGCTTCTTGCACGCCACAAGGTTACCGGTGCCGGCATTATGCGGGGATTTGCGTTTACAAAAGGAGGGCGTCGTTTGACAACCAACTCCTCGGACCGTGTTCTTAGACTTTTCTATCTCCCTGCTTATCCATCGCCTCCGGCACCTTCGACGACACCTCTCCCTTCACAACCTTCGACACCAAACCCCCAGATCGTGAATCAGACGCTACCAGAACTACAAGTTTTAGAACAGGAACTTGAGCCCGTCCACAGGTTTCACGATCCAATTACGAAAACTGCATGGCACACCATGTCATACAGCCCTGATGGGGACTGGTTGGCTGGAGGTGCTGCTGACCCAGCGAATCACAAAATATACATATGGGATATCCAACATAACGGCCAGTTCACAACTACACTAGACGGAGGCCGCGAACCTCTGGTCCATGTAGATGTAGGTCCTCTCCTCCCGTCCCTACTGAGTCCACTGACGTCTTTCACCCAGTGGCATCCAAGTAAACCAATGATTGCATCCACGACGAGCCAGGGGACCGTATTGGTATGGCATTATCCTACTCCCGAGAGATGGGGCGCATTCGCGGGTGGATTCGAAGAGGTCGATGAAAACGTTGTTTACGAAGAGTGCGAAGACGAATTTGATATTGTGAGTGGTCACGAGGGGTTCCGCACGGTCGGGACTGATGGTTTATTTAAGGAGGATGAAAGCGAGTTGGAACGGAGAAAGAAGATAGAGGAAGAGCAATTCGTTGATATCGATACCCTGGACGACCTGCCAATCTCAACGTCAGCTGGCGGTACTGCGCCAGCACCACCTCATCAACTTCACGCTAGGCTGCAGGCGCTGTCGAATTCGAGGCCAGACTCAAGGCTGGGAACTCCCGCCCCTACGCCTAGTACGCCGAACGGACAGGCTCTGGGAGGTGGGGGTGTGGTGGGCACTCCAGGTGCGAACGGAGACGTAGATGACGATGCTGCCTGGGCATTGGATGAGCCAGATGACGATCTGCCGGGCTGGACCCTGAAGGTTGTAATCGAGGCCACGCCAGAGTATTGACCAAGCGATTGGTTTCGGTTCATGTACGATAATGACAATAGATCACCGGATCAGCCGATCGCTTCTGGAAAACGTTTTACCAAGCGAGAGGGGGCCAGCCGCCGGGTGACTAGAGTCGGCAAGTCGGGCTTTTCTCCAACGGTTTTCATCCCCATGGACACACGTACTTACCCCGGCAAGGGCCTGTCGCTGTCCCAGCTCGTCTTCGCCCTGAACGAGGAGCTGAAGCACGTAGCGTACTCTCCACTGTACGTTGCAAAGGATCATTATGGACCCCTCGCGAGGTCCCAAAGGATGGTACGCTGATCTCTTCTACCTGCAGTTTCACCTTCGATGATGTCTCTCAACTCGACCGTGACGTTTCGGCCACATTGGCGAATATCCGCGAGTGGAGGAACTCATTCATTCGCATAAACCGTGTCCCATTGGATATTCTCTCCCTCATCCCTACCCATCTCCCTTCCCAGAAGGATCTTCTATACGCCAGCTTCGTGTGTCGTCACTGGCGCAGAACATTCCTTCAACATGCCCCCCTATGGACCCAGCTATTCCTCTCGAAGGGTACGGTCTACGCGAAAACTCTCCTCGAACGCGCGAAAGGGTCCGCGCTAGATATAGCCGTCAAGAACTGCAGTCCCTCCGGCACTGTGACCCTGCTCCGCCCCCACAATCAACAAATCAGGTGCCTTGAGCTCAATTGGGTGCACTGGAAGGTCATTCAATACTTCTCGGAAGTAAATCCTGGTCCACTCCCGCTCCTCCGCACCCTCAAAATCAGCGCGGTCAACGAATTTAACTTCGACGCCGAATCTGAGATGACCCCTCCCTCGCTCCCCCTCTTCACCAGCGCCGTCAACCTTAAGGAGTTTGTCCTGCACTCGGAGAGGTTTTCATTCCTGAACCACTTCGTTTTCCCGAACCTCACCACATTTGAATTATCGGTGACGCCAGGATGGGATAGGTTCCGCGCTTCAGAATTACTCAACTTCCTGGAAGCTTCACCTGCGCTTCGAATGGCACAGATGAAAATAATTGGGGACCTAGTGGTTCAAGACGTCCCTCAGGAAAGGGTTGTCGTGCTTCCCAGTGTCGAGTCTTTCGCATTGATGATGGACGATGGCGAGCGCGGTTTCATAATGGCAACTCACATATCGTGTCCCTCCACGAAGGGCACATCGCTTCTCCACGAGAAAGCCGCCAACGACACGATCCCCACAACGATATTCCCCCCTTCAATTCCATGGAAGACGATCGTTGACCAGTACACGAGAAGTCCGGTTGAGAGCATCGCGCTCAAATTAGAAAGAGGCCACGACCCCTTCTTTACAGGCTCTGTCTTCTTCCGGTCCTACGACGCGACTGACCTTCAGTTGAGTTTCGGAGTTTCCGCAAGCGATGAAGACGAGGAGTTCCTCATGCCTGACCATGATCTGCACAACGAAGCCTTCTCACAGGCCTATAGAACTCTCCGGGATCACCCATCATTGGACAAAGCCAAACGCCTTCACATACACCACAGAGCCCACTTTGACCCCGTCGAATCCATACCCATCGTAAACGAAGTCGGGCAACTGTTCAAGTCCTTGGGCACGCTGGACGAGTTGACGATGTACGGTTGCGATCTCCACTCATACGTAACTCCCTTCTTCGACCGCTCGAACGGCAATGGGTTGGGACAACCTGCTGTGTTCCCAACAACTAAAGAACTCTGGATCTCGCACCCCATATCCCCACATAATAAAGAAGAATGTGTGGAAATTATTACGGAACTCGCAAAGTCGCGGCACGCGTTGGGGATACCCTTCGAACATGTGACGGTGTGCATGGAAAAGTTTCCCGAGTCGATGGCGGAGATGTTGAAGCCATGGGTTGGTGGGGTGGATTGTTATGACGAGCCGTGTGTGGGGGGTCATATGTAACCTGTATAGCGCACGCCCGCATCGGCATATTAGAGTCCTATAAGTATGAATATGTACAAACTAGTGGGTTCACCCTCCACCCTTCTACCCTATCTTTGAATGGTGATCTCAGAGGACTTGATGCCAGGTTATCGAATCCCGGGCCTTATCCCGGCTCGGGTCCACACCCAGCGTCACATCCGCCGAGGCTGCGTACGGGGTCACAATTCCAAGGGTTCTCAAATTCTTCGAGGACGAAAGGGTGTTGGTGCTTCAAGACCTAGGAGTGCAGATGGAAACTCTCGATTTTTGGATATACCCTTCTAATGCCTCTACCACGGAACCTCCCCCTTCGATGGAGACGTGTGGTTCTGTGGGAAGGAGGCTAGGAAACATCCTTGCGAGCGTCCATTGTGACCCCACACTTCTGTTGAAATCCCAGACGTTGGCGGATGACGGAAGGCTGCTGTTCGAGAACCCAGATACGAAGGACCTCATCCGAACCGAAATCGTGGGGAAGGTTCTCCCCAGGAGTCCTACGGCCGTGGATCAACCCGGGGACGGGTAGAACAGAAAAGATTGCGAAGATCATATCTCAGGATTTCGAACACGGCTTCCTCGAGACTCTCCACCTCTCGTCCTCACCTTCCTTCAACTTCCCACAGTCGATGTTCTCGATTGGAGACCTCTGGACGGGGTCAATCATCGCCGGTGCTTCTTCCGCAACCTCCAGCTCCGACGCCATGACGGGAGTCAAAGTAGGGCTCATTGACTGGGAGTTCGCATCTCCGGCGAGGATCGGACAAGACATCGCCCAGTTCAGCGCTTGGCTCTACCTCCTTTCGACGTCGTCAGCTTGGAGCT
>Ga0307515_10013664_pt1 | contig 15130 bp, 16 predicted proteins | sample 17_EM_MG_FD_194513 | JGI IMG/M metagenome (GOLD analysis project Ga0307515, IMG submission 194513) | Populus trichocarpa ectomycorrhiza microbial communities from riparian zone in the Pacific Northwest, United States - 17_EM | ecosystem: Host-associated > Plants > Roots > Unclassified | place... | reverse complement strand
TCATGAAGGACGCCGGTTCCTACAACTACTGCCAGGACGAGGCGAGCTGCGTCGTCTTCGGCATGCCGCGCGAGGCCATCGCGGCAGGCGCGGCCGACGAGGTCTTGCCGCTGAACCAGATTGCCACCAAGGTGCTGGAGCGGCTGCGGGCGACGTCGGGCATCTCGCTCAACCGGGTCTAGCGCCCCGAGTCATCTCGTCGCATCGGCCTTGGCCAGCCGGGTCACGGCGATGCCGCGTTCAGACGGAAGCACGGGCTTGAAGCCGTCAAGCTGCTTTGCTGTCGCCAAGGGCACGTAGAGCGCCGGCTTGGGCTGCGCGGCCTTGACGACCACGACGACGCGGGCCGAGCGGTCGGCACTGGCCTCCTTCAGCTCGGCATTCGAGTCGGTGAACGCCGGCGAGGCGGTCGCCACCAGCACGAGGGCGGCGGCCAGTGAGGACAAAGTGATCCAGCGGTACAGCGAGTTCATGGTGGCTCCTTGTTGTTCTGGTTATCCTAAGAAACCAAGGAGCACACTCCAAGCGCTCGTTTCTGCACTGATTGGTTGATTTGGCTTACCAATGGCGTCACTGGACCGTTTTCCCCTTCACTACCTCGCTGCCTTTCGCGCCGCCGCCCAGACGGAAAACCTGCGTGCGGCCGCAGAGACCCTGCACCTGACCCACAGCGCCGTCAGCCAGCAGATCCGCGGCCTGGAGACGCAGCTCGGCTTCGAGTTGTTCACTCGCCAGGGCCGGCGGCTGACACTCAACCCGGCCGGGCAAGCGCTGCAGCGCACGGTGATCAAACTGTTCGCGGAGCTGCAGGCCGGGCTGCTGGCGGCCGCCCAGGCGCACGGCAGCGCGGCGCAGACCTTGCGCGTGAACGCCCTGCCCTCGTTCGCCCAGCGCTGGCTGCTGCCCCGGCTGCCGAACTGGCAGGCCCTGCAGCCCTGCATCACGCTGGACCTGCATGCCTCGCAGCAGGTGGTGGACCTGGAGCGCGAGGGCTTCCACATCGGCCTGCGCATCGGCCGTGGCCCCTGGCCAGGCCTCGTCAGCGAGCCGCTGTTCCACTCACCTCACATCGTCGTTGCTGCCCCTGTGCTGGGGCAGCGGCTGGTGGGCGTGCCGCCCGAGGTGCTGGCCTTGCAGCCGCTGCTGGGCGACACGGACTTGTGGCGGCAATGGTTCGACGAGGCCGGCCACACGGGCGCGGTGGCGGCGCCTGTCGCGACCTTCAACGACGCCGCGCTGCTGGTCCAGGCGGCCGAGCAGGGCATGGGTGTGGCGTTGACGCGCGAGCTCTTCGCGGCGGATGCGCTGCTGGATGGGCGCCTGGTGCGCGTTTCGGGCCGGGCCACCGACGAAGACACCACGCGCGACTACCAGGTCGTCTATCCCGAGGCGCTGCGCGAAGATCCCGCCGTGCGCGCCTTCTGCGATTGGCTGCACGCCGAAGTCGCGGCGGTGCAGCAAAGGCTCAAAGAAATAGTTGCTGCAGATCGTTGAGGAAGTCGAAGCCGCGCTCGGTGGGCTGGATGCGCGCCGGGTCGGCCGTCAGCAGCCCGCGGCCACGCGCCGTCGCGAGCGCGCTGGCGATGCTGGACGGCGGCAGGCCGGTGCGCTCCAGGAACTGCGTCAGCGCGACGCCTTCCTTCAGCCGCAGCGCGTTCAGCATGAACTCGAAAGGCAGCTCCTTGCGCGCCACCTCGTTTTCGTTGCTGACCTTGTTGGCCTGCGCCATGAAGGCAGCCGGCTCGCGCCAGCGCACCTGGCGCAGCACGCGGTGCGGGAAGCTCAGCTTGCTGTGCGCGCCGGCGCCAATGCCGAGGTAGTCGCCGAACTGCCAGTAGTTCAGGTTGTGGGCGCAGCGATGCCCTTCGCGTGCGAAGGCCGAGACCTCATAACGCGCCAAGCCTGCGGCGCCGGTCTTCTCGGTGATGAGGTCCAGCATGTCGCTGGCTAGGTCGGCGTCGGGCAGGTGCTCGGGCGTGCGCGTCGCGAAGACCGTGTTGGGCTCGATGGTCAGGTGATAGATGGACAGGTGCGGCGGCTTGAAGCTCAGCGCCGTGTCGATCTCGCGGGCCAGATCGTCCAGCGTCTGGCCGGGTAGCGCGTACATCAGGTCGAGGTTGAAGGTCTCGAAGGCACTCGCCGCCTCGGCCAAGGCATCGCGCGCCTGGCCTGCGCTGTGCACGCGGCCCAGCGCCTTGAGCTGCGCATCGTCAAAGCTCTGCACGCCGACCGACAGGCGCGTGACGCCGGCCTGGCGAAAGCCCGCGAAGCGCTCGCGCTCGAAGGTGCCGGGGTTGGCCTCCAGCGTGATCTCGCAGCCCGGCTCCAGCGGCAGCCGGGCGCGGATGTCCGAGATGAGCTGCGCAATCTGCTCGGGGTTGAAGAGGCTGGGCGTGCCGCCGCCGATGAAGATGCTGACGACCGGCCGGCCCCAGATCAGCGGCAACGCGGCTTCCAGGTCGGCACGCAGCGCGGCGAGGTAGGCCTCGGCGGTGTCGGTGGCCAGCGCGCCGTCCTTGACCTCATGCGAGTTGAAATCGCAGTAGGGGCATTTGCGCAGGCACCAGGGCAGATGCACGTAGAGGGCGAGCGGGGGCAGCGCGGGCAGTTGCAGCGTGCCCGGGCGCATCAGGTGGATGACATCGGCCATGACTTCAGCCGAGGCGCCAGACCTCGCGGAATTGCTCGATCACGTGCACGGCGGCCAGTGCGCGGTGGCTGTGCTGGTTCTTGAGCTCGGCGCCGAGGCTGGCGACCGTCCGGCCCAGGGCGGAAATGTGCATCAACGGGTCATAGCCAAAACCGCCCTCGCCGCTCGGCGCGGTCAGGATCTCGCCGGCCCAGCGGCCCATGGCGATCAGCGGCTCGGGATCGTCGGCGCTGCGCACGGCCACCAGCGCGCAGACGAAGCGCGCGCGCCGATCCTGGATAGCGGCCATCTCGCGCAGCAGGTGCTGGTTGTTGGCCGCATCGCTCTTCTCGCCGCCGGCGTCCAGCGCATAACGCGCGGACCGAACGCCGGGCGCTCCACCCAGCGCGTCCACACTCAGGCCCGAGTCATCCGCCAGCGCCGGCAGGCCGCTGAGCTTCGCGGCATGGCGGGCCTTGGTCAGCGCGTTCTCGGCAAAGGTCAGATAAGGTTCTTCTGCTTCCGGAATGCCCAGGCTGCCCTGGTTGACCAGCTCGATACCGAGCGGCGCGAACAGCGCCTGAAGCTCGACGAGCTTCTTGGCATTGTTGGAGGCGAGAACCAGTTTCATGAAGACTTCTGCAAGACGATCAGCTCGCGGATGCCCTTGTCGGCCAGGTCCAGCAGCGCGTTCATTTCGTCGCGCGTGAACACCACGCCCTCGGCCGTGCCCTGCAGCTCGACGAAGCCGCCGCTGCCGGTCATGACGACGTTCATGTCGGTGTCGCAGGCCGAGTCCTCGGTGTATTCGAGGTCCAGCAGCGGCACGCCGTCGACGATGCCGACGGAGATGGCGGCGACCGAATCCTTGATGGGCGAGCGCGACAGCTTGCTGCTGGCGAGCAGGGTGTTGACGGCGTCCTGGGCGGCGATGAAGGCGCCGGTGATGGCCGCCGTGCGCGTGCCGCCGTCGGCCTGCAGCACGTCGCAGTCCAGCGTGATGGTGCGCTCGCCCAGGGCCGACAGGTCGAACACCGCGCGCAAGGAGCGGCCGATGAGGCGCTGGATCTCCTGCGTGCGGCCGCTCTGCTTGCCCTTGGCGGCCTCGCGGTCGCTGCGGGTGTGGGTGGCGCGCGGCAGCATGCCGTACTCGGCCGTCACCCAACCCTCGCCCGAGCCGCGCTTGTGCGGCGGCACACGCTCTTCGACCGAAGCCGTGCAGAGCACGCGCGTGGCACCGAACTCGATGAGCACCGAACCCTCGGCATGCACCGTGAAGCTGCGGGTGATGCGCACCGGGCGCAACTGATTGGCAGCGCGGCCTGCGCTGCGCGTGAAAGTCTTGGTCATGGGGAGTGGAGAGTTAGCGGCGGTTCAGACCGCGGCCGGATTGGCGAATGACTTCGTTGATTTCGCGCACCGAGCGCTCGATCTCCTCGTCGTCCATGCCGGCGACCAGGTCGGCATCGAGCGCGCCCTGGATGGTGGAGGCGAAGCCGGAATTGCCGAGGTTCTGCGTCGTGTCGCCAGCGGGGTCGCCCTCGCCTTCCCATTCGACGGCAAGGACGGTGACGTTGTCGCTGCGCGCGCCACCCACGCGCAGCGCCTGTTCGACGAGGTCGGGCACTGCCTCGGAGATGGCCTGGTCGGCGATGTGCTGGACGATGTCGTGGTCTTCGACGCTGCCCCACAGGCCGTCGGAGCACAGCAGGAAACGGTCCGACGGCTCCATGATGAGGGGGCCCTGGCAGTCCACCATGGGCTTGCCGGGGCTGCCCAGGCAGGTGAAGAGGACATTGCGGTTGAAGGGCTCGGCACCGCGGGCGACACGGCCGAGTGCCTCCTGCAGCTCGGAATAGGAGTGGTCGCGCGTGCGGGCGATCAACTTACTGCCGCGCACGAGGTAAAGGCGCGAGTCGCCGCAATGCGCCCACCAAGCCTGGTTGCCCTGAATGATGCAGGCCACCAGGGTCGTGCGTGGCGTGTCGGACAGGCCCTTGCTCTGCGCGTAGCGCAGCAGCTGGTGGTGGGCGATAACGATGGTTTCCTGCAGGAAACGCTGCGGGTCGTCGAGCACGGGTCTAGCGTCCTGCTGGAACAGCGCTGCCAGCGTCTGCAACGCAAGCTGGGCCGCGACCTCGCCTTCCGGGTGGCCGCCCATGCCATCGGCGAGCGCGAACAGGCCGGCCTCCCGCGTGAAGCAATAGCCCATGCGGTCTTCATTGGTCTCGCGGCCGCCGCGGCGGCTGACTTGGAAGACGCTGAATCTCACGCCTTGGCTCCGGACTTGAGGTTCTCAAGTTGCAGCTTCAAACGTTCGCTGAAACTGAGCTTGGTGTAGCGCCTTTCGGTCTCGCGGGCGAGTTCTTTCTGCAGCGCGAACACGCTTTGCGGGCGCGACAACGGGTCCAGCGCCATGCACCACTCGGTCACTTCGAGCAGGTTGTCGGAGTAGACATTGCGCAGGCGCGACAGGCTCAGGTTCAGGCGGTCCTTCTCCAGCCGCTGCGGCGCGTCATTGGGCGGGTAGCCCTGCATGCAGGCGTAGATGCAGGCGCCAATGGCGTAGATGTCGGTCCAGGGGCCCAGCGAGCCATCGCGGCGGTACATCTCGGGCGCGGCAAAGCCGGGCGTGTACATCGGGCGGATGAAGTTGCCTTCCTTGCTCAGCACTTCGCGCGCGGCGCCGAAGTCCAGCAGCACGGCCTTGTTGTCGTTCGTGATGAAAATATTGGCCGGCTTGATGTCCAGGTGCAGCATCTTGTGCTGATGAACGATGCGCAGGCCGCGCAGGATCTCGTCGAAGAGGCTGCGGATGGTGGACTCGCGGAAGACCTTGTCGCGCTTCATGTCGCGCGCGGTGACGATGAAGTCCTGCAGCGTGTCGCCCTGCAGGTAATTCATGACCATGTAGACGGTCTCGTTCTCGCGCAGGAAGTTCAGCACCGAGACGACGCTCGGGTGCGAAATCTGCGCCAGCGAGCGGCCTTCCTCGAAGAAGCTCTTCAGGCCCAGCCGGTACAGCGGCTGTTTCTCGGGCTTGACGCGCGGCGTCAGCTCTCCGGGAGAACGCTCGGCCAGCGACGAGGGCAGATATTCCTTCAGCGCGACGAGGTGGTGGTCCGGGTCTTCGGCGAGATAAACCACCCCGAAACCGCCCGCCGCCAGTCGCTTGATGATCTGGTAGCCCCCAACCACCGTGCCCGCTGGCAGTGGCGCCGGCTTCGGCTTGGACATAATCGCGCTTGATCTCTTGTTAACGTCTGTTTTTACGAGTGCGAAATGCCAGTCTACAGCATGACCGGGTATGCCAATTCCCTGGCACAACCCCCTAAAGCCGAGGACGGCAGCAGCTCCACGCAAGCTTCCGTCAGCGTCGAATTGCGGTCGGTCAACGGCCGGTTTCTTGACCTTTCCATGCGCATGCCCGAGGAGCTGCGCGGCCTGGAGCCGCAACTGCGCGAACTGATCAGCGCCCGCTTCAAGCGCGGCAAGATCGAGTTGCGCATCAACACCCAGCGCGAGGCCGACGGCACCTGGCCGCAGCCCCAGCCCGAGCAGCTCAACCGCCTGGCCAGCCTGGAGGCCAAGGTGCGCACCTGGCTGCCGCAGGCCGGGCCCTTGTCCGTGCAGGAGGTGCTGAACCTGTGCAAGAGCGGCGGTGCCGCGCCAGTGCAGCTGGACGGCGCCACGCTGGAGGCCGCCAAGGCCTGCGTCGAGGGCCTGGCCGAATCGCGTGAGCGCGAGGGCGAGAAGCTGGTGACCATCCTGAGCGAGCGCATCAAGCGCCTGGGCGAGCTGGCCAGCGAGGCCGAACCGCTGCTGCCCGCCGTCGTCGCGCGCCAGCAGCAGCGCTTTCTGGAGCGCTGGCAGGAGGCGCTGACCGCCACGGGCGCGGCCGGAACCGTGCCCAAGGAAGCGCTGCAGGAGCGCGCGCTGAACGAGGCAGCGGCCTTTGCCATCCGCATCGACGTGGCAGAGGAACTGGGCCGGCTGCGCGCCCACCTTGAGGAGCTGAGCCGGCTGCTGAAGAAGGGCGGCGAGCTCGGCAAGCGCCTGGATTTCCTGATCCAGGAACTGCACCGGGAAGCCAATACCCTGGGCTCCAAATCCACGGCCCTGGAATTGACGAATATTTCCGTGGAAATGAAGGTCGCCATCGAGCAGATGCGCGAGCAGGTCCAGAACATTGAGTAGGGTTTCAGGAGGTTCTGGGGCATCCCTGAAATTCCAGCTGGCAGAGTGTGATTCGCAGGATGTCGTCGCTAGCCCGAGCCTGTCTCCCTCACCGCAAAAGAAGCGGGCTACTTCGGATCGATAGCTGCCGGCGATCCTTCTGCGCAGTTCAACGAATTCCCGCACCGAGTTTGTAAACGTGAGCAGCCCTCGGCGGGCGGCCGGGAGCCGGGTTCACGGTGCGCGGCATGAAGCCGCCATCGACTCACCTGGCGACGCGAGACCAACCTCGCCGCCTATTGATGTCTGGACACAATAACTCGTTTCCCATTGCCGCGTCCTCGACGATCTCTCGTGGTGGGCTCGTCACATTGCTCCGAAACGAATCAATGGTCATGCGCATGATGGGCATCGGGCACATGCGCGTGGCTGTGGCGTATTGGCTCGTGCCAATGCGGGTGGCTGTGAGCACCGCTGGGCACGACGTCGGGGTGATGGTCGTGGTGGCAGTCATCGTGCCTATGGGCATGTTCATGCTCCATCGCCTCGTGATCATGCTCGTGCGCGTGCGACTCCGCGAGATGCAGCGCCACCCCCGACAGCATCAGCGCTCCGCCAAGCCCCACGCCCCAGCCGGCTGAACGGTCGCCCAGGGCGAAGGCCAAAGCGGCGCCGATGAAGGGCGCGAACGCGAAGATCGATCCGGTGCGCGCCGCGCCGAATTGGCGCTGCGCCAGCAGATAAAAGCGCAGGCTCAGGCCATAACCGGTGGCCCCCACGGCCAGCAGGCCCAGAGCGGCACCTGCCGATGGCAGTGGCTCGCTCGCAGCGACTGCCAGTGCCGTCGTGGCCACCGCGCCCAGCGCGGCCTTGGCCAGCACCACCTGGGCCGGGTCTCGCTCCGCCAGCGCGCGCGACAGCGTGTTGTCCATGCCCCAGGCCGCAGTGGCAACCAGTACGGCCAGCAGCCCTGGCCACTGACCACCCGACGTCACGCCCTGGTCCAAGATGACAAGCACACCACCGGCGAGCAGCATCAGCATCGCGCCCCAGACGCGCCTGCCCATGGTCTCGCCATAGAGCCGCCAGGCCAGAACGGCCGTGAAGAGCGCCTCCAGCGTGAGCATCAGCGAAGCGCCAGTGCCGCTGGTGCGCTGCAGGCCCCAGGCCAGAAGGACGGGACCGAGCGCGGCACCGAGCAGCGCAACCGCCAGCAACCGCGGCGCGTCCGAGCGCAGCACGCGCGCCTCTATTTCTGCCTTCTGTCGCAGCAGCGCGCCAACGATGGCTGCCCCGAAGTACAGCAGGGCAGCCGTCGCAAACGGCCCAAGTCCTTGGCCCAGCTGCTGAACCAGCGGCGTGCTGATGCCGAACAAGGTGGCAGACAGCAGGGCCAGCAGGCCCCCCTGCAGCGCCGGTCGCCCGTGGGCATGGGAGTTATTCATGGTCGCGGTCGAGAGGCCAGATGCCGTCTCATATGTTCCAGCGCCATTCTGATCCCGCGCGGCATCGCAACTGCCCGCCTAGGCCATGACCCATACCTTGCGGACCGTCTCCAGCGTACGCCAGGTGCCGATGTATCCGGGCTTCATGATGAAGCAGTCACCGGCCTTGTAGGTCACCGGCGGGTGCCCGTCTTCGGTGATCTCTGCCACGCCCGACAGGATCAGGCAGAACTCCCAGGTCTCGCCCTTGATGGAGCGATTGGTGCCCGGCGTCGACTCGAAGACGCCGGCTCGCACCTTGCCATCCTTGGCGCTGTCGACATCCCAGTTGCGGCAGACGATGTCGCCCTCGATGACGCGGTCAGCGGGAGGCTTGTATTCACGCGGTTCGCCAAGCTGGTCGAGCTTGAAGGTGACGAGAAGGCTGGGCATGGCGGGCTCTCCGGGAGGTCAGATGGAACGACATGCTATGCAGAGGTATGCGCACGCAGGTGCTGAAGCCTGCCCCATGGCGGTGGAAATTGCGCGATTTCCCGGCCACTGCAGCGCGACATGCCGCACCCGGGCGACAGCCTTCGCAATCAGCCCATTGACGTCGGCGCCAACGCCAGCTCGACAACCTGAACGAACCATTTCAGACCGATCGGCAGCAGCCTGTCATTGAAGTCATAACAGGGGTGGTGCAGTGGCCGATAGTCGCTTTCACCCACCGACTTCGGCCCTTGCCCCAGCCATAGATAGGCCCCGGGGCGCTCATGCAGCATGAAGGCGAAGTCCTCGGACGTGAACGCGGGCCGGGGCGCCTCGCGCGTCTCCAGCCCCACCGCCGCGGCGGCCTGCAATGCAAGCTGCGCCTGGGCCGGGCTGTTGATCGTTGCCGGGTAATAGCGCACGTAGTTGACCTCGACGTCGCAGCCGCTGGCCAACGCAGCGCCGGCTGCGCAGTCCTTCAAGGCCGCCTCGATGAGGTCCTGGCTCGCAGCATCGAAGCTGCGCACGGTGCCGGTGATCTGCACCTCGGCGGGCATCACGTTGTGCGAGTTGCCGCCCTGGATGCGAGTCACCGACAGCACGGCCGATTCGGCCGGGTCGATGCGTCGCGCCACCAGGGTGTTGAGCTGGCCGACCAACTGGCTGGCGGCCAGCACCGCGTCGGGCGTGCGGTGCGGCTGGGCCGCGTGGCCGCCGCGGCCGCGCACGGTGATGTCGAAGCGGTCGGCCGCGGCCATGATGGGCCCCGGGCGGGTCTGGGCCTGTCCAAGCGGCAGATCGGGCCAGTTGTGCAGCGCGAACACGCTGTCGCAGGGGAAGCGCTCGAACAGGCCATCCTGGATCATGGCCCGCGCACCGCCGCGGCCCTCCTCGGCGGGCTGGAAGATGAAGTTGACCGTGCCGCTGAAGCGGCGCGTGCGCGCGAGATGGCGGGCCGCGCCGAGCAGCATGGTCGTGTGGCCGTCATGCCCGCAGCCATGGTGGGCGCCGCCGAAAAGGCTGGCATGCGGCAGGCCGCTCTGCTCGGCCATCGGCAGCGCGTCCATGTCGGCGCGCAGGCCGATGCTGGGTCCTTCGCCGTGGCGCAGCACGCCGACGACGCCAGTGCCGCCGATGCCCTCGTGAACCTCCAGGCCCAGCGCGCGCAGCGCCTCGGCAACGAGGCCGGCTGTGCGGTGCTCGCAGAAGGCGAGCTCGGGGTGGGCGTGCAGGTCCCGGCGCAGCGCGACCAGATCGGGCAGCAGGTCAGCGATGTCGGCATCGGTCGTCAGCATGGAGCGCCCACGCGCTGCTGGAACTGGCGCGGCGTCATGCCGCACTGGCGCTTGAAGCGGCGGTTCAGATGACTCTGGTCATAGAAGCCAACCTCGCTGGCCGCCCGCGCCGCCGGCACGCCCTGGCTGAGCAGCGTCTGGGCGTGCTGGATGCGCAATGCGTTGACATAGCGGTAAGGCGACATGCCGACATCCTCGCGGAACACGGTCGCGAAGCGCCACAGGCTGAGGCCGCACAGGGCCGCCAGCGCCTCCAGGCGCAGCGGCTCGCCCAGGTGGGCACGGATGTGCTGCAGCGCCGGCTCCAGCGAGCGGCGTCGGGGGCTCGCCGCGGAGCCTGCGGTTCGGTTGTGCATACCAGACAGCTTAGAGCCGGGCTCGCCGTCAATTCGACCGTTCAGGTCTGCCCGCACGGCAGTGAATTGCGTATTGCAGCGCCGCAGCGACCAAGGCTTTGGTATCGGCCGCGCGCGCCGCCTCGACGCGCCAGAAAGATTGCAGAGTTCAGCGTGGGGCAGGCGCAGCGCCCGGCCCACGGCGCACTGCAATGGCATCCAGCTCCACCAGGTAGCCGTAGTGAAGCTCGGGCACCGGCACCACGGTGCGTGCAGGCCTGGCCGGGCCCATCACCGAGGCATAGACCGCATTGAAGCGGGGCCAGTGGGCAACGTCGACGATGTAGGCCGTCAGCTTGACCACGCTGTCCAGGTCCGCGCCGGTCGAGACCAGCGCGGCGCGCAAATTGGCCAGCGCCTGGCGCACCTGATCCTCGAACGGCAGGTCTGCCGTGTGTGTGCCGTCCGCCCGCGCGCCCAGCTGGCCGGAGACGAAGACGAGATCGCCATGACAGACGGCGTGGCTGTAGTGGCCGCCCGGCGGGGCGAGGGAGGAAATGGGGTTGTCCATGGCAATCATCCAAAGTTGGCGAAGCGGTCGAGGCGGCCGCTGCTAGAACTCCGCGACCTTGCCCCAGGCAGAGGTATGGAAGCGGTCCGGGTGATAGGGGCGCGGGTCGACGATGGGTGTCGCGCCGCTGACGATGTCGGCGATCAGGTGGCCGGCACCGGGGCCGATGCCGAAGCCGTGTCCGCTGAAGCCTGCCGCCAGCACCAGCCCCGGCAAGGCGGCGGTTTCGCCGATCCCGGGCACGCCATCGGGCGTGCTGTCGATGTAGCCGGCCCAGGCCGCGGTGACCGCACGCTCTTTCAGTGCAGGGACCAGTTCCAGCGCGCGACGGTGGGTCAGGCGCACGGTCGCCGCATCCACCTTCGGATCCAGGATGCGCATGCGCTCCATCGGCGTCGGCTGATCGAGGCGCCAGCGCGCCAGGCTTTCGTGGCCAGAGCGCAGGCCCTCCAAGCCGCCCGGCGACAGGCTGCGCCAGCGACGCAGGAACATCGGCAGGAACTGGGGCGAAAAGCGCAGGAACTGCGGTGTCGGGTCAACGCGGGCGCGGCCACTGATCGCCAGCAGATAGCCGCCATCGCCACGCCGCGTCAGCGAGATCCCAGCGGTGTGCAGCGTCGACGGCAACTCGACGGCGCCCGGTGCCACCGCCATCACCGTCTGGCGGATGGTGGCCTGAGGAAAACGGATGCCTTGCTGGCTGCAGAAGGACGAGGCCCAGGCGCCGCCGGCCAGCACGGCGGCCCGGGAGCGTATCGTGCCTCGCTCGGTGACGACAGCCGACAGCCGGCCGCCCTCGGTCTCGATGCCACGCGCCGCGCAGCCCTGGTGCACGCTGCCGCCCAGCCGCATCACCGCCCGCGCCACGGCCGAGGCAGCCCGCGACGGGTCCGCCGTGCCGTCGCTCGGCGAGAAGACGCCGCCTTTCCAGGGCTTGCCGGTCACACGCCCATGCTCGGCCGCTGCCGCCGCACTCAGCATCTGCGTCTTCACGCCGACGCCGCGGGCAAATTCGCCCCAGCGTGACCAGCCGGCCAGCTCCGCATCGTCATTGCTGAGGTAGAGCAGGCCGCAGCGCCGAAAGCCCGTGTCTTCGTCAGTCTCGGCGGCGAAGCGCTCCCAGAGATCCAGCGCCAGGGTCGCCATCGGCAACTCGCGGGCATCGCGATTCTGCTGGCGGCACCAGCCCCAGTTGCGGCTCGACTGTTCCGCGCCGATGCGGCCCTTCTCGATCAGCGCGACCTGCATGCCCCGGCGCGCCAGGTAGTAGGCCGTGAAGACGCCGATGATGCCGCCGCCGATGACGACCACATCGGCCCGGTCCGGCAGTTCGGGAGTGGATTCAATGGGAGTCAAGGGGGCGGGCATCACCAGCCTCCGAAGCGGGGCCACTCGGCCTCCACGACGTCGGACGCGCCGCGCACCACGTGGTAGCTGAGGTGCTGCGCACCGGTGGCGCAGGCATGGTTGGGCAGCACGCGAACGCGGTCGCCGATGGCCAGGTCGGGCAGCACCCCTGTGGAGCCGGGCCGCACGGTGACGATGCCGTGCTCCTGGTTGGCGTCGGCAACGATCAGGTCCGCGTAGGCCTGGCCGGCCACATCACAGACGACGCCATAGCCCTGGTTGACGGCTTGCTTGGCGGTACCGCGGTCCTGCGACATGGCCATCCAGCCCGCGTCGATCAGGATCCAGCCCTTGTCGCGCTGATGGCCGATCACCGTCGCCAGCACCGACAGCGCGATGTCCTCCACACGGCAGACGCCGATGCCCGCCATCACGAGGTCGAAGAAGACGAACACGCCGGCCCTGACCTCGCTGACCCCGGTCAGGTCGGTCACGCTGTGGGCGGTCGGGGTCGAGCCCAGGCTCACCACCGGGCAGGGCAGGCCCGCCGCACGCAAGGCCGTGGCCGCCTCGACGACGCCGCGCCGCTCGTCCTCGGCGCATTGCCGCAGCGCTTGCTCACCGCGCGCGGCGTAGCTGCCGCCGGCATGGGTCAGCACGCCACGCAACTCAGCGCCCTGCCCCAGCGCCCGGCCGATGGCCAGCAGAAGCTCGGTGTCGCCGGGCTGCACGCCCGAGCGATGGCCGTCGCAATCGATCTCGATCAGCGCGGGAATGGGACTGCCTGCCTCGCGCGACGCGGCCGCCACGGCCTCGGCCTGTGCCACGGTGTCGAGCAGCACGACGAGGTCAACCCCCTCGGCGCGAAGGGCCAGCACCTGCGCCAGCTTGGCCGGTGCAATGCCCACCGCGTAGATCATGTCGCGCACGCCGGCTGCCGCGAAATGCGCGGCTTCCTTCAGCGTGGAGACGGTCGCCGGACCGCGCGGCGAATCCATGACGTGACGCGCCACCTCCACGGACTTGCAGGTCTTCAGATGCGGCCGCAGCCCGACTCCCAGGTCGGCCAGCCGCGCGCGCAGACGGGCGACATTGCGCGCCAGTCGATCGGCATCGAGCACGAGGCAGGGTGTTTCCAGATCCCGCAGCGTCGTCGTCGGCTTCAGGGTCTCGCGGTTCGCGGTCAGGGCCTCGGTCACTTCATTCCTCGGGTCAGATGGTGAAGCGATTTTGGGCGCCGGAATATAAGCAAGCAATTTACGATTAGTACATCCATAGATAAGTCTGAGATTAATGATCACCTCCGACGACCTCGCCTTCTTTGCCGTGCTGGCGGACTCGGTTTCGCTGGCCGAAGCCGCCCGCAAACTCAACGTCACGCCGCCCGCCGTCTCGCAGCGGCTGCAGGCCCTGGAAGCGCGCGCCGGCGTGCGCCTGATCGACCGGACGGGACGCCGCACCAGCCTGACCGATGAGGGTGCCCTGGTGGCCGCGCACGGGCGCCAGGTGGCGCAAACCATGGCGGCGCTGGCGGAGGCGCTGGAGGACAGGACCCGCAAGGTCAGCGGTCATCTGCGCGTGACGGCCCCCCATGGCTTCGGCAGGTTGCATGTCGCGCCGGTGGCGGAAGCCTTTGCCCGCGAACATGAGAGCGTGACAATCTCGCTCGAGCTCTCCGATCATCCCGGCACCGGGCAGATCGACAGCTGCGACGTGGCCGTCCACATCGGGCCGCCCGGGCCGCTGAACCAGGTCGTCACGACTCTGGCGCCCAACCGGCGCATCCTGTGCGCCAGCCCGGCCTATCTGGCGCAGAACGAAGCCATCACCCGGCCCGACGACCTGCTCAGGCAGCGCTGCCTGGTGGTGCGGGAGAACGACGAGGACGTCACGCTGTGGCGCTTCAAGCGACTGCACGGCCGCGACGCCGAAACCGTGCGCATTGACCCCGCGATGTCGAGCAACGACGGCGCCGTCGTGCGCGACTGGGCCCTGGCCGGCATGGGTGTCGCGATTCGCTCCGAGTGGCATGTCGCCGAGGACCTGGCGCAAGGTCGCCTGTCCATCGTGCTGCCTGGTTGGGAAGCCCCGGCGGCCGACGTGGTGGCGCTGCTCGGCTCACGGCATGGTCGCAGCGCAAGGACCACGGCCTTCCTCGCCATGCTGCGGCAGGCCCTCAACCCAGCGCCATGGCGACAAGCGGCTACTGGTAGCCGATGATGGCCTTGGTCTCGAGGTATTCCTCCAGACCGTGAACGCCGTATTCGCGGCCGTTGCCTGAACGCTTGTAGCCGCCGAAGGGGGCATGGGCGTTCCAGGCGGGGTAGTTGATCAGAACCTGGCCGGCGCGGATGCGGCCCGCCACGCGCCGGGCACGCTCGATGTCGCCCGACTGCACATGCGCCCCGAGGCCGTAGACGGTGTCGTTGGCGATGGCGATGGCCTCGTCCTCGTCGCGGTAAGGCAGGATCACCAGCACCGGGCCGAAGATCTCCTCGCGGGCCACGCGCATGTCGGTCGTCACGTTCGAGAAGATCGTCGGCCGCACGAAGAAGCCCTCCTCCAGTCCCTGCGGGCGGCCAGGCCCGCCGCAGATCAGCGTGGCGCCCTCGTCGATGCCAACGGCGATCATCTCCTGCACCCGCTTGAACTGCGCCGCGTTGGCAATAGGTCCCATGGTCGTCTGTTCGTCGCGAGGGTCGCCGACGCGGATGCCGGCCACGGCCTGGACCGCCAGGGCCTCGGCCTCGGCCAGGCGCGACGCCGGCACCAGCAGGCGTGTCGGCGCGCTGCAAGACTGACCGACATTGCGCATGCCGGCCAGCACACCCTTGGCGATGCCCTGCTCGAAATCGGCATCG
>Ga0307515_10013663_pt1 | contig 15130 bp, 1 predicted proteins | sample 17_EM_MG_FD_194513 | JGI IMG/M metagenome (GOLD analysis project Ga0307515, IMG submission 194513) | Populus trichocarpa ectomycorrhiza microbial communities from riparian zone in the Pacific Northwest, United States - 17_EM | ecosystem: Host-associated > Plants > Roots > Unclassified | place... | reverse complement strand
GGTCTCCCCCTGGAAAACCTTATCTCTATATATATTAATTAAAGTCTATATAATAAAGCTCTAAAATTAATTGGCTTATTACTTATAAACTTGGGTTAAAATTTACGTTAGGGGATCAACGTTCCGCATGTTATTGCTATAATTTGCCGCCTTTACGAAGGAAAATCAAAATATTAGAACGCGTACTTCCCTAGTCTCCTAAATTACTACCCCCCTAATATATACCACCACTATAATAAACAGCTCTCCCGCCCGTGGCGGTAAGGCTTATTAGGGGTGGTTTAAAGAAAAAACACGCGTAAGAGTACGCGCTTACGACAAAGCAGGCTTAACATAGTATAAGATTGTCAAAAAACTATAGGAAAAACGCGGGATCTCTATTAATCAATTAACTATAAGTAGATGGATTAAAGCCAAACAGAATCGTGCCACCAAGCCTTCTAGGCGTCCTTCTATACTAATAGAAAGAACTGTTTAATATGTAACAAGACTAGTACAATAGGGCTAGGCTAGGCGTTGAATGACCTTTATGCGGATCGTTAAACAGCTTTAGCTTAAAGTCTCCCGTTAAACGCTCGGTAGAGCCCTTTAAAAGCTTAGATATTGACGTTATATTACATGCCGAAGACCTTTTATTAACTCTAAGTAATAAGAGAAACGAATAAGGCGGTGTACTTTTATGTTAAAATATATAGTAAACTTTTAGGCAAAAGTTATTTAGTCAGACAAATGCAGCTTTATTACTGGCGAGCGAGGGAGGTTATATATTACTAGGCGAGTATATAAGAAGTTTCACCTAAGTTGCCTATAAAGTATCTACCGCTTAGGAAGAACATTGTTTATAGTATAGGGAGCTATTAGATAGGGTTGGAAGTTAAAGCTAATATTCTTAGAGAGAAGGCATAGCAAAAGAGGTATTAACTTATATGATTATACAGAGTAAATACTAGAGGAAAGTACCCAATCTCCATAATCTTAAGCTTTTACTAATAGAATTAGGCAACTGTTGGCCCATTTCTCGCTAATTTGGAACCCGACACTATATTTATAGAAGATAGCGCTAAGGTCCACCTCGGAGCAGCCGAAGCAGTACGTCAGCGTCTTAAGATTTAAGGATTTAGTAGGCCTTGGCCACCTAGCTCGCCAGATCTAAATCCTATCGAAAAGGTATGGCGTTGGATGAAGGCTCGGATCTCACAAATGGATAAGTTTCCTACAACTCTTGAAGGCCTTAAGCAAGTGGTGCAAGATCTTTGGGACGAGATGGATCCTTATAAGTTTATTAAAGAGATTTAGAGCATGCCAGAGAAGTGCAAGGAAGTCCTTAGGCAGAAGGGTTTAGCAACTAGATACTAGAGTCTTAATTTTGTATTAAAATTGGTGTCGTAAATTGGGTGTCAACTGTAATATACGCAGGCGTGATATATTATACGCCAGTTTGACTTAGAGAAAAATAAGCGAATTTTTTCGCCTATATGCAATCTTTTTGCTCCATACTCTTACTATAATAGCCGTTAAGCTATTATATATAGTTTAAATAAAATAAAAGATATTTTAGGGGGTAGGAATTTACTTAAAAGAGAAAACCTATAGCGCCTATAAGTAAAGTATTTAATATACTAAGCTTAGCGGTATTAAGAAGACCTAAATTAAATAGGCTAAACGCTAGAATATAGACGCAATAGTGGGAGCCTACCTTAGCTATCTACCTCGTATATTTATACGGTTAATTGCTAGCTTCCTAAAAAAAAAAGGGGCTACTTTCTCCCCTATATATAGAAGGTGCTAAAGGAGGCCCTTTATTTAAAAATATGGCCTAAGACTAATATTTAGCTAAAATATATAGAGATCTACTACCTAAAGAGGGCTAATAATAAGGTTATATAGCTTAACCTTATCGGCTTAGGATTTCTTCGCCTCCTCTATACGCTTAGGGTAATCCTATATAAGTAGTTCCCGCTTTACCCCCTATAGAAGAACTCCCTCTTTTACTATAAGGAGTATTAAAGGTTTACTATATAGGTAGAAAGCTTACTAGCTAGTATAGTTATGCTAAATAAGATAATAATACGGAAATACTGGCCTACCTATAAGGCCGTAGCTAAGCTAAAATATTAGGCCGCAATCTTAGAGATAAAGGGGGTATAATTACGTGTATAAACGATTTTAAAACGCCTTAGCGAGATAGAAAGGTTATTAGTATTATTTATACCTATACGGATTTAGTAAGGGAAGATAGGCATTTAAATAGGGCCTATAAAGTCTATATATCCGTCTTTAAACGGCCCCGTACTTATATCTATATCTATACCTAGGTCTATTCCTAAACGCGCTAATAGCTAGATTCTGTTTTTAGATAAACCTTCTATATATCTAATCCCTAAAAAAATACTAAAGGGTCCTTAACTATCTACCGCCATAGAGCCTACTTAGCCGTCTACTATAATATCTACTATAACGTCTATTATACCTCACTGTAGCTACTATAAGCTTCTATTATACCCCTGCTATAGCTGCTATAAGCTAACGCTTAACCTTTTCTATTTATCCTTAATTTATAGGCGCCGTTAAGGAAATATAAAATGCTTTTAGGTAGTAATTTAGTATTCTAGCTCTAGGCTAAGTAGACTTTAGGGCTAATAGGTAGGCCGTTAATTAAAGCTCTTAATTACTACTAGGGGGCGCGCTAGCGGGTTAACGGCGAGGCAATATTCTATAGCTATTACCGTAAAATAATTAAGGATATAAAACGGCGCGTAAAAGATAATATGGTAAGAGATAAGAGAAAGGCTATTAACTAGCTACGAGGTCGGCGTTCTTTAGATTGGCTTTATAAAAATATCTAAATAGTTATTTTACTATAGTAACTAAGACACCTATTACATATTAGGGGGGGGTATTTGGCGTAGTTACAACCTGAGTTAATATAAGGTTAGGGCTACCCCTATTAATAACGCGCCCAAACCCTATATAAGGTCGCGTAGCGACCGTCCCTAAATACCCTCGCATGCGATTTTAGGCGAAAAGGTATATAATTTAAGTTTAATTAGTACTTTTAGGCAGTCGCGTAATTTTACTCTAAATTTAAAATACTTATACTATAGTAATAAAGAAGCCTTAATATAGGACTATACCTTAGTAACTAAGACGTCTTAATATAGAACTGTACTGTAGTTACTATAGTTCTATATTAAGGCGTCTTAGTTACTATAGTAAAATAACTATTTAAATATACTTATAAAGCTAATTTAAAGAATACTAGCCTTATAGCTATTCTAGCTAGTTAATAGCCTATCTCTTATTTTTTACTATACCCTCTTCTACGCGCCGTTTTATATCCTTAATTATCCTATAGCGACGGCTATAAAATATAGCCTCGCTATTAACCTATTAGCGTACTCCTTAGTAGCGATTAAGAGCTTTAATTAATAGCCTATCTACTAGCCCTCAAGTCTTTTTTTTATTTTTTTATTTTTTATATCTGTTATATTATACTACGTATAATACTACATATGCAGCCTCTAGGCAATGGCGCTATAGTTCTATATACATAAATCCTTTTAGGCAGCTTAACCTAAAGTCTACTTAGCCTAGAGCTAGAATACTAAATTACCGCCCTAAAGCATCTTTTTTTTTAATAGCGCCTATAGGTTAAGAATAAATAGGAGAGGTTAAGCGTTAGCTTATAGTAGCTATAGTAGGGGTATAGTAAAAGCTTATAGTAGCTGCTGCGGGGGTATAGTAGACGTTATAGTAGATAGCTAAATAGGCTCTATAGTAGCAGATAGTTAAGGACCTCTTAGTATTTTTTTAGAGGTTAGATATATAGGAGATGGTTTATCTAAAGACGGAATTTAGCTATTAACGCGTTTAGGAACGGACGTGGGTATAGATATAAATATAGGTATAAGGCCGTTTAAAGACGAATATATAGACTCTGTAAGCCCTATCTAGATACTTATCTTCTCTTACTAGATCTACATAGGTGTAAATAATACTAATAACCTTTTTATCTCGCTAAGGCGTTCTAAAATTATTTATACTCGTAATTAAACCCCCTTTATCTCTAAAATCGCGGCCTTATATTTTAGCTTAGCTATAGCCTTATAGGCGGGCTAATATTTCTATATTATTATCTTACCTAGTATAACTACGCTAGCTAGTAAGCTTTCTACCCGCGTGGTAAACCTTTAGTACCCCTTATAGCTAAAAAGGGAGTCCTTTTATAGGGGGTAGAGCGGGAACTACTTATATATAATTACTAAGTCCTATAATAGGATTACCTTAAGCGCGTAAAGGAGGTATAGAAATCCTAAGCCTATAAGGCTAAGCTATACAACCTTATTATTAGCTCTCTTTAGGTAGTAAGTCTCTATACGTTTTAGCTAGATATTAGTTTTAGGCTATATCTTTAAGTAAAGGGCTTTCTCTAGTACCTCTCGCGTATAGGGGAGAAAATAGCTCTTTTTTCCCTTTAAAAAGCCGGTAATTAACTATATAAATATATAGGGTAAATAGCTAAGATAGGCTCCCGTTATTACGTCTATATTCTAGCATTTAGCCTATCTAATTTAGGTCTCTTTAATATCGCTAAGCTTAGTATACTAGACGCTCTACTTATAGGCGTTATAGGTTTTCTTCTTTAAGTAAATTCCTACCCCCTAAAATATCTTCTTATTTTATTTAAACTATATATAATAGCTTAACGGCTATTATAGTACCTTAATATTACTAGGAAAGATATATAGGCCGTAGTAGTCCTCTAGCTACTAAAAGGATAAAAAGCCTTTAGCGCCATTTTTACCCTAGCGGTTAAAGAAGTAAAAGGCTATTATAGAGAGAGGGTAGAGGATAGGGTTAGTATTACGTATATAGCCTATATACTTAACCTTACTATATTAATTCTGCTTTCCCTATATTATTAATCTAATTATATATAGCGCTAGCTTATTTAGTTTAGGCCCTTTATTCTCTAGTTTAATAAAAATAAGATTAGTAAGCTAAATATCCTATTTACTTTTACCCTAGGTAATAGTAGTATAGCCTAAGAAGCGGGTTAGAAAATAATAGCTATATAGACTGGATATAAACCTAATAAATACTTAGCCGCAGTTTAAAGGTAAGACTTAACTAAACCTGCTAGTAGTATCTTAGAGCCCGTCTCCTAGTACTAAGAAATTACCTTTTTAAGCCCTTTAATGTTATAGCCGCCAGTAATTATAAATAGGCACTAATTAATAAAGTTAACGTATTAAATCTAGTTCTTATTATAGCAAACACTATCTAATACTATTAAGAGCTTTACCCCTATAGCGGCTATAAGGCTTTACCTTTTAATTGCTATATGTAAAGCTTAGTAATAGCGGAGATATAGCTATTTATAATTAAGTGTTGGGCTATCTCGTTAAACAGAGCGTCTAAGGCCTCCTTGTCCCATATCTCTCCTTCCTCCTTTATAGCTTCCTCCCCTATAGCTGCAGCTGCCGCTATAGCTGTCTTTCCCTTAGCTATCTTTTGCCTCTTCTTTACCCGCTTACTATCTTTCTATATTTGTTTTTATTTTAACTTACATTTTTAATAGCTAGTGGCCTATAATTCTTAGTTAATAACTTACTACTCTAAAAATAGGTAAAGCTTATTTTCTATTACCTATGCGCCATTTATATCACCTTCTAGTCTTATATACTAGTCTTTTCACTTTTTCTACTTTGGCTTATACGCCCTTATTATATTCTTTAAGCGCTAGGCCTTATAAATATTATATAGCCGCGCCGCTTGGGCCTTAAATTTACTTTAGAGGCTATAGGAGGAGGCTATAGGGGCTTTATTTAACTATAAAGTGGACTATAGAGTAAGAAGATTCCTAAAAGACTCTATATTTATAAGAGGTAAGGAGAAGATATATAAGCGCGGCGTGGGTAAATAAAGTTACTAAACGCGTAAATATTAAAGGAGAAGAAGAAGAGGGCTCTATATTATATAATTAGAATTATAGTAGGCCTTTCTATGTAAAATTAAAAGCCCTATATAAGCTAGCGCGAGTATAAAGATAGAAGAGAGTTAGAAAATAGATTGTTGAGGTAATGGTAAGGTCAAAGGCGCGCTAAGGCCCTCTATACTAACCTAGTACTAACCTAGGCCTCAAAAACGCGTCCTAAAAGTAGGGGCCACCACCAAAGGGGGGGGTAATATTTAGACGATATGTCGCGGACCTTAGGGGGTTATGCGTAACCTAAGGTTATGCTAAGCTTAACCCGAACCTCTAATACCTAAGATTCTTTACCTAGGCCATTTCCAGTATAGTAATGGAGAATGGTATTATAGATATATGCTAGTTTATTATAAGCGCCCTTAAAGATACAGATTAGGCAACCGCTTAAACTGGCCCTAGTATTCTTAGAAAATGTATATCTGCGGAAGTTAATAAAATAGCTAAACTATAGACCTAATTTTTAAAGTAGGGAAGGAGTAACCCTAAAAGTGTCTTATAGTCTACAACGTATAAAGAATTAGTTAAGGTTAGTGGCCTAATTCTTATAAATTTTCTTATTCGCCGTAACCGGAATATCACCGGCTTTAATAACTGAAAACTAAAAGCTATCCTAAATAAGCTCCAAATTTAATATATAAAGTATAATTATAAAACTAAAGAACTTAAATTCCTATATAGTATAGAAAGTGCAATAGTATTAGAAATAGAAGAGACACTTTAGTAGAAAATGGTCGAGTAAAGAGAAGATAGTTCTCCTACTAGGGAAAAACTAGTATAAATAGCCAGTAGCTCCTTAAGTAGCTACTTTATATGCTATAATGTAGTAATAACGCCTGGGTTACTTTTATAGAAGGATGGATTTAATAAGGATTTTCTAGATAATAATAAAAATTAACATCCAGTTTAATACCACACTAACACGATTAAAAATCCTATTAAAAGTATCTTAGATTAAAACGAGGAAATTCTTTATAGCAACGCAAAGTTTAAGACGCTTTTAGCTATCTGTAAAGAAGTTATAACAGCACTATATATTAATGGCTATCGTAGCAAATTTATTATTAGTACTAATTTTTTCAATTATTAGGGCGGTATATATAGCAGTAAGTGGCAAAACACTTTATCTTTTTACCTCTTAATAGCAGTACGCTTAACTGGGGCTTTAAGCTAACACTTATTTTAGGCCTTAATTGCTAAATATAGCAAGGATGCCGTTAAATACCTCCCTAGAGGAACACTACTAAAGTAAAAGGACTATATAATCTATAACTTGTAGAAGCAGCTAACGGACCGTAAATTCTCTTATTATTTCTAAAGGCTATTATAAAGGGTATTACTAGTAACGGCTTTCTATATTAAAAGCGGAATTTTAGATAAGCTTAAGTTTAAGAAAAACGCCGCTAATAAGAGACTAGACGTAGACACAAATAAGCTAGGAAATTTAAAGAAGTAGCTAATGCAAATATTATAGATTTTAGTAGCGATGTGTTTTTAACCCTTTTAGCGCGGAATTGGGCAATATACTAGGTAGTTTTCCCTAAATTCTTTTCTAGTAGAAGAAGTATAACAGACTATTATTTTTAAAATTAGGTTATATAGGGCAGTATTCTATAGTTTTAAGGTTAGTAAAAGACAAATACTAGATTGTTTTTTTTATAGAATAAAGCAATATACTCGGCAATATGCCGCAGTCTTACGGCTAATAGAGGGTATATACTAAGTTTTTTTTTTAATAGAACTAGGCAATATATTGGTAATATACTGCAATTTTTTTATTAATAAAAGAAGTATACTATCTTGCTATTTAAGGAACTAAGTAATACGTAAGTAATATATTACAGTACTCCATTAATAAAAAAAGCCGCTAGCTTATAACGCGGGAACTATATCATAGTATATGCCGACTATCAAAGTACGAGGTACGAGGTGACTGTATATCATTAACAAACAATATCGTGTAAGGATCTATGTAGGAGGTGAGGCAGTATATATACGTGTCGCTCAGGGGTCAGGTCTGTGCTCATGCATACGCGTACGCTTAGCCGAGCCACAACAATACGTAAGGTCGGTGCCATGACAAACCAGGCAATATATAAGCCAATATTTAGAATACTCTACTTATAAAAGGAGCCACTAGCTTATAATATAGGAACTAGGCAATATATAATTAGATATATTATAGTGCTCTATTAATAAGCGATACCTACTAGTTTGCTATTTAAGGACCTAAGTAATACGCTAGGTAATATATCGTAGTACTTTATTAATAAGTTTGCTAGCTTATAATATAGGAACTAGGTAATATATAAGCTAATATATTAAAATACTCTATTAATAGGCGACGCCTACTAGCTTGTAATTTAAAGAATTAGGTAATATACCTAGTAATATATGGCAACTTTATACTTAGTAATAGAAGTTTACTAGCTTACCACTTAAGGAACTAAGCAGTATGCTAGGCAATATACAGCAATTTCGTACTTTATAATAGAAGTTTATTAGCTTACTACTTAAGGAACTAGGTAATATGCAAGGCAATATATAGCAATTTCTCGCTTAGTAATAAAAGTTTATTAGCTTACTACTTAAGGAACTAGGCGATATACTAGGCAATATACAGCAATTTCGCGCTTAGTAATAGAAGTCCGCTAGCTTACTACTTAAGAAACTAGGCAATATACTAGGCAATATACAGCAATTTCTCGCTTAGTAATAAAAGTTTATTAGCTTACCACTTAAAGAATTAGGCAATATACTAGGCAATATACGGTAATTTCTCGCTTAGTAATAGAAGTTTACTAGCTTACCGCTTAAGGAACTAGGCGATATACTAAGCAATATACAGCAATTTCGCGCTTAGTAATTAAAGTCTACTAGTTTACTCTTTAAGGTAGTAATCTTCTTAGATTAGAGCTCCTGGCCAGAGTTATAATTAATATAAATTTTAGATCTAACCATTTAATTAGTAGAGTGGAGTAAATATAAAGTTAATATAGCTCTTAAGGCCCTAGATCTATACCTAATTTAAAATATAGTTAAGAAAGAATAGATTACTAGTAACTCTATACTTAATATAAGGCTAATTAGTAACTCCTAAAGCTCTACTATTAACTTAGTATTTATTAAGGGGCATATTAGCTATAGAATCTAAAACATCCGCTTATTCTACTACTGTTTTTATTATACTAGTATACGGCTTATTTTAGATTATAGTAGTTAAAATAAGGTTCTTAGCACTATTTTAATATATAGCTTTAAGCTTCTATTCTATATTCTATTTTAATCTAGAGCTCTCGTATATACGCTAAAGTAACAACTTCTTATAATATGGCAACTCCATATACCCCAATCGCGATACTGTAGTCGCGTTTATATACCTTATATAATATTATTATCTTAACCTTTATAATTGCAATAAGCTTATTTCCGGGGGGTTTATATAAAAGGTAGGCAAAGATATAGGAAACGCCGATTATAGAGAGGACGTTAGTTAAGAAGAAGGCTCTATTACTACACTAAAGTAGGGAGTCGTAATAGAGGCCTAGTAGTAGAGAGGGGCTCTTTTAAATTACTTACTAATATTAATTACATATTAATATATGAAGTTAAATCTGGAGCCTTATTCTAGAGCCTTACTAAATAATTAACTTAATTACAGATTTAAATAAGCTATAGTAGTAGCTGCCACTAATTATAAAACAGGTAATACTAAAAGGCATATAAATTAAATAGTTATAATATAGAGGCGACTTGCAACTAAATAGTAAGGAGCTTTAAGCTCTATATCCCTTCGCCTAGTAAAAGAACCCCTTTATATTAGGCGCTTTAAGCGCTCTTACCTAAGTTAGTATACTATAGGCACCCTAGCTAGCGTGATTTTATTAGTAAGCCTTACTAAAACGCGTTAACTTATAATTATAATAAAATGCTATAGAAGGCCACTACCTATATATATATATATATTTAAGGAAATTAGGCAAAAAGTCGTAATATATAATATTATAACTGTAGGTTTCTACCCTTCCTTTATAACTAGCTACCAATTATATAGGAAAATCCTCTATTAAAGTCTTCCCCCAAATTACTACTACCTATTTACTTTATACGCGTTCTTAATATTAATAAGGATAAGCTTTTCTCTTAGATCTTACTACTAAATACTATCTATTTATCTATTACCTACTCTCTATATTAGAACCAATTTCCCCTTAACTTAACTATATACTAGCCCTTAACCTATTTTTAAAGTAAACGTTATAACAGTATATATGCTAATAAGGAGTTATAAATATCTTACGCTAATCGGTTATTATAGATAAATAAAAACCCTAGGTATATAGCTACCCTAGCTAAGCACACTAAGCGTCCCTATATTAAAAAGGCGTTACTAGGGAATAGAGATAGGACTACTAAGCCAGCTCTAAAGCCGCGAAATAAAAAAGCGGCGGATAGTTGCTAAAAGGAGATTAGAGGGTTTTTAATTAAGTAGGAGAAGAATAGTAAGGTAGCTAAAGCTATAAAGACAGCTTAGCTACTGTTACGGCACCGTTACAGACCCTAGTTAGGGGCTCGCTTAGGGACTTGGCGCCTGTATATAGACGTGTCCTTTCCTTAACCTTCTCTGCTCCTTAGCTTAGTATCTTTATAATACAGCATTCTATAAGCTTCGGTTTAGAGGCATTTATATAAGCCGTAACATTATACTAAGCTCACCCACCTAGGGGGGACTTTATTCGTTTTGAAGCTCCCTCTTTACCTCGCCTGAGAAGGCCTAAATAATCTCCTACCCCCATTCCGCGTGTTCTAAGAGGACACGCGTTAAATACCCCTAGCTGCGCGTTATCGACGCGTTAAGTCGCTATTATTAAACCAGGAGCCGGTATTTAAGCAGCTAGAAGGTCTTCTGTGGTTACAATTAATAGCTAAGGACACGATGGCTTGCAGCTTACTGCTACCCTACTAAATTAAGCGCGGCTCTCTAAAACCCCCCTAACCTTTTTAACTAATACGGAGTTATACAAGCTATAGAGACGACCTCGGTTAAGACTTAGCCTAACACTATAAGGAACGAAATTAGTAATCCTGTCACTAAGCCTGGAACTAATCCTACAGTATTAGCTAAGACAAGCCGAGACATAACCTAAGCTATGCTATTGGGTAGTAGGTGCATGTTATCCGCGAAGTCCTCTAGTATATATTAGGTTTAGGCTGTTAGCTAAAATAAGCCGAGACATAACCCGAGCCGTGCCATTAGGCGGTAGGTGTATATTGTCCGCGAGTCCTCTAGAACAAATCCTATCCGTTATCCTCTAGCTACTACTACTGCAATAACCACCCTAATTAATACTAAGCTATATAAGGAGAGACGAAATTAATTAGGAAGGACCTAACGCTTGCACTATACTGCTACCTAATTACCGACTGTACTAATACGCCTATAGTCCCACTGACCAAACGATCATGCCGATACGCCTGCAATACGCCTGCGATTCAAATGCGGCCCGAATGGGATTTAAAAGCAAACCCGATAACCTATCGCGCCGATATGCCTACGATATAACGACTCTCTAACCTGTCTATAAACGCCCTTATAGACACCTATTAAGTTTTTATTAACAACTACCGTATCTAATTAACCCGAACCTTACTATTAACTTAGATAGTCCCTCGATTTTACGGCCGAATATATCTATAAGCATTACAGTCCTACGTATAGGGGTACTAGGAACCTAGGGGAGAATTTAAGCGATTTATGGCACTCTTAATTAGGAGAACAAATTAGGAGAATTATTCCGATTTATGGCACTCTCCAATTAGCTCTACAGATAAGCCTATTTATCTCTACGACCTCTTACAAACTATTAACGCGTTTCTCTTAATAGCTATTTATACGACCTTTTACAAACGAGACAGCCTACCGTTATAAAAGCATGTCTTACTAGTCGTCGACAAGAATCGAAATATTGACACGTACGCCCTTAATACGTACGCTCTTAATACCATTCATTAACTACCCTCAAACTGCCTACTACTCGATAGTAGTCCTCCTTAAACAATAATATGCGAATCTACTCTTTAATAGCATCTCATCAAATCAAACGCTATATAACAGCTTACCCTCGTATGACTATAATCGAATATTAAAGCGCACTCTTTCTTCAATACCCTCGACTCTCCGACAAGAATTGAAATATTAACACGTACCTCCTCAATACCTCTTTCAATACCTTTCTAACAACGATTTAATATGCTAAGTTACAACGGCATTCCTACAAGTCCTCGATCGACCCTAGATATCTATCACCTATAGCGATATCCTCAATTAAATATAAGTATTCGAATACGCCTGTTAACTCTATAGCGTACCTTTAAATATCCTAACAGTACTTAAACACGTCTACTATTTAACGACGACCTATTCTAAGAAATATAAGAATATTAATAGATAATATACTAATACCTTAATTAAATACCTTAACGAGAATCAACCTATCGGCGTATCTCTCTTAATACTATACTTATAACAACTGGTTAAATATACTATAATCAACAGCACACCTTTAACTAATTAATTAACTATAACTAGTAACACGCACCTCTGCTAGTTAACGGTATGTTAATTAATCAAATAATTAACAACATCTTAAACTACCTACCAATTAACGGTAGACCCCGAGAAACCTAACTAGACAACAATAGCGCCGATACGCCTGCTATTACGACTTTAATAACAACCGTATAAGTTCGTCAACAATTAATTGCCTCCCTTACTAATTCAATCGTCTTCTTCTCCGCCTACAGTGATCCTTTTCAACTAACACTAAGCTACGCATACTGAGGAACGACTACGGTTAATACTAAGTTATATAAGCTTTACCTTAGGCATTTATACACTTTAACAACAAGGTTAGTACTAAGCTGTGTAAGCTTTAACAACAAAATTGATTTGGACGAACTAGATAATAATCGTGCCGTTACGCCTGCGATCCGAATGCGATTCGAAGGCGATTCGAATGCAAACCGATCAACTGATCGTGCCGTTATACCTGCGATTAATCGACCAATGATAGCGCCAATACGCCTGCTATTTACCATCTGACGCTAGCACCGTACTGCTACCCGAATGGATAAGCTCCACGCCGATATGCCTATGGAACTACAACATATTAACAAGACCTCGCGCCGATATACCTGCGAGTAGACAAGACCTCGCGCCTATACGCCTGCGATTACCACCTAACGCTTGCACCGTACTGCTACCTAAGTCTGACAACTGTCGCGCTAATACGCCCGCGATCTACAAATGAGACAACGATTGTGCTGATATGCCTGCGATCCATCGACTAACCGATAGACGAGCTATACGTTCGACCTACTATTACTACCTGTCGCTAGCACCGTACTGCTACCCGACCGACAAGCGCCGCATCAATACACCTGCGCCCGAACCCGTCGCTGGTATCGTACTGCTGCCTAAACCGACAAGACTCCGTGCCGATACGCCTACGGAACTATACCCTAATAAGACCTCGTGCCGTACTACCATGCGACCCCAAACCCAAACCCCGTCGCTGGCACTGTACTACTGCCCAAACTGATAAAAAACTCGTGCCGATACGCATACGAGCCGACAAGATTCCGTGCCGATTTGCCTACGGAAAACGACCCTGTCGCTAGCACCGTACTGCTAAAACTAGATAACGATAGCGCTGATACGCCTGCTATTATAATAGACCCTTACTGCTCTACCTACAGCTAACCAACCCTTACTGCTTTATCAGCAGCCAACTAACCCTTACTGCTTTGCCTGTAGCTAATTAACCACTTACTGCCCTACCTACAGCCAACCGACTTCTACTGCTCCGCCTATAGTAATAACTATATACAAGGTAGAGCTTTGCTCCCTAAAATACGGCCCATCGCTAGCACCATACTGCTATAATCCTAATAAGTTACCGCGCCGATACGCCTGCGGCCTGAACACAACTAGGTAGAGCTTTGCTCCCTAGAATACGACCCCGTCGCTAGTACTATACTGCTACCGAACGGACAAGAGCTCATGCCGATATGCATGCGAGCTATAACTCCCTAACCCTCCCACCCTTATTAAAACTTTTTCACCTACCTTTTTATAAGAAGGGGAGTAGGGGGGCTTTTTTTTATGGCTCGGGGCGCGCTATAATAAAAGGGGGGATAGTAGAGCTAGGAGGTACCAGAGTTCTAGGAAGTCCTAGGAGGAGGAACAACAACCAACGGAGGGCTCCTAGCGATACACCTCTCGCAGCAGCAAGAGCTGCAGGACGGCTGCCTACCCCACGTTAACCAGGTATAGTAATATACCCCCACAGCAGCAGGAGCTGCAGGACTGCTATAAGTCCTATGTTAACCAGCATCGCGATTAAGCGCTAGATGCTAGAATTTTTTTTTTTTTTTTCTCTTCTTTCTTTTCTATAAGGGGATAAAGCCTAAGGGCAGGCTTTCTTAAAGGAGGGGGTGATGTTATGGCACCGTTACAGACCCTAGTCAGGGGCTCGCTTGGAGACTTGGCGCCTGTATATAGACATATCCTTTCCTTAACCTTCTCTACTCCTTAGCTTAGTATCTTCGTAATACAGCATTCTACAAGCTTTAGTTCAGAGGCATTTGTATAAGCCGTAACAGCTACCTATTGAAAAACCTCTACTAACCCATTCTATCCTGCCGGCTACTAAAAATGCTACTATATATAGTCTAGAGAGAACTAAGTTAAATAAAAATGATGCCGCGGAGATAGCTATTATAAAAACTAGAAAACTATAAAAGAGGGACCTCTTTTATATTATAGGTTAGATAATTAGTCGTATAAAAGAGGGGTGGGATGCTTTATAGACTGCGTTACCCGCTAATTACCAGAATATTAAAAGTTTAAAGACGGAAATTAAGAAACTTTAAAAAGCTAAAAAGGCTTAAAATATATCTATTATTAATCTAATTTAGAACGCCTAAGTAATAAAGTAGGACCATCTTTAAGGTTATAAAACTATATTCGTAACTAACCGAAGCGCATAATAATATAAATTAGAGAAAGGTAATGTTTTAAGAGCTTTTAGTAAAGGACTAGCTTAAGGTTATAAGGGAGGACGTACTATATACGCTAAA
>Ga0307515_10013662_pt1 | contig 15130 bp, 14 predicted proteins | sample 17_EM_MG_FD_194513 | JGI IMG/M metagenome (GOLD analysis project Ga0307515, IMG submission 194513) | Populus trichocarpa ectomycorrhiza microbial communities from riparian zone in the Pacific Northwest, United States - 17_EM | ecosystem: Host-associated > Plants > Roots > Unclassified | place... | reverse complement strand
AGATTGTTGAGGCGACGATGAGGTCGAAGGCGCGCGACGAGGTCCTCCATACTAACCCAGTACTAACCTAGGCCTCAAAAACGCGTCCAAAAAGTAGGGGCCACCACCAAAAGGGGGGGGTGATATTTGGACGATATGTCGCGGACCTTGGGGGGTCGTGCGTAACCCGAGGTTATGCCAAGCCTAACCCCGACCTCCGATACCTACAAGTGGCCCGCGCACTGTCACGTGACCTATCACGTGCACGTCGCCGAGCACATAGAGACCGTCCAAGTACGCCCCCACCAACATTTATAAAGCTTCTGTATTAAAACTTAAAGGGAAGACTCTCTTACAGCTGGTACGAGCTCCGGCGTCCCCCCTCTATGTGCGCGCGCAACACAGCAATTTCGGTAATCACCATCCAACGTAGATACTGTGAGCTTGTCGGAAGAGCTGTGCACGAAAGGCAAAGCCTTTAATTTTTTAAGCTTAATTACGGGAGTTAAACCTGAAATTCTCTAGTGCGTACGAAGCGAAATTGCTGTGTTGCGCGCACATAGGGGGCGCCGGAGCTCGTACAGGCTGTAGACTTCATTTATTACGTGGCAGAAGCTTTTTTTAAGGGTTCAAGAGGGAGACTCCTTAACTCTATCTTTATGAAGTTAGTAAATCCTTCGGCTTAATAAAGATTAGTATTCGCTAAGACTATAGACTTATAATTTTTACACTAAAGGTACTGCCGCTAGGCATTAACCACAACCCTAGTCGGATGCAAACCCATCTTAAATCTATCCTTTATTTCCGCACGCTTCCCAATGCATCCCCCTTTCTAAGCCGGACACCCTAACTTCGGCGTCCCCACCAGCGGCTTACACAGCCCCGTCCTCAACGACCCTCCAAAATTCGGATTCGGCGACGAACTACTCGCGCCATTGATCGACGCCAACTTGCTCTCCTGCAAGCCGCCGATATCACAGAAGACGTTAGCGCCGTTGCACGAGTCGCCCTTCCCGCGATTCTGGCACGAGGGCAGACACGCGCGCGTCGACACGCGGCTGCCGCCGGTGCAGGTTACGAGGATAGGCGTGCAGACTACGCGACCTGTGCAGCCGCCGTTGCGGTCGCAGGGCTGAATGTCGACGACGCGGGTGGCGGCTTGGCGGCCGTCGGTTAGCTGGGTAAGTGAGAGGCCCGGGTCTGCGGCGTAGTTGGCGATGGTCAGGTTCAGGGAGGGTTGCTGGGCTGTCCGTAGTGGAGGGGGCTTGGCAGTGTTTGTTGTGTTAGAGCTGGGTGTCGTGTACCCGGTCGAGTCCGCGACACAGAGCGAGGGGTCGTCCCAGATGGCGCGCGCGGTGTCTTGCCACAGCTGCGTCATGTTGTACACGTTGGCTAGAGTGTAGTAGAGGCGGCAGTCGGCGGCCTCGTACTTGAACTGGAGTGGTTCCGCGTCGCTGGGCCGGATCTGGTCTCGGAGGTTGAAGCCAGCGTAAATGGTAAACATGCCTGAATCCCTGACCTGCGGTAGAGACGAGTTTGCGGTCTGGTTCACGCTGCTTGCGAATTCGAAGTCGCCGTCAAGGGCATCGGCGGAGTAGACACGTGCACCACGTGTGCCGCTGGCCGCCTGCATCGGCCCTGTCGTGGGTCTGCCGCCAACGGCGACGGTGCGTACGCCGACCTGGTGGGTCATCATCTCTAGGAAGAGGGAGCAGGCCGAAGAACACAGGCCATCGGTGAGCTAGACGATGGTCAGTATCATCCCATTGCACTGTTTTTCATGCGGTTTTCACTTACGATAACAACGTCTTCAGGACGCCATGGCTGAGTCGACGCAACTGGGTTTGCCGGACCGTAGCCATAGGGGATCCAGCCGTCGAAGGCCGCTGCATCGAAGATTACACTTGAAAGATTATAACGTTCCTGAAGAGTTTGCGTTGCTCAGCATCTGATAATTGCTACAAAAAAGACAGGATATGAACTTACTGTCAGTGAAAAGTGGTCGCCATGATCAGTCAGTGGGCCAAAATACTCAGACCAAGAGGTAAAATTTCGTCCAGTGTCAGCGTTTAACCGATCTGTGATAACCCACTCGTTTGCTGCGAGATCATAATAGGCCGCGTCGTCTAGCGGTAGAGAATCCCAGAAACTTGTCGTCGCACCACCCAGAACATTTGCTAGCTCATGGCTCCGCCTTCGGCTGCCGGCAAAGGGGTCCACATCCGGGAAGAACCGCTTAAAAATGTCGAAAACCAGCTCGATGTTGCCGCCCGTGTTCTGCTGGAGGTCAATAACGACCTTGGAGAGCTTTGCAGCCGTCGCGCCGTCGATGAATTCCTGCACGGTAAGAGAGAAGTTTCCGACGTCCCAACCGGACTGGTCGAAGCTGGGGATACTAAGAACGCCCGTTGAGATGTCGTGCAGGAAATAGCCAGTCACGATGCCACCTCCTGCGATAGAGAGATCCAGCTGGACCACATCCGGATTGTCGGGGTACGCGCCGGAGCTGTCGTTAAACCAGGATGTTAGAGACGTGTCGCCACCGGTTGTGTCGTTAGTTAGCAAGCCACTAGGTGTCGAACTCGCGTTGTAAGATGCAGGAAGGAGTCCCAAGACGAAATAATTGTAGAAGTCGCCGCCAGTCGAGAGCGGGCCGGTTGGGTCTGGGTTGTTGTAGATGGCTAGCCAAAAGGTGTCGATGTCGGTGCCGTTCTCCAGGGTAAAAGTCAGATTATCGCCAGGGTAGAAGGTCGCTGCGCCGGCGAAGACACTCAGATACCCCAGAATGTCAAGCGACGGGGTCGTCATCAGCTCGTTCCAGTCCGCATGGGGTTCAAGCGTGCCAATGGAGTTTAGAGCTGCGAATTTGGTCAGGAAGGCAGTCGTGTTTTCGCCATTGATGGCGACGATTGGAGAGGGTTTCCATCCTTGCTGCTGGCTGTCTACAATGTCATCTGCTTTCCCATTAGCACGGGTTGAGCGCGGAGGCAGACTCCACCGCGAGAGGGAGAGAGAAGGGGAGAATGGGGGGTTCAAATACCAGTGAGGTAAACCTGGGGAGACTGTCGGCCGTCAATCGAGGCGGAAGTAATAGCGTACGGACTGGCGAACGAGAAAGCGGAGAGGGCGCCAGCGGTGAGGGTGACATGGGCATCATGCATAGAGTAGATGAGAAGCTGCAGATCGGCCTCGAAGGCATACTGGTTTTTATAAGATCCCGCATTAACGTTCTGCTGGATGAGTTCCAGCCCTTGGAACACATCGGCGGCAGGCTGCTGATATCCCTGTGGGGGATCCTTGAGATAAGCTAAGGTACTCTGGAACTGGATCGTGGTGTTGTAGTAGTCGATGAAGCGTGTCGCTACCGCGGGGTTAAATGGAACACTAGTTAGGCAGTCGTATGCGTCGGAAGCGAAGAAAACAACAAAGCCTGGGAAACCCGTTAGTCGTTTGTTATTATTCTGTGGTCGCCAGACGTCCTGATCTTAGCATACCCTCGTTGACTTCGTCTATAATATCACCGCAGATAGTCGGCTGTGGAGCAGCGACGCCAGTGGTCGTCGGCGTATTTTGGGGAATGGGCCGGGGGGCTGGCTTCGAGCAGACGGCGCCGATCAGGCATAGGAGCACCGGAAGGTAAATGAAGGACATGGTGCACAAAGAATGAGCGAAGGCCTGTCTGTAATTACTGTTGTCTGCCTCTGCTCGGCGGCATCATCTTAATGTGTGATTTCCGGGTCACAGCATGGTTAATAAAGGGGCCTTGCGGCCCACGTTAAGAGATTTGGCCCCCATCGGTGACAATTAAACCTCTGTCCCGATTGAGATTCTAGGTAAGCAAGTGCGACAGCCTAGTGACCTGAAATGAGTATAAATAGGAGCCGGTGGCTGAGCCCTAGGGCTTGGGCAAGGGTATTGTACGCCACTTGCAGCATCCGGATGGAACCTCACGTTGATCTTGGCGATCATACGGCACAATTTTATACGTCCAAGGTAATAGGCACGACCATTTCGATGTATTTTAACGTATTTTTGGGTATGAATCCGCGTAGTTTGATCGCGCGATCAACACGCGCTTTCAACCGGATGCACTGAGGTGATGTAGAAGGAACATCGTGGCAATGCGAAGCAAATTACAAAGGGGTGGCGTCGAGGCAGATTTATGCACAACATGCTCGAGACGTCCGGCGTGCTGTTAAATCCATGCTAAAGCCGCTACAAAATCCATTGCTAATCACGCTTGGAGTAAGCACAGGTGAGCGGGCCGAAAATGTGCCGGGAGCCTTCAGGGATTTACATTCTAAAGAAGTTGACTGTATCTTTTCGAAATTCTTGGAGTTTTATATCGTATCTACCTATCAGGTAGATACCAATACTCTCAACTTCGAACTAGTGTGTAGGGCCGGTAGGTACACGATATATTCAATAGACTATTTGACAGAGCTGTTTTGATGGACCTGCGCTAACGGGAAACTTAAAGCTTGTTCGAGACTTAGCGTAGTTCCATCATGCCTCCACTCGAACGCGATGCTGCCCCCTCTAACTATCCTGCTTTCTGTGCACCACCTGCCATCTCGTCTGAAATCTATCCCGCTCTCTTCGACTGGTTCTTTGCCTCAGAGGAATTTCAATGCTGGTATCAGGGCGGCAGCAACTGGCAGCTGCGCTGTATTGGAGGCCCTGGCTCAGGCAAGGTATTTTGCTCCCCTCCACTAGGAATGATGCATATGCACAACTTGCGCAGCCGTCATCGCCGGTTTTTGCGCTGATGACCAACAGACGACACTCTCTGCCCTGACCGTGCGATATCTCCACGAACGATGCCACGGTGCTGATGCTGTCGCCGCTGTCTTTATCCGATCTGATGTCTTGACCAACGAGGCCGCCTTCGTTAACGCTTTCCTGCTGAGCATCTATCATCAGCTCGCTGCATCCAACTTCCCCCATGACTCCTCCAGCAGCGCTTATCTGAACGGCCATGGGGTGCGTGAAAATGCTAAACGCGCCGCACCCTGTATTGACTCCATCCGGAACGCGCTTTACTCCCGCCTCTCCGATCTAAATCGCACCTTTCTAGTCGTAGACGACTTCGACTGGTGCAGCCCAGCACTTCGTCTGCTCCTTATAGAGGAGCTGTCGCAGCTGCAGCGCTGGGGCCTGAGCATCATGGTCACCTCGCGAGTCCCTCTTCTCCTCGAGGATGACCCTGAGACAATCTCGTGCGATGTTAATGAGAGTCACACCGATTTGAGACTCTTCTGGGAGTGTCAGACTTGCAATGGCACTAACTTCATCATGTGTCATTCTTGCAGAGAGAAGGGGGAGGTTTGTCAAAACTGGTAAGTCTAGTGAAGCGCATTCAATAATCCACGCATACGAAATCAATATGGTCCAAGTGGAGTGTATTTGCCTCTATCTCCTGCTCCTAGAAAATTGTTGATGCGTTCACTGACTCTGAAAATGGCACAAAAGTAGCAGTGCATCCGGTTTCGTCGAGCCTTACGAGTATATCGACTTTGAGGTCGGCTGGATCCCTACCGAATCCATCCAGAAATTCGTGGCCTGGGATCTCGAAAAAGAGCATGGAGATCTCGGCCTACAAAGCTTGAATGACACGAAACCCCCTTTGTCTAGTCGAGGCAAGGAGCTCCGTCAGCGCCATGGCGGCGATGCTCAACGCCACTTAGAATCGATCGTATTCAAGGCATTCGGAAACGTAGGAATCGCGAAGCTTAGACTCGACTTAGTTCACAGTACGCAGTCTCTCGAGGCAGTTGAGATAGTCCGAGACCGCTTGCCGGGAAACATTATCGCGCTTTTTGATGCCGGCATCCAACGGCTCGAGAAGCAACCCGACGCCCAGCGAGAGTTGGGGCTCTGTGCTATAGCGGCAGCTGTTCACAGCTATGAAGGGGTGCCCTTCGCAACCCTGGAGAGATGGGTGCACGAGGCCACTTCAAGGTCTGGTGCGGTAAAAATCCCTCCTCACACTTTGGAAGACGTTCTCCAAGCGGCACAAGGTTTTCTAGTCGTTAGTTCCGAAGTGGACCGCGTTATTCAACACTACCACAACGACTTCTATCTCTACGCCTCCGAAGACTATAACGAGTCTCTTCTTTGGGCGCGTTCACAGTTGCGATTCGACAGATTAGCTCGATCATTCACCCTAGCTGACAAGCTGAAGCTTACACTGACGAACACAGGAAGTAACTTTAGCTCAAGGAAGACTAACGAAGCTTACAAGAACGTTGGTTTTTCTTTACCTAGGAGCGCTACTTATCGGTCCTAGGCAAGCAAAAATTTTGACTTAGGGATTGGATGAAATGGCTGAAGGAAAGGTCGAAAGGAGGGGGATATTTGTAATAGATAGAGAACTCCTTGCCTATCATTTCGCATTGTAATTATTACCGTAAGATTCGCAGAGCGAAAGTTAAACTAGCATATCTCCCAGTCTCAGCCTGCTCTTTCCCCTAATCAAGCCAAAACTTAAGGCCCTCAGCATCTTTATATTCATCTGGTGAAGCAGTTTCTTTACAATACGTGGTATGCATGCGTGTCCACATGGTCGCGCTAATGCCACGAAAATGCAATGCACCGGTCCGGTAGAAATGACGGTCCCGCTCTGCCGGTTTCAAGGTAATCCCAACTCCAGAGTAAGTGTATGTGATATCCTTTTCGTCGCCACCGTGTGCGTGGGCGCCACCCGCAGATACCACCTCGTTGTTCGGGTTCAGCCTACTTGAAGCCAGAACGACGAAATACCAGTTCTCACCTCCAAGATCATCAAACTTAGGCTTGACGTCTGGAAATACTTCAAGCGTACCATCCTCCTCGCCGATTTCGGGGCATTCGGGGATTTCAAGCGTCCACCTCCCTCCCAAGGCATCACGTCTGAGGGGCGCGGCGCCGACGTGGCCTCTGATTGGGATGGATATGCTTTGGAGTTTGGGGGGTTGGTCTCCGTCAGCTTTAGCATGACTCCCAGTTTGACCCTGCTCCGCTACCTCTTTCGATTGACTTTCCTTTTTGGTGGAATGATTTGATGCCTCCCTACCCCCCTGCTGCTTCTTCTCCATCTTCGTGAGGTGCTGGCTCATGATTGCAAGCTCCTCATCCCACGAGTCCGACCGTTCCTCCACCCGCTTAGAAGGCTTCCTCCCAACCAAGCTAAACGCAATAGGTTCCCCTTCATGTCCCCTAACCACCCGCCACCGCAGCATCCGATCCCGCACTTCCACCACCCCCCTCACCGACGCCCACGACCAACTCGGCACATGGCTCTGCTCCTCCGGCCGTCCATCTGCCCCACACTCCACCACCCTCCACGCTAACTGCTCCTCCAGATTCCGCTCCCACAACCCCGGACCGTACGCCTCGCCCAATGCATCCCGAACCAGCTTCGCAATGCCCCAAATCGCAATCAGCTTGTCGCGGCCCCTGGTCAGCTCGCACGCCGTGTACGAGCGCACCGCAGCCTTCCAGAACTGCTCCAGCGAGTCGTCCGCCGCGCCGGCGAGCGGCCGGTGCCGCAGGGAGTCGGACTCCTGCAGCCGCCCGCGCCAGTGCCGGTCCGTGCCGGCAGTGGTGTCGAGGGGTTGGGGGAGGCCGGAGGGGAGGGCTTCGCAGGCGCTGGTAGTGGCGCAGTCCCAGAAGATTTGGTGGTGGGCGAAGTGGAGGAGGCGTGGGGCGAGCATGCGCTCTGGCGGGGTCGGGTTTTGTTAGCATATCTGGCTATCTTGCTCTGGCCTGGGGTGCGGTGTGTGTACGGGCGCTGTGGGTTGGGGCCTGGGGGTGGCTCGCCATTGACTTACCTTGAAAAACCCAGCCGCGGGTGTAGATTATGGTGTGGAGCAGCTCTGCGTCCCAGAAGTCCTCGGGCACGACGCGCCACGCTTTATGCTCGAATATGGCAGATGTGCCGTCCGCCTTGTACCGCGCGAGGAGGACGTCGCGCGCAGTCCTGGAGCGGAAGAGCCCGCCCCTGCAGTCAGGCGAGTCGGCAGCCGCGATATTACAGTACGAGTTCCTGTAAACCTGATGCATGAGTGAAGCCTCAGCGTGGAAGTCTCCGCCCGGGCCCTGGATGATGCATAGAGAATCGATCCAAATGTGCTGAATGCCGAGGAATCGCCCGACCTCGATGGCCTGCTTGAAGTTCTCAGGGAGCGCGTCCCAGGTGATGCCTTCTTCCATGAACTCTTTCTGGTTCTGGACGGTGATTTCTAGGGGTTTGATAAGAGGATCTTTGCCCCAGCAGTGGCTCAATGTCACATATGGGCCCTTGATACCATGCCGCTTCGTTTCTATAACGCGGATGCGACTTTGGTCTGGTAACCCAATGGCAAGCAGTCGTGTCGGGACGAAGTCGCCGCTATGATGGCGCCGACAGTATTTATGCTCTGTCACGCATTTCTGCATCCATTTCTTAATCTGTTGACCTGAACCCTCAAGATTCGTCGTTATCCCAAGCTCTTGCTGTGAAGGAACATGTCCAAGATCTATTCCCTTCGGTCAGCCGAAGCTCGTGGCCAATAACGGACTAGCTTTATAGCAATCTTACCTTCCTCCGGGAAGAGATAGAATGCCCGCTCCGGCAGTGCCGTCTCAACTGCAGGCTGCTCGTCATGTTGTCCCGTATCGCGATCGCCGTCGTGGGAGGTCGGCCGGAACGTGACGATAACGGCGTCAGCACTCTCCCTAATCCGGCCCGGCCTGCGCACGCTCCAGCGATGCAAGGGCCAGTTTGCGGCGTTCGTCAGCGGCGGTGATGAAGTCGCGCGGCGCTCTTCCACATCCTGGAGCAGCCTCGAACAGAAAACGCAGGCACTAGAGGTCTGGAGGTCTGAAAGGGTTTTCTGGTGATAACCCCAGGGCTTGCCGGACGCTAAGATGGCTTTCACGCAGAATTCGCAAATCATAATGCGGGTGGGTCTTCAGCCTGTGGCCATTCTAGTAGAATAAAGAACAGGTATTGAGTAGGCAAAGTGTGACCTGTGTATAGGAGATTCTATTTAGTAAGCTACTTAGTAAGTAATTTAGATATAGCAAATAAAAGTTTCTCTGTGTCGTACCAGGGCATGGAAGGTAACGTAGCTTATGGGGCTTTTTACGGTTGGAGGGCTTTTGAGGATGGTCTTACCGCTTGCCATTTAAGCTTAGGCAGGGATCAAGCTGCGTCAGCCAAAGCGCTTGCGATCGCTGCGCAATTGACGGCAGAGGCATCTACTATTACATTTGAGGCAGCAACGGCTCACTCAAAGGCTTTAAAAGCAGCTGCATAAAAGGTGGATGAAGAGGTCAATACGCAGGTAGAGGTAGAGCGACAGTGAGGCGTCAGATGAGGACGTTGGCGTAGATATGGGCTGTCAATCAAGTAGAGCTTCCAATACAAACACTATATAATGTTGCGATAGAGTCTTGATTATAAAACTAAAGCTTCATTTTATTTATATCGTAGATAACGCTGCGTGATGCCTTTTATTAAGAAAATGCCTGCAATTGAGCATTTTAAGGCATTAGGATGTTCAAAACCGTCAAAAGCCCATAAGTTATGAGGTCCTAAAGGGATTGTGTATTGATTATTGTATTATAGTAATTTCAGTCCTGGTTTTTACCTTTACTCTGTATTCAGAATGACCTGTATTTTATTAGCTTGGCGATGCATGATAAAAATTGCCTCGTAGACGCTGGGCACTGGGTGGATTATGTATGATTCAAGCTTGTTGAAGCTTATTCGGCGGCAGGGAGAGCTGTGTTAGTACTGGTAAATGAGCAGGAAACAGGTGAAGGCATTCAAATACGCAAACTTGGATGTTTCATTTTTCACCTGAGTCTCGGTAGCGGTAGACTAGCGGGACTGTCGCCGTGGGAATCACCAAGCAAGCAGGACTGTAAGCAGGCCAGCTAACGCTAAACGATAGACGAGACAGATCACGATAATGCAATGATTTCATAACATTGTCTATAACCGCCGGGATCGATAGCTACATGTAATTAAGAACAATCTTCCGTGTACTTGTGCTTTTTCTTTCTCTTTCCGTCCCCTCGGTCAAAGGTGGTACTGACCCATCTTCGTGGAAGATGGCTTGATTGTGCCATACTTCCTCCCTCCAATAAGTCAACAAAAGTATTCGTATGGAAGACTCCTTTTTGGCCTCTATTTCGTATCCAACCGGCGAATGGCGTCCCAGTTTCTGATGTCCCTTCTACAAATATGGAGATACGGCCTGCTGGGTCCTTCTCCGTGGCCTTTGTACAATAGACGGTTAGAGCGCTGCCGTTACGCTGAAACTCGTCCACTGTTAAAAGCTCAGCACGCATTTGAACAGGTGCATTTTTCTCGAGATGCACCCATTTTCGGCTGATACCAAACTTGAAGTGGTTTATGAAAAGTTCTTGATAGAAACCGTTTGGTCGAGGTTTTACATAAACACGTCGCTCAATTCCTTCCAAGATCTGAGCAAGATTCATGATGCTGGCCTTATACCTCGTAATAACTGTTGATCGTATAACACCTTCATAGTAGTCTCGATGGGCGGCATTTGGTGAAAATTTTAGTTCGTAAAACCGCCTTCTCATAGAGTTATAGTACTCCCGTACGACCGGATTGGATGTATGATAGTCCCAAGGATCGTGTAGCTCAGGTGCTTTGCTCGGTGAGGTCTGAAGAATGGGTAGGGCGACGTTGAGATGCCTTCCGGCGTAGGGTGCTAACATTTCCGAAGGTAGATACTTTGCGAGCGCGTTCTTGCTGAGAGTTTGTAACATGAGACTGGCCCACAGTTCAAGAAGATTGAGGAGAAGAGGGTTTTCTGCGTCTGTCAAGGCCAGAACCACAAACCCTTCGTTGACGTCGAAGTTGTCCCAAACGTAGTAATGCAAGGATGGGTGGTTGGTCCGGTATTTTCTGTCTCGATGATTGTCGAATCGAAGTTGCATGTTCGAGCTCTGTCCAACGTAGAGATAAAAGTCGCTAGGATCCGATTTGAGCCAGAGAATGTGCACGTATATCCCAGCTTGCGGCTCATCGTCTCGTAGCGCATCGCCCCTAATCGTGAGGAGACTATAACTTGTTAGTAAATATTACTATTTGGTTTATTAGCTGGTCAGCTACTTCTCTCTCGAGTAATCGCTAGATAATAGTACGTCTCGTGCTGCTGGTCGAAGCGGGTCCAGAAAAGTCTGCTCAGTCCGCCTAAGTACTTGAAGTTGTTGAATGTAGCTACCGTATCTCAAGGAATGGTATTCCCTTACAGATTCGAGCATCAAATCCAGAACCTGGTTTGGGCTGGGGTGGACGAAGTCGAGCCCTTCCGAAGACGTGTAGGTGCTAATTAGGCGATCGGAGTATCGGGCCTTGCTTGGCTGAGAAGTTTTGACTCTGGTTAGTCTGCTTGTAGACGAACAAACTTCTTGGTATGGGATCCATGTGCTAACATCACTAACGTCTCCGTCGTCAGTGCTTTCATAGCTGTCCTCTTCACTAGAAGAATCAGAACGAACCCCTATGCCAAACCTTGACCGATACTCAGACGGGCTTCCATTGCCGGTAACGTCACGGTTGTTTCCAATGAAGATTCTAGGGCCATCCAATGTTCCAGTGATGCTGTAGAAGCCGGGTTTTGATGCAACCATCTGATAGTATCGTACTGGTGACGAGGGCTCGTTATCTTCAACTTCATTTTCCGAATAGCAAGGGGACCAGCGCAAACCAGGAGCGAGTTCTGGCAGATTGGAGTCAAGATCTAATAATGAAGACGGTTAGTAAGTTGAGGAAATAATTGGGTAGGGATCCTCAACACTGGTTTGATCTAGAGGAATACTCATCTTATCTTCTTGATGACTTCCCCGTGGCGTATTGCAGACTGAGACAGAATCTCAGTGGTTAGACGCTCCTGCACGGACCACTAGCATGGCCCTATGTAAGGTAGAGTAGGAGGTATAACGGGGCAGAGAGTATTAATTGATAGCAAGGCTAATACTTAGAGAAGAAAGGAGGAGAATCTAACAAAGGGAAGAGTTTCCGAGGCAATCGTGTGCCTAGCCGGCTTTACCCCGGCTTTTAGGTGAGCAGTGCCTGGGATCTCAGGCGTTACAGCCTGACGCCAAGCCCTCTTACACCCTAATAAAAGGTCCGTTTCCTAGGAGCGCCTAAAAGCTGAATTATAATTTATATATTAGTTCAATTTCGAGTACAGTATGAGCTGCTCGAATGGCCAAGCTGGTAAGGCGCTGCACTAGTACTAGTAATGCAGAGATCCACGGTGCAACTCCGTGTTCGAGCAAGTGTTCAAGTGTTTCTTTTTACGTCCGAACATATTATGTTGGTAGGGGGGGACTTGGGCAGTCTCTTTAAGCCCAGCGACGTATTATTGACCCGAGGTAAGTAGTCTATATATTCGGGTCCTGGATTTCAAACCCCCACCAAGCCAGCTTCTGATTGGTTAGAAAAACACTTGTAAGTTGTGGCAGAATCCACGTGACGAACATCAAAATACTATGAACATCAAAATATCCTAGTATTGCACCTTCCTTTTTATTGACACCTCTATTAATACTACTATATATATTGTAAATATGGCAGATCCTACTATAATTGAGTGCAGCAAGTGCCATATCCATAAGCCCCGCCTTAACTTTGTTAAAAACGGCCCTTTAAAGAAGATTTTAAAGCTGTGCTAGTTATGTCGGTTAAAGGCGCGTCTTCCCTATATATTACGTCTACTTTTACTTACTTTTTTAGGCCTTTAAATATAATTTAAATAAGCGGAGAGCTCTTATAGAGTTAGGTTCTACTACTAAGAATCATCCTGTAAGGCGCTAGTAAACTACTCTACCTAAAAACAATACCGAGAACGCCTTTCTGCCTCGCGGCCAGAACAGTTAAGATATGCCTAAAATTGCTTAACGGCAGAAGACAATTAGGGCAATATAATGGGAGCACCGCATTCTTAATTGGCGGGGTAAAGCTTACTCGCCCACTCCTCCGCTATATACCACAGATAAAGCTCCGTGCAGTAAAAGAGGCACTCCAGATGGCCTAAATGCGTCCTTGCTGGAACTAGCTCCTATGCCTGCTCTACCGCCAATACCTACCCTACTGCCGATACCACCTTCCTTGCGGTAAGCTCCCTCGCGGTAAGCTCCCTTACGGCAAGCTCCGACTACGGCTACACCACTACCCGTTTCGGCTGTCGATTGGGAGCAAATTAAGAAGTTTAGGAGTATACTATAGGCTGAATGTATGGAGACGTGTAGTTGTTGCAAGGAGCGGTAGTTCTAAATGGGCCTAGCTACGGAGGGTAATAATATAGGTATATGCAAAGCCTGCATTAAGGACGCCGATAGCCTTAAAGATTTAACCCTTTCTCCCCTATTTAGTAAAAGTAGCGGGCTTAACCTAGGGCCTATTCCTGGCTTCCTACCTATACTTACCGCGGTAGAGGAGCTTCTAATTGCGCGCGTATACGTTTATCTATAAGTTATGCGTATATGCGGCTAGTAATATTACTATACTAGCCATATTTACTGCTTTAGCTAAAATATACTAAAGACTTAAAGGTAGTTACTATGGCTACCTACTAAACTTAATATACTGGTTGTAAGGCCTATTATAGTAGAGGGTGGCAAATACCTAAGTTAGCTATTTACTAAGTAGTATACTATAAGGCGCTTTATTATAGTATAGTAGCTTTACTTTCTAACGGTTAATTATCCTAATTATCGCGATATTAAAATATATAGCACTTAGCTTACTAGCTTACCCAAAAATAGCTCTATATTAGATTAGCTACCTTATATTAATAAGTTAAAGTCTAATTATAGTGGCTTAACGGCTTACCTTACTACTCCTATACAACGTCCTCCTATTATTAATCCTTTACTTACTAAACTTAGCAGTAATATACTAGACGGCGAATTTAATAATAATATACTAGATACTTTAGTTCCTAATCTAGTACCTAACCTTAAACATGCTAATCGTTGGTACCCCCCAACAAAAATTTTGACCCGAGTTTATAATTAATAAGCCGATTAATTAACCCAAAACTTTAATTTAGAGCCTTATTATATAGAGCTTAATTAGCATACACTAGAAGGTATGGATTTGTTTCGTAAATCCTATACCTCCGTCATGCTTTGCAGTAGGGGGTAAGCTTTGGGCAGAGTCTTGTGTAGAGCTTTAATAGAGCCTTATATAGAGCTTTGGTAGAGCCTCGTGCAGAGCTTTAGTAGAGCCTCGTGCAGAGCTTTGGTAGAGCCTCGTGCGGAGCTTCGTGGAGAGCCTTGCGCAGAGCCACGTGCAGACGTGCAGACGTGCAGCCGTTTGTTCTGGCGATTAATTGCAGAGACATTTGTAGAGACGATTGTGTAGGCAATTGTATAGGCGTTTAATTAATCGTTCGTATGGGCGTTTATATGGGCAATTAATTGATTAATTAATTATATAGACGTGCGTAAAGCCGTACATAGAGCCATTTATAGAGCCGTTCGTAGAGACGTTCGTACGGGCGTTTAGTTGATTAATTAATTAATTGTATAGGCGTTTATAGGCAATTGATCAATTAATCGACTAATTATATGGGCGTTTATATAGGCGATTATATAGACGTTCGCGGAGCCGTTTATAGAGCTGTTTGTATAGACGATTATAGAGCCTTTATAGTATATTAGTGCTGCATATTAGTAGAGCTTTAGAGCTTCGTATTAAGCTTTAAGTAGAGTTTTAAGTAAAGCTTTAAGCTCAAGGGGGAGACCCCCTTGGACCCCCCCTGCGCACTACGTGCTCTATTTACCGCGTAGGCAGAGTTCTTATAGATGCTTTGGTAGAGCGTTTGGTAGAGTGTTTGGTAGAGCTTTTATAGAGCTTTCGCAGAGCTTTTATAGAGCTTTTATAGAGCTCTGTGTAGAGCTTCGGTAGAGCTTTGTGTAGAGCTTTGGTAGAGCTTTATGTAGAGCTTCGGTAGAGCTTCGTGCAGAACTTTGGTAGAGCTTCGTGTAGAGCTTCGTGTAGAGCTTCGTGTAGAGCTTCGGTAGAGCTTCGTGTAGAGCCTTGTGCAGAGCCACATGCAGGCGTTCGCACGGGCGATTAACTGCAGAGACATTTGTAGAGACGATTGTATAGGCAATTGCATGGACGTTTAATTGGTCG